>JAABUW010004213.1_pt1 | contig 19684 bp, 18 predicted proteins | sample 5560081 | NCBI WGS metagenome assembly JAABUW01 (sample SAMN10711882, study PRJNA513363) | rock metagenome | isolation source: Antarctica rocks | place: Antarctica: Victoria Land, Knobhead sud
TGGCAACTCGACCAGACGCTGGAGCTGGGCTTCGTGCTCACGGCGGCCGCACAGGCGCTTGCCCAGGCGACGCCCACGATCTGGAACAGTGATCAGGGCAGCCACTTCACCAGCCCGCAATACCTGGCCCTGCTTGGAAAAACAAATGTCCAGATTAGCATGGACGGCAAAGGCCGTGCCCTGGACAACATCTTCACCGAGCGGCTCTGGCGCACCGTCAAATATGAGGAGGTCTATCGCTACGACTATGACAACCCGAAAGAGGCACGCCACGGCTTGACGCGCTACTTCGACTTCTATAACCACCAGCGCCTCCATCAGGCCCTGGACTATCGGACCCCGGCCGAGGTCTACTTTGCGCCATACCCGACACACGCCCGCCCCGCCGCCGACCAACGCGCCGCCGACGGGCCGGAGAAAGGAGAAGTCTCCACCTCAAACACCCTCATTTTGCTGCCTTGACTTTTGGGTCCACCATAGACGGTAGTGTCGCGACGGGACTCTGCCCGCGCTCAAGATCGGGCACCAGTACCGCGTCCGGGCGGCCGACCTGCGCGCGCTGAGGGACAACGCAGCGAGCGGCGTCACGGCGGGGATGAGCTTTAGAGCGGCGAAGGGACCCGCAGAAGAGGCCACGCCGCGCCCGACGCGGGGCGACGACGCGGCCGTGCCCGGAGCCGTCCGATGAAGGTGCTCTCCGTCGGGGCGCAGAAGGGCGGCGTCGGCAAGACGACCACCAGCCTCTACCTGGCTACCCGCGCCGCCGCGTACCTGGATGGGACGGCCGATAACCCCGCCGTCGGCCTGGTCGATCGCGACGAGAGCAAGAACCTGACGGAGCTCTTGACCGACTACCCGACGTTGATCCGCGCGGGGGTCGTCCTCCTCGCGGGTGACGACATCCCCCCGGCCTCGGCGGGGCTGCAACTCATCATCATCGACACGCCGCCCGGCCTCTCGGCGATTAGCTCGCTGGAAGAGTCGGACCTGGTGATCATGCCCGTGGTGCCGGAGACCCAAAGCGTCATCAACCTGCGCAAGTATCTGGAGACGATCGAGCACCAGCGCCTCTCGATCGAGCACCGGATGCGCCTACTGGCCCTCCTGCCCACGCGCGTCGAGACACGCAGCCCGATGGACCGCCTGCGCCTGGACGACATACGCGCCATCGCGGCGCATCAGGATCCGGCGGTGCCGGTGTTGACGCCCGTCCCGCAACGCGCCTCGATCAAACGCTATGAGCTGGACGCGCCGGAATACGATCAGCCGGCCAGGGAGTTGTTCGACCATGCCAAAATCACCCGTCGCCCGGCCGCTCTCTGAGGGACGCGTGCTGGGGAACCGCAACCAGCACACGCCCCAGGAGATCGCGGAGTCCGCCGAGCGCGGCCTCAAGCGGACGCCGCGCGCGCCTACCAGATCCCGCTGGCGCGGCTCAAGCCGTGGGCGATTCAGCCGCGTCAGGAGATGGACGCGGAGAGCCTGCGTGAGCTCGCGGCCTCGATCGGCGTGTCCGGCGTCCTGGAGCCGCTCGTGGTGCGGCGCGACCCGGAGACGCCCGACGGCTATCTCTTGATCGCGGGGCACCGGCGCCTGGCCGCCGCGCAGCTCGTGGCGAGCGGCGATGACATCGCGGCGCGTGGGCATGTGATGACGCTGCCGTGCCTGGTGCGCGACCTCGACGACGACGCGGCGTACGCGCTCTCGCTCGTAGAGAATCTGCAGCGCAAGGACCTGAGCGCGCGAACTCCTGGACGCCGTCCTGCACCTGCACCAGGTCTACGGCTGGCGCAAGGTGCGCATCGCGCGCGAGACCGGGCGCAATGAAAGCTACATCGGACGCCTAATCAACGTGGGGCAGCATCAGCGCCTCCGCGCGCTCGTCGCGGCCGATCGGCTCAGCCCGACGGCGGCGGGGCACGTCCTGCGGCTTTCGACCTCGGCGCAGGACGTGCTCATAGCCCAGCTCGAGGAGGGTGTCCTAGCCACCGTCTCCGTCGTGGACGTGCTGCGCTTTATCGACAACGAGGAAGCGGGGCGCGACGCCTTCGACGACCAGGCGCCGTCCCGAATGACGCACCGTGACGCCGCACAGGCGACGCCGCCCGTGGGTGAGCCCGGCGCGGCCAGGGCTACCGAGGCGGTTAAGGGGATTGAGGGGGCCGAAGCGGTTGAGGGAGCCGTCGGGGGACGCGCGCCGGCCACCACGGCGCACGCCGACGCGCCCGCGCCGGACCAGGGGGCAGGGCGTGAATCTGTGATATCACAGAGTGGCGCGTCTACGGAAGCAGATCCCAATCGCGCGTCCGCCCCGGACCGCGCCTCTCGCCCGGTGGACGATGGCGCCGCATCGGCGCGAGCACCGATGGTAGGAGACGTCCCACGTCCCACGGATACGGGCGCGACCCCATCGTTTGGAGAGGGGCGACGTGTGCCCGTCAAAGAACATACCCGGCTCATCGCCGGCGCCGTCGACAGCGAGGCCCTCGACGATGGGATCGTGACCGGTCTCGCGCGCGACATCCTGGCCTTCGCGCGGGACCATCGCGTGCTGACCCCGGGACAACGGGCGCGCCTTGTGCCCGCGTGCGCGGCCCTGGTCTCCCTGGTCGGCCCCGAGGCCGTGCGCGCCCATCTCGCCACGGACGGCGTCTAGCGATCGATCGTGACGAGCGGCACCGAGAGTGGCCGACCATCACGATCGTCGCCGCGGCCGCCCTCCCAGTAGCGGCACAACAGAAAACCACTTCTGTGCGACCAAGGGGAGCGAGAGGGCCACCGGGAGGCGTGGGGCCGCGCACGCCGACGTCCGACGTCCAATATCCGACCGCTGGCCACACCAAGCGCGGCAATCGCGTATCGCACCGCCTCTCCCGTGTGTCGTTGTCCTGGCACGTTCCTCCTCATATCCGCGCACTCCCCTCACACGTTCCTCCTCAGTGTGCTGATCGAGACCTATCACTTTGATCGCTATTTGAGTTTCAGGCGCTCTCGATGAGGCGTGACGAAGGTCGGTCGCGTGACGACAGCCGGGGAATCACAGGTGATGATGCGATAGGCCCTCGACGGCCTTTTGCATCGCATAGATTGTCGCCTCTGTGCCCATCTCTGGTTGGCACGGAGAAAATGGCATCATCGAGAGTGCCTGAGATCCGCTATGTGGTGCTCAATATTATGATGCTTGCTAGCAGCCACCATCTCTTGTTCCTTCCCTGCCGGGGCGGCACAGGAGGAACACCCGTGGTCGACGACCACCGCAGTATGATGCATAGATATGCAGTCATGATCTACTGGTAACCCGGCGATAGCACGTCCTATAGCCTGTAAATCACGATATGTCGCTACCACTACAAGCACGAGATGCGCCGATACCTCGCATGCGATTGTTGAGATCGTTCGGCGAAAGGCCTTCACGCCGGATCGCCGGATCACATGCCCTGGACGATGCGACGTAATCGCACACGTGGGGTCTGGTCAGGATCTTGCAGGGCGGGTGGGGCATGAATGAGTCAGCGCCGGAGGGGATCACAACGGAGGAGTGGGCGGCGACGCCGCTGTCCGTGCGTGTGCTGGTGCGATGCGACGGCTAACGCTGTAGACTGGCTTCACAGTGACGGTTAGCGCCAACCCGACCCTTCTGCATGACTGGCCCGCTGCAGCGGGCGATTGAGCACGTCCGCGAGCAGGGGCAGAAAATCCTCGTTCACGCTGAGTCCCCCGGTCACCAGCAGTGGATCTGACGGGACGCCTAACTCATCGAGCGTCTCGACACACGCGCGCAACGCAACGCCACTCCCTCGTGGGCGGCGAAGGATAGATCCCGCGCGGTATGATCCAGCGCGAGGCCGACGAAGGAGCCGCGCGCCTGTTCATCCATCAAAGGGGTGCGCGCGCCGGCCACGTCCGGCACAAAGATGGGCGGCTCCGTGGAAAGAGGCTCACCCGGCTCCCGTGGCACCGCCAGCACGCGCCCGGCCCACACGAGTGCGAGGCCGGCAGCGGGGATGGCGGCCAGGATATGCCAGTGATCGGCCAGCGCGTGGGGTAGTGCGTGAACGCGCCCCGTGGGTCGATGACCGGGGTCGTAGTCGCGGCGAACACTTGCCCGCCCGTCCCCAGCGTCATGAGCAGGGGGCCGCTGTCGATCACGCCGCAGCCGAGCGCGGCGCACTCTTGATCGCCGGCCCCGATGCCGACGATCGTCTCGGCGCGCAACCCCGTTTCGCTCGCTGCGGTGGGCGAGACATGCCCGGCTCGTGCAGTCGATGGGGCGATCGGGGGCAGGAGGGTGCAGGGTATGTCCAATGTGTCGAGCACCGGTTACGCCCACTCCCGCACGCGCACATCCAACAATCCCGTGGCGCCAGCGTCCGTCGGATCGGTTGCCACCGTGCCCGTGAGCTGCCAGCGCACGTGATCTTTGCAGAGCATGGCCACGCGCGTGGCACCGCACCCAGAGGAGCTTGGTCGCCGTGAAGGCCGTGACGGCCGGCTGCCCGTGATCTCGATCAGGCGCGTCCGGCCGATGCGTCACTCGATCTCCTTACGCTCGTCGGACCCGCGCGTGTCGGCCCAACTGATCGCCGGGCGCACGGGAACACATTGCGCATCGAGCAGCACGGGAGTGTGTATCTGGCCGAAGAAGCTGACGGCCGCGATCTGGGCCGCATCGATCCTCGCGGTCACCAGCAGTTGCCGTGTGGCGGCGCACAGGGCGGTCCACCGGTCGTGCGGACTCTCGACCACCGCTGATTTCGAGTCCTGAGCACCGGAGATGATAGGCGCACTGTAATCCTTCCGTAATGGTAACCCGACAGGAGTTTCGACAGCGAGCCGGACAACCGCTTACTTTGCTCTTAAAACGTGTTATGCTCTCATTACATGCAGTCAGGTATCGATCGCTCATCGCCTCTGCCCTTCTACTACCAGCTCAAGCAGATTTTGCTGGCTGACATCAAGCGGCGAGGACTCAAGCCGGGTAACCGGTTGCCTGGGGACCACGACCTCTGCGCGACGTATGACGTCTCCCGCACGGTGGTCCGCCAGGCGCTCGCCGAGCTCGAGTCCGAGGGCGTCATCACCCGCATTAAGGGCCGTGGGACCTTCGTCGCGCCGCCAAAGACGGCCGAGGGTCTCGTGCAGTCGCTCACCGGACTGTACGAGGACGTGACCGCGCGGGGAGGGCATCTGCGCAGTGACGTGCGCAGACTGGAAGTCGTGGCGGCTGACGCACAGGTCGCGACGGATCTCGCTGTCGAGCCGGGACACCCCGTCATCGTGCTTGAGCGGCTGCGGTTCGTGAATGAGGAACCATGGGTGCTGACCACCACCCATCTCCCCGCGGAGATAGCGCCTGGCCTCGTCCACGAGGATCTCTGCAATCAGTCGCTGTACGCTCTGCTCGAGGGGACGTACGGCGTCCGGCTGGCGCGTGGGCGTCGCTCAGTGGAGGCGGCGGTGGCCAACACTGGCCTCGCGTCGAGTCTTGGCATCAGCCGTGGCGCGCCGATACTCGTGCTGCGCAGCGTGAGCGTCGGACCGGACGGGCGTCCCATCGAGAGCTTCGTGGCTTACCACCGCGGCGATCGTAGCCGTTTCGAGGTAGAATTGACGCGGCATACCGCGGCCGGCGCCCGTCCCCTCATGATTGTCACACCCTAATGCGGAATTAAGCGGCTTTCTTTAGATGTGCCGCCCACTGAGACCGCCGAGGGGCCGGCCCGCGCCCATCGACAGGATGCCGGCGGTTCTAGTGGGTACGTCCCCCGCACAGCAACCCCTTTGACGACACACGGCGTTCACCGTCCAGGGTCGTGACCTTCTTATTGCAATCCTGTCCCTACAGGATTATACTAAGCGCAGCACGATGATGGGTCCATACGACATCCTGGAGGCTCACCCATGACCTCATTCGCGACGCTGCCTGTCGACCCGTTCCGTCTCTCGTTTGACTCAACCGCGGGATCGGTCGACCCTGCCGGGCCGGTGGTCGCCCGGCGTATCTCTGACCTTGAGGCTGTGTTCGCGGACGCCGCTGCGTGGAGACGTCAGCTCGAGAACGGCAACCCCGTCGTCTACACCATCGCCTCCTCGCCGGTGCCCGAAATCAGCCGCGAGCTGCCTCAGTCGATCACCACGATCTATCCGGGCGACTGCGGTGGCGAGTTCTACATGACCAAGGGGCACCAGCATCCGGACCCGCAAGCGGAGATCTATCTTGGCCTAACCGGGGTCGGTGGCCTGCTCCTGTTCGACGGTGAGCGCTCCCGGTGGATTGACATGGAACCGGGGGTCATCGGCTACATCCCGCCGGGCTGGGCGCATCGCAGCGTCAACGTCGGCAACGAGCCCTACCGCTTCCTCGCTGTGTACCCGGGCAGCGCTGGCCACGACTATCAGTGGGTGCTCGAGCGCGGCATGGGACTGCGCGCGCTGTCCGCCCCCGGCGGGTACGAGCTCGCGCCGTTCCGACGGCCTGATCCGGGCACCGCGGCGCTGACCGGGCGCCGCATCCGAGAACGCTGAGGAATGACCATGATCGTGGCACACGACCTGGGGACGACTGGGAACAAGGCCTCGCTGCACGACGACAATGGACGGCTCATCGCGGCGGTCACCGTGCCCTACCCGACCCGATTCGAACACGGCGGTGTCGCGGAGCAGGACCCGGAGCAGTGGTGGCAGGCGGTGTGCGCCGCCACCCGGCGGCTGCTGGTCGATACCGGTGTGGACGCCGCTGCTGTCCGTGCGGTGGGGTTCTCGGGCCAGATGATGGGCGCCGTCCTGCTCGACGCGTCGTACCGGCCGGTGCGCCCGGCGATCATCTGGGCGGACCATCGCGGCACGGACCAGTGCCAGGCGCTCCTCGACAAGGTCAGCATGGAGACCGCCTACCGCATCACCGGCCACCGGCTAAACCCCACCTACTCGCTGAGTAAGGTCATGTGGGTCCGGGACCGCGAGCCCGAGGTGTTCGGGCGGGTCGCGCATGTGTGCCTGGCCAAGGACTTCGTCGTCCAGCGGCTCACCGGGACGCTGGTCACCGACCCGTCGGACGCATCGTCGACGAATGCGTACGACCAAGGCCGTGGGACCTGGTCGGCCGAACTCCTCGCCGCCGCCGACCTCGACGCGGCCCTGTTCCCCGAGATCGTGGTGTCGACCACCGTGGTGGGCGGCGTGACCGCCGCCGCCGCCGATCTCACCGGTCTGCGCCCCGGGACACCGGTCGTGATCGGCGGCGGCGACGGCCCGATGGCGGCGGTTGGGGCCGGTGTCGTGAGCCCAGCGGCAGGCGCCTACACCTACCTCGGCTCGTCGTCCTGGATCTCGCTCGCCGCGCATGCGCCGCTGCACGACCCGGAGATGCGGACCATGACGCTCGACCATGTCGTACCCGGCCTGTATGTGCCGACGGCCACGATGCAGGCCGGCGGCGGCGCGCTACACTGGGTCACCGACCTGTTCGCGCCCGGCGACGAGGCCGACCGGTTCCGTCGGCTGGTCGCCGACGCCGATACCGCGGAGGCCGCGAGTGAGGGCCTGTACTTCCTGCCTCATCTGCTCGGTGAGCGGTCGCCGTACTGGAATCCCGCGGCGAGGGGCGCGTTCGTGGGTCTCGCCCGTCACCACGGGCCGGCGCACCTCACCCGTGCCGTTCTCGAAGGTGTCGCCTTCAATTTGGCCACCTGCGTCGGCGCGTTCCGAGAGTCCGGAACCACGATCGATCGGGTGGACGCTATCGGTGGGGGCGCCGCCAGTGATGCCTGGCTGCAGATCCTTGCCGACGTCTGGGGCGCCGTCGTGCGGCGCCGCAGCATTGTCAAGGAGGCCAACAGTTTGGGCGCCGCGGTGGCCGCGGGCGTGGGTGCGGGGCTACTCACTGGCTTCGACGTGGCGCCGAACCTTTCCACGGTGACCGGAGAGTTCGCACCGGAGCCCACGCGCCACGCGGCGTACCGGCGTCGTCACGCGCTGTTCCTCGACGCCTACGCCCGGCTGGAGCCGTGGTTCGACAGCGCGCGGGACCGCCCATGACCGCCACCACCGCACGGACCACGGTGCTCGTCACGTCGCGCTCCTTCTCCACGGGCGCGCGTGACCTCGTCTCCGAACTCGCGGCGGCCGGTCTGGACGTCGTTCGTGGGCCGGCAACGCACGATCTAGAGGTCCTCTGCGCACCGCTCGCCCTCGCCGGCGCATGGATCGCCGGCGCCGGCCCCGTGACCGCCGCCCATCTGGCCGCGGCGCCCCGGTTGCGCGTGGTGGCCAGGTACGGCGTCGGTGTGGACGCCGTCGACCTCGCGGCAGCTGCCGCGTGCGGAGTGGTGGTCACGCATACGCCGGGCGCGAACACAGACGCCGTCGCCGATCACGCCGTCGCCCTCCTGCTCGCGGTCCTCCGTGGCGTCGTCGCGGGGGACCGCGGCGTCCGCACGGGCGACTGGACGGTGCGCCGTGGCCGCGAACTCGGAGCGCTGACGCTGGGTGTCGTCGGCTTCGGCCGCATCGGGCAAGGGCTCGCGCGGCGGCTGACCTGTTTCGGTACAGCGGTACTCGCCCACGACCCGTACGTCACGGACGACGCCATCCGGTTGCTGGGCGCGCAGCCGGCGACACTGGAGGAGTTGGCCGAGCGGTGCGACGCGGTGTCGCTGCACGCGCCTGGCGGACGGCGCGTGGTGGACGCGGCCTGGCTTGAGCGAGCCCGGCCGGGGATGGTCCTCGTCAACACCGCCCGGGCCGACCTGGTCGACGAGGTTGTCGTCGCTGCCGCACTGCGGTCCGACCGCCTCGGCGGCTACGCCGCCGACACGCTGAGCACGGAGACCACGGGGGCGGTGAGCCCACTGCTCGCCGACGACCTGGCGGACCGTGTCGTGATCACTCCGCACATCGGCGCCCAGACGGTCGAAGCGATCGACCGGATGGGCGCGGCGGTAACAGCCGACGTGCGCGCGGTGCTATCCGGAGCACGTCCCGCTCACCCCGTTCACATTGAGCACAACAAGAAGGAGGAGCAATGACCCAGATCCCGGACCTCCAAGCGCTGGCCCAGGCCGCCGTCGTGGCCGTGCTGCGGGCGCCAGACGTCGCCAGCGCGCTGCGGGGGGTCGACGCACTGGTCGCTGGCGGCGTCACCGGCATCGAGATCACCTACAGCACGCCAAACGCGCCGACAGTGATTGGCGAGATCAATCGACGGTACGGCGACCGCGTCCTCCTCGGCGCCGGCACGGTGCGCACTGCGCGGCAAGCGCGGGAGGCCGTCGACGCGGGAGCGCGGTTCCTGGTGAGTCCTGGCGCCACCGCGGACCTGGCGCGCGCCATGCTCGCTACAGGTGTGCTGGTCCTCATGGGCGCGCTCACGCCAAGCGAGGTCATGCATGTCACCGCGCTCGGCGTCCATGCCGTCAAGGTGTTCCCCGCCTCGCTCGGCGGTCCAGCCTACCTGCGGGCGCTGCGGGCGCCGTTTCCGGACGTGTCGTTTGTGCCGACCGGCGGCGTGAACGCGTCCAATCTTGCCGAGTGGTTTCGAGCCGGCGCGGTGGCTGTAGGCGTGGGCGGCGAGTTGTGCTCCACGGAGGACCTGGCCGCGGGGCGGTTCAGCGCGATCGAAAACAGCGCGCGCGCGTTCACGGAGGCGGTCAACCAGTGGCGGCCCACATGACAGCAGGACCTGGGCCATCGCGCGGCGCGGAACAGGGCGGGGCGACGACCCCGCGGATGGGGTTCGTCGGCGTGAGCACGTCTGGCTCGTCCATCATGAAGATTTTCCCCCGCTGGGCCGAGATGCTCGGCTTGCCGACCAGGCGGCTCGTGGGACACGACCTACCCCTCGACGCGAACGACGCGGACTACCGGGCCCTCATCACCGCCATACGTGCTGACCCCAACCACCTCGGAGCCCTGGTCACCACACACAAGATTCGGGTCTTCCAGGCGGCGGTCGGCCTGTTCGATGAGTTGGACGAGTTCGCTCGGCTGTGCGGAGAGATCTCGTCGATCTCCAAGCAAGACGATCGCCTCATTGGACACGCCAAGGACCCGGTGACTGCCGGGCTCGCACTCGAGGAGTTCCTGCCGCCGGGGCACTTCGTCGCCACCGGGGCCGAGGTGGTCTGCCTGGGCGCTGGAGGCGCCGGCGCCGCTCTTACCTGGTACCTCGCCCGGCGAGCCGACCGCCCGACGCGGATCACATGCACCGACACCGAGCCCGCACGGCTTGCCCACCTGCGTGACGTGCACCTGGGAGGCGGCCTCGACCCCGCGCTGTTCCGATACGCGCTCGTTGCGTCCGCGCCGGAAGGCGACCGGCTGGTCGCGGTGGCCCCGGCGGGGAGTCTGGTGGTCAACGCGACCGGGCTCGGCAAAGACCAACCCGGGTCGCCGCTGTCCTCCGCGGTCCAGTACCCCAAGCGTGCGCTGGTGTGGGAACTAAACTACCGGGGCCGTCTCGAGTTCCTCCGTCACGCGCTGTCCCAGCGCGATGATCGTGGTCTGACCGTCGTGGATGGCTGGCGGTACTTCATCCATGGCTGGACGCAGGTGATCGCTGAGGTGTTCCACATCGACATGAGCGCTCCGACCGTCGAACGCTTGGCCGCCGTCGCCGAGGGGCTGCGATGATCGGTCAGGTCCGTACGGTTCTCGGCGACATCCCGGCCTCCGCGCTGGGACGCACCGACTACCACGAGCACTTGTTCCAGGCCACGCCCCTCTTGCCCGGTGACGATCTCGACGACGAGCAGTGCAGCCGCGAGGAGGCGCGCCTTGTGCATGAGGCCGGCATCGACGCAATCGTCGACGCCACGCCGATTGGTCTCGGCCGTGACCCGGCGGCCACGGCTCGGATCAGCGCCGGCGTCGGCCTGGCTGTGGTACTCACCACCGGCGCACACCGGCAGGCGCACTACCCGCCTGAGCATTGGCTACGTGGGCTGGGAAGCGATCGCCTCACCGACCTGTTCGTGCGGGACCTGGTGGGCGGGGTTCCCGCCGTCGACGAGCCGACGGGTTCTGACCTTGCCCTCACCCCCGACGGTGTCCAGATCCGGGCCGGACTGCTCAAGGCCGGGATCGACTACTGGTCGATTAGCCGGTTCGAGCGCGGCGTGCTGGAGGCTGTCTCGGCGGCCCACCGCGAGACGGGCGCACCGGTCATGGTTCACCTCGAGCACGGGAGTGCGGCTGTCGATGTCGTGACGATCCTTACAGCAGCGGGTGTGTCCGCGGACAGGGTCGTGCTTGCGCACATCGATCGCAATCCGGATCCGGGCCTGCACGCCGAGCTAGCCGCCGCCGGCGTGTACCTCGGGTACGACGGCATGGCGCGGACCCGGACGTGGCCCGACTCGGTGCTGCTCACCTGCCTGCTCCGCGTCGTCGACCTCGGCGGCGCGGAGCGCATCCTGCTCGGTGGCGACGTGGCGCGGCGCGGGCGGTACGTCGCGTACGGCGGCATGCCGGGATTGGCGTACTTGCCGGCCCGCTTCCTGCCACGACTTGAGCGGGACGGCGGCGCCGACCTGATCCGGATGGTGCTCGTGGACAACCCGGCCCGGTTACTCACCTGGGGAAGAAGTTAGCGGCCATGACCTGTTTGACAACCTGTACTTACAGGAGTACAATGCAGCAATGTTCGTATCGACCACGTCACCGTAAGGAGTTGACAACCGGATGCAGGGAATCAGCGGCGCGCACATTGCCGTCACCGGCGCCGCCGGTGGGATTGGTCTCGCGACCTGCGAGTGGCTCACTGGCGCGGGCGCGCAGGTCTATGCGCTGGACCTCAAGCCCGCGGATAACCAGAGCGGCGCGTTCATCCAGACCGACGTGACAGAACCCGACAGCGTCACCGCGGCGGCCGACGAAATAGCCACCCGGGCCGGGCGGATCGACGGACTCGTCGCCGGCGCCGGAATCGCGGAGAACGATATCGCGGCCGAAGAGATGGATCTAGCCACGTTCGACAAGGTCATGGCGGTGAACCTGCGTGGCCTATTCCTCACCTGCCAGGCCTTCGGGCGACGGATGCTCGCGCAGGGTCATGGCCGGATTGTGACCATCTCCTCGATGTCTGGCAACCACATCGTGAACATGCCGCAGCGCCAGTGCGCGTACAACGCGTCGAAGGCGGCCGTCACGGCGCTGACCAAGTCGCTCGCCGTCGAATGGGGACCGCGCGGCGTCGCGGTGAACGCTGTCTCACCCGGCTACGTCGACACCCCGCTGAACGCCCTGAAGCGCCACCAGCACGACCGGTGGAAGGATATGACGGTCCTGGGGCGGTTCGCGGAGCCGCGTGAGATCGCCGCCGCCATCGGCTACTTGCTTAGCGACGAGGCGGCGTTCTGTTGCGGCACGGAGCTGCTCATCGACGGCGGCTACTCGCTCCGATGAGCAGGCGGCTGGAGGCAAGAGAGTCGGATTGGGGGGATCACACATGGGCAGCACGCATCAGCCGCGGGCCGACGTCCAGAGTGCGGGGCGCCTGTCTGAGCTAACACCCGCGTTCGTGGCGCGTGGCGTCACCAAGACCTACCCAGGCGTCCAGGCGCTCCGCGGTATCGACCTTGAGGGCTATCCGGGCGAGGTGCTGGCCATTTGCGGCGCGAATGGGGCAGGCAAGTCCACCTTTGTCCGGCTCCTCGCGGGCCAGGAGACGCCCACCTCGGGCGAGATCCATATGGACGGACACGACCTTCCCATCCGGGACCCCGCCGACGCCGAACGCGCCGGAGTCCTGCTGATGCACCAGGAGCCCCTGATCATCGACGACTTCACCGTGGGCGAGAACGTCTGGCTCTACGCACTGCGCTCCGGACGCGACGTGCGCCCGTGGTCGCGCATGCGCACCACCTCGGACGACGAGACGCGCGCCGCGCTCGCGCATATCGGACTCGGCGCCGTGTCGCCGGACCACCCCGCGCGGGGGCTCGCGCCGGGACAGCGGCAGATGCTCGCGCTCAGCCGGGCGGTCGTGACGCCACACCACATCCTCATCCTCGATGAGACGACGGCGTCCACCACCGAGGCGTACTTCGAGAGTGTGCGCGAGATGGTCGCCGCGGAGAAGCGCGCGGGGACCGCCGTGGTCTTCGTCTCCCACCGCATGCAAGAGGTCTTCAGCCTCGCGGACCGCATCGCGGTGTTCCGGAACGGCTCCCTTGTCGACGTCCTGAACGCCACGGCGACCAACGAAGACGAGATCACCAAGCTGATGATTGGTGAGGCCATCAAGGCGCTCCACCGCCCCCCCGCCCACAACCAGCGCGACGGGGAGGCCTTCCTCCACGTCCACGACGTCGCGAGCGGCTCGGCCTCCGGCATCTCTTTCGGTGTGCGGCGCGGGGAAATCGTCGGCATCTACGGGCTGGTCGGCAGCGGGCGCTCGTCCGTGGCGCGCGCGATCACCGGTCAACAACCTATGCGCCGCGGCAGCGTCACGGTCGATGGACGGACGGTCCGGCTGCACTCGCCCGGCGCCGCGCTGCGCCATGGTCTCGCCTACGTGACCGAGGACCGTCGCAAGGAGGGATTCGTCCGCGACTTCTCAAACCGCGAGAACCTGAGCCTGGTGACGCTCCCCCGCCTCGCCCGGGTCGGCGTCGTCGACGCTCGACGTGAGCAGGAGCGCACCCATGAGCTGATCAAGAGGTTCCAGGTCAAGGGCGACGTGGACACGATGACCAGCACGCTGAGCGGCGGCAACCAGCAGAAGGTCTCCATCGCGAAGTGGTTGGAGGCAGATCCGGATGTCGTGGTCCTTGACGAGCCGACCAAAGGGATCGACGTCGGGGCGAGAGCCGCCATCTACGAGCTCATCTACGACCTCGCACGGCGCGGAAAGAGCATCGTCATCGTATCCAGCGAGGCGGAGGAGATTCTACTGCTCTCCCATCGCGTGCTTGTCATGCGCAACGGCCGTATCGTCGGCGCGTACGACGCCGAATCCTCGACGACCGAGGACCTGATCAAAGACGCCCTTGGCGGTGAGGTGCAACGAGTATGACTATAGAGATTACGCAGGAAGAGAAGACGCGGGAAGAGATGACGCGGAAGGTGACGGCCCGTTCCGTGGCGTCGAAGGCGATCGGATGGTTGAAGGGGCAGTACCCCCTGTTCATCCTGATCGGCCTGCTCATCCTGGCATCCTTGACCAGCCCCGCGTTCCTATCGATCCAGAACCTGACCAACCTCGTCCTGCAGCTCTCGGTCATCGGCATCGTCGTCCTCGCCGAGTTGATTGTGGTGATCTCCGGTGGAATCGACATCAGCGTCGGCTCGGTGCTTGGGCTCGCCGCGGTGCTCAGCGCGGGTCTCTTCCAGGGTTCCAATGTGTTTGTCGCGGTCCTCGTCGCACTTGCCGTCGGCGCGGTCCTCGGTTCCATCAATGGCTTCCTCGTCGCCTTTCGCAATATCGACGCGTTCATCGTGACCCTCGGCATGCTCGCCCTCGCGCGTGGTCTCGTCTACGCCTATACCCAAGGCGCGCCGATCACGCCGCAGGATCCCACCTTCCCGGTCCTTGGCTCCGCCACCATCGCTGGCTTCCCGGTCGTGGGCCTGTTCTGGATTGGCGCAAGCGCGGCCATAGCGTTCCTGTTGCGGCGCACCGTGTTCGGTCGCCGTGTGTATGCCGTTGGCAGTAACCGGCAGGCCGCCTACAGCGCAGGTACCCCTGTGCGAACCACGCTCCTCGCTGTGTATGTGCTGGCTGGTCTGCTGGCTGGACTAGGCGGATTTTTGCTCACCTCACGTGTCGGCGCGGGCACCCCGACCGCCGGACTCAACTTCGAGCTCGACGCCATCGCCGCGGTCGTCATTGGAGGCGCCCGCCTCAACGGCGGCTACGGCAAAGTGTTCGGCGCCGTCGTCGGGACCATCATCTTCGGCGTCATCACCAACCTGCTGGTGCTGCTCAACGTGTCGACCTTCTACCAGGACGCGTTGAAGGGCGCTCTCATCCTGTTTGCAGTTCTCCTCGCCACGGCGGGCCGTAAGGGCGCCCCGCAGGCGCATTGAGCGATCAGCCCTCCATCATGCATCACCCAACCAGGAGGTGTGCCTATGTAGGACAGTAAGCTGCCAGCATGTCGCGCATTGAGCTATCAACTCTTCATCATGCAGCACCCAACCAGGAGGCCATCCCTATGTATGTTCGAAAGGTTAGCGTCGCGGCTCTGATCCTGGGCATCATCGTGTTCGGCACAGGCTCGGCATCCGCAGGCCAAAAGGGCGTCACAGCATCCGCGGGCCACAAGGGCGTCACATCGCTAACGATTGGATTCGCGCAGCGAACCTCCAACGCGCCCTACTACGTGGCGATGCAAAAGGAAGCACAGCGGCTCGCGATGGAGCAGCACTTCAAGCTGCTCTTCCAGAGCGCCGGAGGTGACCCCGTTCAGCAGATCGACCAGGTGCAGACGATGGAGGCGCAGGGTGTGGACGTCCTCATCGTCAACGCCGCGAGCGCTGGCACCGAGAAGGTGCAGATGACGGCCGCGGCGAAGCAGAAGCCGTTACTGTTCATTGACACTCCGATCCCCGGCGTCGGGTTCACGACGGTCCAGTCCGACAACTTCACGATCGGCCACGACGCCGGCAGCCTGCTGGCTCAACGGCTGGGACGGGGCAAGACGGTCAAGATCGCCATCCTGGACGGCGGACCGGCCGACGTCGACGTCGGCCCTGTTCGACGCAAGGGCTTCCTCACGGGCCTCAAGGACGGCGGCGTGACATACCAAATCGTCGCTGAGGCGAACGCCAACTACACCCAGGACCAGGCCGTGGCGCAGACTGAGGACATGCTCGCCGCCCACCGCAACATCGACGTCATCTTCGGGTACAACGACGCGATGGCCCTTGGAGCGCTGACCGTGCTTAAAAACAAGAGCAATCGACATGTGCTCGTCGCCGGTGTCGACGGCCAGAAGCAAGCGCTCGCTATGATCAAGAATGGCGGGTGCAGTGGTCAGTACGTTTCGACCGGTCTGAACTCACCCACACTGGCCGCCCGTGCCGCTATCCAGACCGCCATCGAGGTCGGTACCGGGCAGAAGAAGGTCGGCGACTTCCCCAAGGTGACGTACACCAAGGCCGTTGGCATTGACTGCCACAACGTCGGCAAGTACTACGACCCGAATGGCACGTTCTAACTCACCACGATGATCCGCCGCCGGAGCCGGCCTACCCCAGACCGTCTTCGGCGGCTTTTCGTAGATATTAGTTCATCTTCGTAATACTGTGAGAGGCCATATGCGGCATTTTCGGACCTCATCGAGGTCATCGAAGCCTTGCCTGACGCCGATCACGGCGCTTGCAGCCTCTCATAGCCCTACGCGGGCCAGTAATGCGGCAAGGACCCCCGTTATTGCGAAGATGAACTATTGATAGGGTGTCACGGATGCGTCAGCTTTCGGAACGCAATCAGGCCGTTACGGGCGCCAGCCTATGGTGTTGCTCGCCTGATCGCGTCTACGCCGCCTGCAGCACCGCGCACACCTCGTCCCAGTGGTCCTGGAATAGGCGGCGCTGCGCGACCAAGGACACCGTCTCGTTCAGGTGTTGGCGATCGCGGAAATGAAGGGGAAGACTACCCGAGCGACCGTCCCCATCCACCAACGCTGATTCTGAAATCTGACGCATCCCGCGGACGCCGTGCGGGCAGGCTTGAGCGCCGTCCCGGCCGCGTGAGGAGCACGGATGCGCGAGCGGCGCACATCTCTTACGTGTGACCAGTATGTCGCCACTCGCGACGCATTCAGCAGTCGTGAAGAAAGCCTAACCAATGCCGCATCTCTCCAGATCGGAGAACCTACCAAGCGTCGCACGGACGGAGTAAAAACATGAAAGTCTTAGTCGTTGGAGCCGCCGGCAAGACCGGCAGAGCGGTCGTTGAACAGGCCGTAGCCGCCGGCCACGCAGTCACGGCCTTCGTTCGCAAAGCTGACGAATACGATGGGTCGAACGCTCGTATCGTCGAAGGTGATGCCACGAACAGAGCCGACGTGGACACGGCAATCCGCGGTCAAGACGCCGTTATTGACACGATTGGCGGCAAAACCCCGTACAAAGAAACGACGCTTGAATCGAGCGCTGCCAACACAATCATCGCGTCCATGCAGCAAAACGGGGTGCGCCGTCTCGTGGTAACTTCTATGCTTGGCGTGGGGGATAGCGAGGCGAACGCCACCATTTATGAGCGATTGCTTGTTTCGACCTTCTTGCGCGGCGCGGACAAGGACAAATCGGCCATGGAGTCCGCCGTCGAATCGAGTGGTCTGGACTGGGTGATTCTTCGCCCAGCCATCCTTACCGACGATCCCGCCAAGGGGAACGTCCGCGTCCTCCACGCCGAAACGGGCGAGAAGGCCCACAAGATAACACGCGCCGACCTGGCCTCCTTCATGATCGCCCAGCTTTCCAATAACGAATACCTTCACCAAGCCGTAACTATCGCCAATAGTTGATCGGGTATGCGTCCGCGCGAACCAATAGAGGGAGTAGCGCTCATGTTCGCAAAAAAGAGTTTTTCAAGCGATGCGCTAGAGCAGCTAAGAACGAGGGTTACAGGGTCGGTTGTCCTACCTGCCGATAAGGGTTACGACACACAGCGCACCCCCTGGCTGCAGGTCGTCGAACAGCATCCGTCCGCCATTGTGAACGCCCACAATGTGCAGGACATCGTCGAGGCAGTCCGCACGGCACGCGCACTCGATCTGCCACTCGGAGTCCAAAATACGGGACACGGGATAGCCGCTCCGTGTAATGAGGGTATTCTCCTCCGGCTGAGTGACATGAAAAACATCGTCGTGGATGCTGCCGCGGGAACGGCCACGGTGGAACCGGGTGTGTTGTCTGGAGAACTGCTCACCGCGGCAGAGCCACACGGTCTGGCCTACGCTTCGGGGCAGGTGTCCAACGTCGGCGTGATTGGATATACGCTTGGCGGCGGCTATGGCTGGCTAGGGCGAAAGGTCGGTGCGGCCTGCTACGCTGTGCAAGCGGCAACCGTGGTTCTTGCCGATGGGTTGGTCGTTATCGCAAGCGCGGCTGAGAATCCCGATCTGTTCTGGGCCATTCGCGGCGGCGGCGGGAACTTTGGGGTGATCGCCTCCATGACCGTCAGGCTTGTGCGACTAGGGCGGATCTTTGGCGGTATGGCGTACTACCGCATGGAAGATGCGCCCGACGTGCTTCGCTTTTATCGGGAGTGGTCTGCTGGCCTGTCGGATGACACGAGCGCCATCCTGCGTTTGATGCAGGTTCCGCCGCGCCCGCCCTTCCTCGTGCATCTGCGTTCCACCGAAACCTGCGCGATTGGGGTCTGTCATGCAAATCCCGCTACGGCTGAAAAGCTGCATGAACAAATTAAAGCGTTCAAAGAGCCGGCGCTCGATGATCTGACGCTAAGACCGTACGCTGAGATGGCCGGCTTCGATGAAGCGTCGGACACGCAAGGGTCGCCGACGTTCAGCCACGTTGAATGCGTGCAGGAGTTAAGCGATGCTGTCCTGGACGGAGTAGTGAACATCGCAAAGACACACTTCCCCCCGCTCATACTCGTCGAACTCCAGCAGCTTGGCGGCGCGTTGAATAACGAGCGGGCAGAGGCCGTATCCTACACCGCGCCGCAGGGGCCGTTTTACCTTAAAGTAGTGTCACCAACGCAGCAGACGACACTTGAGGAACTGGCCCCCATCACGATGGAGGCGATTCATTCTCTCGGTTCGGTGTACACGGGAGAGGTCTCGTATAACTACTTGCGTGGCGATCAGCAGCATCGAGTATCCGCCGCATTTGGAGCCGAAAAATTTAAGCGGCTGCAAGAACTGAAGCGACAGTTCGACCCGTCCAACCTGTTCCGGCTCAATCTAAATATCTCACCCGATTGACCGGATGTCTCGATCCTTGCGAAGCACTTCACATGCCCCTCAGGCGCTTGCACGTTGTCTGCGGTACAGGTTCCCCTCACCATCCGTCACATCGTCGTGGGTGACATGGCGGTCAGGCCGCTCGTCGATAATCGTGGCGCAGGCCGCCCAAGACCGGGAGGGGGTTCCGTAACATCGTTCAAACTATGCGCGCCGCGCTCACACCCGCATCCTGCCGTTTGCCAGGGCAACGTACAGCCCATGCCAACGCTGCTGTGTGTCAGCCGCCCATGCATGTCCATACTTTGAGGCGCATGATTATCCGTTGGCGTGAGTGGTCATCAGATCGTCACGGCGACCGTGAGCCGGGTTAGGCAGACGTGACGATGTCGCTCACCCAACGGTATCTCTTCCCCTTTGGCGGCGAGGTAGCGAACGAAGGCCGATCCACTCGTGGTGCGCCTTTCCAGCAGGCGATGAAAGGATTGCGCCGAAGGGTAACGCTTGCCCTGGGGCGTTACCGTTGCCCCGAAGGCGCGCATGCCGATGAGCTGCGGAACCGTATCCTACAGCGTTCCGCGTGACTCATCGGGCGGCCTGTCGTCATGTCGGCTGACGCCACTCAGGAGGGGATGTGTGCTGTTCTCTTCCTGGAGCACGATCTCCAGCATGCGATGCTCGCTGATGAAGCCCGCCTTCTCGATAGCCTTCTTCGACGCGCTATTGGCGGCGGCGCAGGAGCAGATAGGCTGCCAGCCCGCGTCGTAGCAGTGCTCCTTCAAACGGGCAAGCATGGCGCTACCCAG
>JAABUW010004214.1_pt1 | contig 19683 bp, 23 predicted proteins | sample 5560081 | NCBI WGS metagenome assembly JAABUW01 (sample SAMN10711882, study PRJNA513363) | rock metagenome | isolation source: Antarctica rocks | place: Antarctica: Victoria Land, Knobhead sud
CCGATGTCTATGTGCTGGATGCAACGCGATGGGCTTTGCAGCGAGGTCAGCTTTGCAGCGAGGTCATGATCAAGACTGCAGAAACTTGTCGATATGATAGGAACTTGTTGACCACGCGTGTGTGGGACAGGGCACAAACCTGTGCTGGCCAGTTGAGGCATTGTAGTTGTGCACCTCTGCCTCCCACCAGCCTCCATTGTCAGGCCAGAAGCGCATGACCTTCTTGCCTGTCAGGCGGCGGCCCAGGCCCTGCAGGAGCCACCCCACTGATGGGCCCCCTGATGCCTGCACCACAGCTGGCACCCCCTGCACCCACTACATTCTTGTCACCATCATTGCTCAACAATTTTGCCAAAGTGTGCACTGACACCGTCACAGGAGTGATCTGCTTTGGCCACATGGCACCCCTGTGGTGTTCAGCAGTGACAGCAAGCACCTAAGACTGTGGCCGTTTCTGACTGATACTGCTTCAACAGCCACCTGCCTTCCTTGACTGCAACAGAAAGGACAGCCACAAGGGCTGTGTGTACACATTTGCTTGTGTCTGAAGTAAGCTGCAAGCGCTGTTGCCTGGCATTGATGCAGTCAATCGCAAAGCAGACGCAAGACTGACTACCTGTCAGATTCAGCTGTTGAACCTACACATCCCACCAGTGTTTGTGGATGTTGCCAAGACAGCAACTACACAAGTTCTGGTGATTATTAATGGGACCAACATTGCAAAAACCTCATGTCAAGAACAATGTTAGAGTGTTGCGCAGGTCAGGCAGAACAGCACCTGCAAAGCAGTCCCAGCTGATTGGTGAGGCGGTACCAATCGATATGCTGGCCCTGAGCCCCCGTGGGGGGCTGTGCCAGGCCCACCCCGCCTAGAGCGTGGCCTGGTGATGCTGCTCACTCCAGGCTGCTGGTCTGCCATGTTGGCAGAGGGATGTGCTGCCGGGGCCATATCAGTGTCAGGCCCTGGGGCCTCCAGGTCCATGTTCAGCAGCTCAGTAAAGCTCAGATCATCCAGATCATCTGCATGCACTGTATTCATTCAGGTGCTGCAATACATGGTAATATGGATGCCTGTGCATATCTGCGCTGTCGGCTAGCAGATTCGTGAAAGCCATGTTAGGTGCATACACTACAGCTTCGAGGTTGGGCTCTGCTAGCTGGGGTTCCCTGCAACTGCAGGCTCTGCAGTGAGCCAGGCTTGTATCTATAGCATGAGTGATAGCAAATTGCTGTGTGCAAACTGCAATCAGACTGCTTCTTGCAATTTGTTCAACTCTCTTGTCACATCAGATTTGCTGCTTTTGTGAAAGTGGCCATACCAACCACAGCTGTACTCACAATGGATGGAGTAGATCTCTGTGGCTTCATGGAGTATGTTGATGCAATGGCTTTGCAAACTCAAAGGCAACAAAGATTTAGCATACCTGCTGCAGAGAAGGGATTGGGGCCTGCTGCTGCTAGCCTGGCAGACGCACGAGTGCCCTGGGTTTGCGCAAGTGGACCTGGCATGAAGCCTGTGCCTGCACAAGCCAGCAGAGTCACACTGAGTACTTAACAAATGCAAGCAGACATGTGAGGGCTCAACAAAACGCGCAGCAGGTATGGCAGCCACAGCACAGTCATGCAGGCGGTTCTGAGCAGGCGAGACGCCGTCAGGGCAAAGCAAAGTTTTTCACCCTGTGATTGCCAGGCCTGCATGGCAAAGTGCAGACTACAAAGCTGAGGTGTTAATAAAGTGTCATCCACCGGGAGTCAACCAGGTCAACCTCTGTCCAGATGTCAACAGCAGACACAGCAGACTCATGGTTCAGCTCTGGCAGAGTTACGCGCTGGGCGCAGTCACCTTGTGGGGGCCTGACAGCAGGGGGCGCCTCCAGGATGTGAGTAGGGGGGGCTGTTCCAGCTGCCAGGTCAGCGCTGTACTGCCCAAAGGCCAGATACTTCTCGAACTCTAGCAAGCACTTCTCATAGTTGAGGCGCATGTTGTAGGAGGCGCTGGTCTGCCCTGTCAGGTCCAGCTCCAAAGAGCGGCAGATCTCCTGTTGGACCAAAAAGGGTGTGAGGTCAGTGCTTGCGTGAATGCACAGAGCCAGGAGTAATCAGCTTGATGCAAACTTGAGAGCAGCCTACAGCCAATCTGCTTAATCAACAAAGCTCGATAAAGCAGTGCCAGAATACCACGGGACTACATGAAGCTTGCTGCAATCCAGCACTGATTTTGACCTTTTGGCTGTCAGAGTCACATTTTGTAAGGGCCTCACCACAGTGGGGCATTCTGCGGCATGACATTTCCAACTCCTAATGTGTCTGCGACTTTGAGAGTTGCTGAGTTGCTTTCAACTGGGACAAGACAAACAGTGCAGGACAGAAGTAAACGGTGTGGCAGTGGATGTAGCAGTGGGCAACCTTCCAGAGCTTGAGGTTGGTGACTTGGTCATAGCCGCCCTTGTCCTGCACCTCCCAGAACACCTTGTGCAGGTCCAGCTCCTGGTGTGCAAAGGTGGGCACCTTGTACTTGCCCTTGGCGCGCCGGTACCAGTTGATGAGCAGGCGTGTGAAGGGGTCCTTGTCCAGCCCACGCACCAGATCCAGCACTTCCTGTCATACATGGCCATAGTCAAGCAAGAAGCATGGCTGGTAACACTCATGCTTGGCAGGTACAATGGGTGCATGTGCTCTACGATTGGCCAGAGTCCCTTCTAGAAGCACTCAGCACCACCTAGGCAATCATTTTCACATCTTGCTGACTAGTTATGGTCATGTAATTTGAGAAGATGGACGCCAACGCTAATGCCGCAGACACACTGGGAAGGTTGAGCTCTGCTGTGTAGTCTCGTAATACCATTCTGTCACAAGATCGGTGATCATGAGTGATGAGGGCTGGCATGGGGGGTGAGGGGTTGTACCTTGCTGATGGTCCCTCCGGCACTGAGCGCAGGCTGCTCATACCCCTCTTCATTGCCCCCTCCTACAGGCTGCAGGGCCCCCTCCCCCAGTGACAGGGCTGGGTCCTCAAAGAAGGCAGCATCAGCCGCCAAGGCCGCTGCTATGTCCTGGTCAATGGACCTGGACGTTGCCCGGTCAACTTCCCTGATGGCTGCGTGTGGCGATCTGACTGGCAATGACTGAGCTGAGCGGGCAGCTGGGTCATGACTGGGAGTTGGGGAGGGGTGGGAGCCTGATGGAGACTGCTCAGCCTCTTCTTCCTCGTCCTGTGAGTCTAGACCATCTGCCATCCTGCACATGGTGTGAGCAGTGTGGCCTGTGGCATTCTGTACGCATAAACACCAATGCTTGCAAGCTGCATAGCACAAATGTTGTCTTTACACAGGCTGTATTGCACCTGTTTCCAATATAAGTCGTGTTGCATACGGGGCTGAGAACATGCGAGAAGCATGACCTTGCAATCTTGGCAGACACCCAAGAAAGTATTGGCATCAACATCTTGATGCAGAAGAGTGTGATGATGGCTCCTCAGCAAGGTGTGGGCAGAAGACAAGGCAAAAGCAAGGGCAGAGACCTTCTAGCCTTGGCAGCTTTGGCTTCTATACGAGCAGTCCTGGCCGCTGCTTCCTGTGCTTTCCGCTGCTCCTCCAGCAAACGCTTCTCCTCCTCAGGATCATTCTGTGTATACACAGTTGACACATTGAGTTAGTACGTGCACTTGACATGGACACATGAAGCACCAAGTTACAGCCAGAAGCATATGATGGGCCTGGCATGCGTGACAGCTGCAATGCAAGCCTACAGCCCTGCAGGCATCAGCTCCACCTTTCACAAGCCATGCTTCATGCGTTGCAGCACACCTGATGATGTGCTGTGCAAGTTACCCTTTCCACTAAACCAATGTCAATGGTGACCCGGTAATTATACCAATAGGTAATTAACAAAGTCCTTCACCGCAAAACTACTGAAGTCCGACTGCTAGACATGGCCATTATGAAACCTGAGAGCAGCAAGGCACTGCTGTTGCTGAGGAAATGGCATCTGTCAGGTTGAAAGCATTTTGTCTCTGAAACAATGCTGTACCTCTTGCAACAGGTTTTGCAGGTTTGAGACACGCCTAATTATACTCCAAAAATCCCAGACTTTACTTGGGGTTAGTTTGCCCATGTTCTGTGGAATGCAAGGTAACAAATGCTGCTTCAAACCAAAAACATTCAAAGCAGCATGCAAGCATGCAATTGACAGCAAATGGGCACACTTGACATTCCTGCACCCATGAAGGTATGTGGGTGAAGCAGGAGAACAAACCTCAATCTCCCATGGACTGACGTGGTCCATGCCTTCAGCATCACCACCAACATCCCACTCAACTTCCAGAGCCTCCCAGGGGTCATAGTCCCCCCTGCCCATCAGGTTGATCCCCCCACTGGGCATCTGCTGCCTCACATGCGTCACTGTGCCCTTGTAGTACACACCCCCACCTGCACCCCATAAGCCTTCATAAGCAGACATTACTGACCATTTGCTGCAATGACATGCGTTTACTGTGATGAAGTCTGCATGCACACTGTTGCAGACAAATTGCGTAACCACAAAAGCTGATTGTGTTTGTAGATTGTCTGCTCTGAACTAGCAACAGGCTTTCAAGTGCACTGACCTGTCTTGTTGGAATCAGCAGCAAATTTTCAAGTGCACTGACCTGTCTTGTTGGAATCAGCAGCAGGCTTTCGTGTGTGCACTAACCTGTCTTGGTGTAGGAGCTAGCAAAGAACATGCGGAAGCGGTCCTGGCGATGCCAGTGGCGCCGCATGCCCTTCTCAAACACGTCTGCCTTCACGATGAAGTCAGGAAGGGCAGCATCGCAGCTGATGGGCAGGGCCAGAGCCCTGAGAGGCTGCCTCTGCTGGCTGGAGGTGCGAGCTGGGCGCAGCAGCAGCCAGGCTACTGGCCTACGCGCCTGCTGCCCTGACACTACTGCCTCCTCGTCCTCTGGCAGCGTCTCTACTAGACTCCTACAGCATGGCAAGAGCTGTTCAGGAGTTTCAAGTGATCGTGGTGGACCCTCGTGGTGGACCCTTCCAACACTGTGAGTGTCAACCAGAAAATTTTCAGCAGAAGGGATGGTCATCCTGTCCAATTGCTGCATTACGCAACGTCAGGGCACACATAAATCGAACAGCTGGGACCACAATACAGGCTGGCAGCATCAATCGAGCTCAGTTTGGACCTGCGACATGTGAGGGCCTTCTTAGCAGAGTGAATGCACAGTCATAGTGAATACAATGTATGAGACCAGCAGCAGGACCTACTCACCTTCGATAGGCAATGGAGGCCACAGTGTAGCAGGCCACATGGGGCAGGGCTTCCACTGTCTCCTTCAGATGCTGCCAAACTTCCCTCAGCTGCTCCCTCTCCTCAGGCTTGATGGGGCCATGCCAATCCAGAACAGGTGCTGCTGCTGCTGCTTGACTTGAGGACTCTTGTTTGAACACATCCTGTTCATCGTCACCTCCGTCACCGCGTGCATTCTCAGAGGAGTGTGGATCATCTGCTCTGTCGTAGTCTGCTGCTGCTGTGCTGTCAGGATCCATGTCACTAGGAGTAGCACCATCACTGTTTGGCACATGGCCATTCAGCTTTGGCTTGATGGCAGTGTCGCGAGACAGCTGAGCTTTGAGGGCTGCCTGGCCAGCAGGGTCAGCACCTGTCTGTGCGTCTGTGTGTTTTGATGGTGTGCTGCCTGTGGCTGTGCTAGGAGTCAAGCCTAGGGCTTTCATGTAAGCGTTGATGTGGACCAGTACTCCAGTGCGCAGCAGCACCACCTGCTCTGTTGGATGTGGAAAGTACAGCTGGCAGCGCATGTTGCGAGCCATCTGATTGAAGCCTTGGCGGGGCAGCACATCAGCATTGACCAACATATGTTCCTGAACAACAAGGTGTAGCCCCAGTGAGCCACTGCAAAGCTGCAACAGTCTCCTTGTCATTCGCACATGACAAAGACCCTTCTGCCAAAGCTAAAGCAGCTCTCCTCTTGGTGGCGCACACGCATGTAGCCAAAGGCTGAGTAACTGTTGCTGCTCTGTTGTGCTAATGAGACCAAGCATGCAGGATTCCGTGCAAGCTCAGGTGCTATATCAGAACAAGCAACAAGGATGTCTGCTCGTGCAGCAGTCAACCCTGCTGCACAATGCACATGATATGTATGGCCACCTAGCCTGTTGTACCTGCAAGGCTGCCAGATATATGATGACCTGGCGCGACTCGGTACATTTAGCCAGACCCTTGCGCCAGGCAGGCTGGAGGCAGTCACCCCAGTGGGGCTGCATCATGTCTTGCTCGCACAACATGCGCTCCACAAAGAGCAGTGCCTTGGCCATGTCACCTCCGCTTCTGGCTGCTCCGACGACCTGCAGCACGTGAGCATGCCGCGCCAGCCAAGTCTCCCCCTGCACGAACACAACACTCAGCTGGGACAGGCTGACCCCTGAACCCTTAACCTGCATAGTTGCTTGATAAGACTTGCCAATCAGGATATAACAGGGAGACTGGACACTTTCAGTATGTGAGTACAACAGAAATATAGGAACCATGATGAGTGCCTCTGATGGTCATCTGCAACAGCAGCCTGCTTCCTAGAAGCTGTCGCTCTGCTGGATGCCAGAAATGCAGCTCTGAAGCTAAAGGGTGCAATGTGATAGGACAAACTGGCATCGTGCTTGCGCTGTTGTGTGCTTGACCTGTTCCAGCTGAAGGATGTAAAAGCACGTCCTGATCAAGAAGTAGTATGACCACATGTATGCACTGCATTGGCGTACAGATCTGCCTAGCAGCTGATTCAATCCCCAACAGCAAGCTGTGCCTGTCAAGAATGGTATGCTGACACCTGGCTGCATCTCTGCTTGTCAGGACACATACAAGCATGCGTGGCCTGATGCAAACCAAAAGAAGACAAAGCCAAGGCACACCTTGAACCAGAAGGGTATGCGTGCCAGCAGTGCATCAACAGTGAAGTGAATGCGCTGCTCCATGGTGCCGTACAAGCTGATGGTGGGCCAGTTGCCCTCCCCACGCAGCACTGGGGCAATGATGAACTTGAAGCCATCAGGGCGGCGCGCCTCCAGCTCGCTGCTGCTCAGCAGCTCACCCGCCTCCTCAGGGTTGCTGCTGATGGTGTGCTTTGTGGGGTGTCCTGCAAGTTACCTTGCAAGCATTAGACGTAATGTGCGTAAAGAGGCGATGCAACCCAGACCGCATGTGCAGGCTTCAAGTTCAAAGCTCCTGCAGCTTGCAGAGTTGCGCAATGTCTCTTGAGTATATAACTAGAAAGAGATACACGATGATTTTGAATGTAGCATTATGAATTGCACATGCATGCAATGAGTGGTAATGCAGCACGCAAACAATGCACAACGTGAACAAGCTGCATGCAGGCTGCACAGCATGCAGGACTTGATATTTCTGATCTTTTTGAGGACACGAGGAGGATCAGCAGGCACCTTCTGTTGGAACTTTCTTGGGCAAGGGCGCTTGAGAGAGGGCTTTCAAAAGGCCAGCCTCCCTGTCTATGGCTGCAGCTTTCAGCCACTCCACCAAGTTACTCAGGCTCTGGCCTGTACAACAGTCACACCATTGCACGATCTCTTGCTGCTGTCCTGTTGAGAGAGCAGCAGCAACTAACAAGGCAATTTGATCTGCATGCCAGGGGTGCAAAGATCTGACAGTAACTGCAAAGGTGCTGCGCTGCTTGCCACTGACACATGTCACACACAGTGCTGTGCATTGCAAGCAAATGGTGACTGAACCACCGGACCTGGTTAGTGTGAATGCTAGTGGGGCTGGCAAGGTGTGAGCATGATTGAACCACCCATGCATGTGGCCGTTTGTGTGCTGACTTGCCATGCTAATCATTGTTGCATTGATTGACTGGAGGTATGGGTGAGCACACAAACTGAGAGGCCACAAGTGCAAGGCTAGCTGTATGCACTGCAGCTGGCACCGACTGGATTCATGAGTCTCATGGGTACCTTCATACCAGCCCCAAAGGCAGCCCTCCTGCTCCTCTACATACACCCTCCAAGCCCCGGTGCCTCCACCCAAGGCCCAGTAGCGGCGGCGCTGCATGTCATACCCCAGAGCTTTGCGCCAGCCCACCCTGCATGCCTCCATCCACCCCACCCATTCCTCACAGCTGCCTGTGTACACCACACAACTTGACACAGGCTACACTGTGCATAGGAATCTTGTGCTAAGGTACAGTAGCTGACACATCATGCACTCTCATTGCTGATGACAGCAGCATCGCCCACATTGCTGAGGTGCTAGCAATGAGTATCAGCCACGTATGTGGCTCAGTACTCGCTGCCACTCAAGGGAGCAGATTTGAAAGGTTGAGAGTGCCACATACCGGGCTGGGCTGTCACTTCCAGTTCCTTGGGGTTGGCGGGGGGCTCCTTGGCAGGGCCAGGAGTGCCGCCTTCTTTAGCCTGCACGCATCACGCTCAACCTCAATGTGTGCTGCTGCCAACATCATCAGCTACAACTTTGTGATGATCCATGTGCACTCATGCCATAAGCACTGGAACACAACAGCTTCCATCTGCAGCTCATGGTGCTTGTCAACCTTCAAGATGTGTAAGTTCTTTTACAGTATGTTTGGAGCAGCATGCAAGCTGAAAGGGATAGGTGGCTTCAATTGGACAACGTTTCAAGCAGCGTGAAGGTAGAGTGGTAGTGGCTTACCGGCTTCTTCTGGCGGGGCAGGGCCATAGCTTCCACCTTGGAGGTGATCAGCTCTCTCACCTCCTCGCAGTCCAGGGCCTGTTCCAGCAGGCCCTGCAGCAGGGCTAGCCGCTCATCCAGGCCTAGGTCTGCATACTCCATGTATGCCAGCTTCAGCGCTGCAGCCTGCACGTGCAAGTGACAGCTCAGCAACTGGTACGATGCACTTTCAGAAAAGGTTTCTCTCACAAATGTATGGCTCGTTGGCAGAGTTGGCCAGATGAGAGTGCCAAGCAGGTATTACAGCAGTGGGATTAGCACAGACTCAAGGCAGAACAGGTTATGCCCACTCAGTCTTGACGTGCTGCAAGAACGCTGAAGGTGCTGCCAGTCAACCAGAGCTACACAATCATGCCAATGATTTGCTGAAGCAAGAAGTCACCAGTCTCAAAGTGTGGGTCTGAACCTCTCCACTTTTGGGACACATGAATTCAAAGGTGGGACAACATGTCAGCTTCACAAGTATGAGGGTATGCGAGCACACCTTTGCTGCAGCAGCAGCTTTAGTGGGTGGTGCGACCAGAATGAGCTGAGCAAGTTGCGCAGTCCATGGCACAGAGCCCCCGCTGTCAGGGCTGAACAGCTTGGCAGTCACCGGCTGAGCCTTTGCCTCCTTCTTGTCCTTCTCCACCCCCTGGTTCTGGATCAGCCTCAACAGAGAACAATGAATGTCACGTAGCAGCACAGCAGAGGCTGACCCAGCTGCGTCAATGCCTGTCTCAGCAGGTCTGACTGGGACCTGAGCTGCTTCTGCATCATGCACAGCATGTGAGCCGCCTGATTTGTGAATTTGCAAGCATGAGATTTGCAACTTGTCATGCAAGTGTGCGTTGCATGTGTGTTTGCACAATGCGGTTGCCTCTTTGCAGACAGAGCAGGTCGTGTCTGGATGATTCAACCTTTCCAGAAGAATCTGCAGTGCATTAGGACAAATCAGCATTTGGCAAGTGTACAGAACGCAATTGGCCTTTGCAGTGAAAGCAGGCCAATAGTCACATGCTTCCTGACTATGAAGCTGGCAGAATCAGATGCTGTTGAATTTATGCCAATGTTGATGCCCATGCATATGTGACCCCTCAATTGACAAGGGGGACCAGCTAGCTTTCTGCAGTCTCACCAGCAGTCTTGGTGCTTGGCTGTTGACTGCAGTCAGCCTCTGATGGCTTTCTTGCCTCTGGATCCTCTTCACCCTGTCAAACCACAACATTGCTTAGGCAGGAAAATCAGCTTTGGCCTAGGCTGTCACACAGGAGAAACATGACACGTCAAATCTTACACAAATGCAATGTTGTGTGCACCAAACACTCTGTGACTGCTATGCGCAGCCTCTGCGCCACAAGAATTGGACTGTGCAGAAGGCCACACCTGGTTGTCTGAGACACGCCGCTTGCGAGTGTGTATTGTGGCTTCAGGCTGGCTCCCATCCTCTTCTGCCTGCACTGCCTCAGGCTGGGAATCCTGATGAGCAGGAGCAGCAGAGTGGTGAGGCAGGCAGGGACCAGGAGCAATTGCAGCCTCCAGACGCCAGAAGGGGCAAGGAGCTAACTGCAACATAGATCCCAACACCTACAACAGCATTAGGCTGTCTACAGCTGGCATCAGAGACTCTCCACCGCCGTGTTCGTAACTCAGCTGTGCAGACATGATAGCATGCGGCTACATGTCAACACTTGGACAGCGTCAAAAAGTAGATTCTGGGCTTGAAAGTACGCTGTGTGATGCACATCTTGTGCAGGAGTGGGATGTGTGCAACTCAACCTGTGCAAACACTTGATGCGGGACAGAAGAGAAGTGCGAACCTGGGTGAGCTCCCAGACCATGAGCAGAGCTGGCACTCTGCTTTGAGGCAGCCTGAAGTCGCGGCAGGGCTCAGGCACAGGGCCCCTAGCAGCATGCTCTTCCTTCTCCCTCTTCACCCTGCTGCGTCCTGTAGCCTGGCTGTCACGCTTTGCCTGCTCAGCCTCACTGACACCTATCACATGGCTCTTGGTTCTGCCCTGCAGATCATGCTTTGGATCATCAATGCAGGAGAACCTTGTTGAGTACTGCTGCTTGCACATATGGCTTAGGTGTCGCCCTAGAGCCAAGCAGGCACTTGCTCAGCCAGCACACGCAGCAAGCTGAAAATATACATCTTGACAAATCACCCCAAGCATATCAGCACATGTGGGAATGGGTAAGATGGTTGTTGTCATGTAATCGCAGTCAGATACCTTGAGCTTGGATTTGCGCCTGCTTTTAGGTGCAGCATCCTTCCGGGTGGAAGCTTGGCGGGTGCGTCGTACAGAGCTGCCATCATTGACTGCCTGGTATGCTTCCTCTTCCCCTTCCTCCTCTGCTGCATCTTCATCCTCCTCAGAGTCAGCGTCAGATGCTGCTGGGCTTGGGGCAGGCCGTTTGCCAGTGCCCTTGAGGCCTCGCCCAGCAGCCTCCCTACCTAAGCGGCTCAGCCGTCCCTGCGATCAAGAGCTGAGGCTAGCAAACAGGGCGAGTGATGATACAGCTCTTGCTCCTTTGAGAAACAGCTCAAAAAAGATTGTGCTGAACTATGCCACAGCTTGGATGTCAAAGACCCTTCTTTGTAAGCCATGAAACTTATCATGGTGCACATGCATGCCAATTATCATGATGAACTGGTGTGGACCTGCAACATGAAGATACAAGTATGGGATCACAATGAATCACAGGTGCAGAGTAGCGCAAGCTAAGCGGCTGACCTCAGACGTGCTGCCCAACTTGACTTTAAGCTTCTGAACTTGTGCTTGGGGGGTGTCGGCCTCGTCTTGCGGTACCTTGGGAGGGCGCTTGCTGGAGCCCACTGCCTTGCCCTTTGCCTCACTAGGTGTGATGCCTTCTGCTGCATCAACATCAACCCTGCGCTTCTTGCCACTTGTTGGAAGCGGGTCTGGACTGACAGCAGAGGCTTTTGACTTGCGCTTCTTGCCAGCACTGGGCAGCAGCGGCGTCTGGCTTGCAGCTAAAGCTGCTGCCGCAGCTGTCTTTCCAGACACAGTGAGTCCACTCTTGCCGAGTCTACAGCATCAAATGACAGAGAGTCGTTGCATAAAAGACAGACAGATTACAGCTGTTGGGCAGATGCTATTCCTGAGATTTTGATGCGGCGTCAAGGGCTGGACCTGACGATGTGTAAAACTGCAGCAGAACGCACAACAAACGCAATGTTGCATAAGTTGTGCAATGCGCAAGCACCAGGCCCTTTACCTGATGCCTGACATTGACTTGACTTTGGCCTTCTTGTTGCTGCCTCCCGCTGCAGCCTGCACATCGCAATCAGGCATTGGATGGGATGATTAAATAGAGGAGACATAAAGCCTGTCATTGCAGGTTCTTCATTGACTATAACCTAATTGCCTAAACAACATTGCCTAACCCCAACCCCAAAATTGCCTAAACATGAACAGGCTCAGCTCAAAGGGTCATGTCTATCGTCGCAACTGATGCCATGGGCGTCCATTGTGTGCACTGCACCAGGCTGCCATGACAAATTTTGATTGCTGAGACACTGTAGACACAACTTTGTTGCAATTAAACAGAACAGGACAGGCATGTCGCACCTCCATCCATGCTGACAGCTGTGCCTCGACAAAGGCAATGACAGCCTGCTGCTGTTCATCTGAGTCATCACTGTTGTTGACGTCTTCATATGCATTCTGTGCTGCAGCTAGCGGTGTCAAAGAGGAGTTGTGCTTCAGCAGCTTGACAGAAGTGGTACACAGCTCAAGCCTCTGCTGCATCTGCTGGTGCAGGTCAGTGTAGTGAGCTGCAGGGCTAACAAGCTTATACCTGCAACATTGCATTTGCACAGCTTATGCTAACATTGCCTTTAGCAAAAGCAAGGAGTAGAGTCCCCTTGAAGCGCAGGAGCTAGGACATGCGGGATGAGTCTTGTCTCTCCGGAGCAGCCTGTCTTGTGCATTCCTGCAAGGCCTACAGATACAACAGTTTTGATAGTCACGTAATGCAACTTAACACAAGGCAGTCGCGTGGACGCAGCCTCTGGACTTCACCCAACAGAAGCTTCTTAGACAAGTTATCATTAGGCATCCTGAAAACATCACCTAACCACGTGAGTCTTTTGCTTTGCAGCTGAGATCCCACAGATGAGGTGTTGCACCTTTTTAGAATGACAACATTTGGCACATGATTGTGCAAAAATAGCCACAGATGCGTCGCAAGCAGTTCATCTGGAAAACAACCCAAGGGCCAATGTGTTGTTTTTCAACAGCCCACGTTTCTCCAGAACACAGCAGAACTGGCATGACAATGCCTTGACACAATTGCATTTTAATTGACAGAGTCAAAGCCCTAGAGGACCCGACATTGGCCCGTATAAACTGCTGGAAGGCACTATTTGCAGCAATCGGCATTGCCACATACCATGCAAGCTCTGTGCAGATCCAAACCCCTGACTCTGCACCATAAGTGAAGCTCCAGTCCAGCACTTTGCCAGTTGCAATGTGAGTTGGCTTTTTCTGCTCTGCACACCACCATTCCTCTTGACAGCAAGCTCAGATAGCGATGATGTACTGACTGTCAAGGAGCATGAATTTGTAGAGCGCAGGCAGCTTCAACAGCATGATGCAAGGGGTGCTATGATGTGACAGTGCTTACTCTTGCTTTGGCCATCAGTTGCTACGACATCTCCTTGAGCAATGAATTGGCCGGACCACGCCTGGACCAGGTCAGCAGGCTCCCCTGTGGAGCTGTGAACAATGCAGTATGCATCCAAATGCCTCAAGGGGACAGATATGCCATCTGCAGAGCCACAGCAGACACTTGTGGCGTTGCATACTTGTCACCTTGCACTCTGCCATAGTTAGCTGTGCAGGGCTGGCCTAGGAGTGACAAGTGGGTGTTGGTGTTTGTGTTGCGACAGTTGCAACGCAAAGCCGCTATGCGGTAGCACTTTCAGGTGCAAGCTCGCTGTTATCACCTTGTGCAGTGCCGACAGTCTGCGACACCGAAGCCTCCGGCAAACAATCGCTTGAAGCCTGAGTATCAGCACGTCCTTCTGTGACTTCGTCAAGACCTGCCTCTTTCCAGTTCTGATCGAAGACCGCTTTGACCTCCAGTGCCGCCTCGCGAGTGGGTTTGTCGACTTCGCGACTGTTGTAAAGAACGCAATTGTCCCAGACCACGCTCACGTCACGATACACTTCTCTGGCCGTTTTGTACTCACACCTCTGCCATTTCTGCTGCTCGCCGACGGACAGTCTGCTGTGTATCGTTCCCAAATCCATGGGTTGCTTGACGACGTCCCGGTAGTTTGGTATACCAAGAGCCTCCGGATCAACTGGCTGGTTGAACAAAAGCTTAGACATCTTCAGCTTCATAGTTGCTGCTACAGCCTTTCTGGCCCTGCTAAGTTCGGACGACTTTGCCGTCGACGTCCCCATGGGAGAGCGTCGCCTGTTCCGCTGCCTCCGCAGTGATCAAATCATGTAATTACAGCTGCTTGCGGCAAACTTTCAAAATTGCATCAAACTAGACCAAGTTTTGCACTGTTTTGCACTGTAGCACATTGTTACCCTGCAGCTACGGCGTAATCTGTTGTTGACGGTTCACAAAGTTGACTTGTTTTAGTCTCGGTGACGAGCCAGTAGCTTTCCTGGCTGGAAAGCACAGATCTAGGTGAATGCGATGTGCGAACAAAGCAAGCTGGCAAGACTTGCTAAAAAGAGAGAGTACGAATAAATTGGGGGAAAAGCTGACTTGACTTGTATTGTCCCACTGCTTTTTAGTTTGGTATTTGATTTTTATGAAACACTGAATTCTCAAAAATGGTAAAATGAATGACAGGATGGATATGCTCTGGTGAGCGCAGATCATGGACTACCGTGTAGTACAGTCTGTGAGCGCATGTAACTTTGTGGAGCCATCATTGGCACGACATGCATGTGCCAGTTTTGCAAGATGTGTCGACTTCGAGAGTATATTAACTCCTCCGGAGTCCGCAAGTTGTCATTGAGCACTGAGGAGACAAGAATCCAGATGCCATCATCACAGCAGCTGAGCTGCTCCAGTATTGAGCCCAAGCAACATTGCACGTGCATCGGTTGGGTTGCATCTACGAGCAGTACATGGCACGCGCAATGCGTTTTGGCAGTTTGAAGAGTTCAATTGCAGGTGTTGACAAGAATTTCTTGAACTCATGTACACCTTTGGCAAGAGAATTGCTTGTAACATTGGATAAGAAACATGACACAATGCAACAAGGTTAGGCCTTTGCTCCCTGCTGGTCCAGCTGCACTATTGCCACAGCCAGTTCATCTGTCAAGACTGATTGCCCTGGCAACAGCAAAAGCTGACTGCGTAATGCTGGCTGATGAACACCTTGTCTGATACACACAAGCTGCTCAATGTGCCCACAAGACATTGCTCTACCGGCCTGAAACTCACTGTCAACCAAGCGCTGTCTGTATGCCATAGTAACAGAATGACACAGTGCTGCGATGTCGCTGACAATCTGCTGCATTACTGCACTGCTGACTTGCATCACCCAGCTAGCCATCAAGGATTGACTGGTCTTGAAGGCATGATGTAATTTGCCACAAGCGGCTGGCCAGTGATGATGTCATGCTGAACTGAATGGTGCTTGCCGAAGATGTCCATTGTCCGCAAGGCAGCCTTGTACTTCACAGTCTCATCCTGCATCAAAAAGCTAGTGAGCAACAGAACAGCAAATATGGCCTGCAGCGTCAAAGCGGCCTATGTGTGCAGACGTTGTCAGGCCTCACCATGAGCTTCAAATGCCTGCCCCCTTGAGAACTTTGATATTTCAAATTCACTATGTCGAAGTGGTCTCCACTTCGATTGGATTTGCCAGCATCACTTGACTGCAAGTTGAGCACGCGTTCTGACTCTCGCTCAAATTTTCTCGCTTCCTCTCGCTGATTTTGGTATTCAGCTGCACCCTGGCATTGTCTTCTTTGGTTCAGGTATGCCTGCAAAGACATGTTGCCTGGGTGTTTGAACAGGAGAGCACCAGGGCAAATAGCCTCTAGCTAGTGACAGAGGCGTGCTTGAGCATACCTTTCTCTGCTGCCGCTTTGTCTCCTGTTCTTGCCTCAGCTCCGCTGCGGTGTTGGCAGCGTACTGGTCCTTCCTTTCAGCGAATGCTGGGGTGCCAGGCTCAGGGACCAGAGGATTCTCTCGACTCAGGACAGGCGGAGGAAGATGCCTTTTGTGGGGCACCTCGTCCAAGCTGAGTAGGCGAGACCTTGATTTGGCGAATGGAGGTGGTGATGTTTGGGCATCTGCCATCGTGAGCGTTTGAGCATTTGCACACATGTTTGCAAAATGCAAGAGAGAGCTCGGGGCACTGCCGAGCTGGCCCTCGAAATGGCCCAAATGAGGTATACGGTAGACCTTGACAGGGATCTTATCAAGTCTGTGATCGACCAACACACTCTGATGCATGCACTGGTTTGCATCGAGTGTTGCATGTGCTACAACTCAATGCAGGTGTGTGCGTGAGCGTTGACTGTGCAGTCCTCAAATCCAAAAATGCACTGACGATCTTTTGATAGCTATCACAAAACCTGTTCTTACAGAAGATGGTGCACAAGAGTATTGCATACAGATTTGCTTAGAACTAACACATCCCAGTCCTATCAGCATGTTTCTGATCCAATCTATCAAGCAAATAACAACAGCAAACAAAACCTGCTCCTAGCACTTGAGACCTGGGAGAGAGCGTCCTATAGGTAGCAACAAGGAACTTTATCCTCATCTGATGTTGATGCTGCGCAACATGCTGTTTCCAGTGCTGCTGGGCTTTGCCTGCATCACATAGCATTGTTCAGCAGACAGCATGGCTGTGTTGTCAAAGTCAGCAAGCAGCAGACAGCAGTAGACCAACACTGAATTGCTCAAGCAAGGTAGTACAGGAAGCCTGGCTAACACGATAGGCATCTGCTTTGCCCAATACTAACTGGCAGTTGGAGTGTTGGGTAGAGCAAGCATGCTACGGAAATTTACCTTCTGTGCAACACTGGCCTCGGCAAACACTTTCCAGAATCTCAAGGTCTCGTCTGCTGCTGCTGAAACAACAGTAGTACCATCTGGGCTTTGAGCCATGTGCAACACTCTAGATGTGTGACCAGTGAACTCAGCAACCTTCACCATACTAGGGTACTTCCAGAGACATAGCTGGTTTTGACTGAAGCCGTGGCTGCTGAGGATTTCCCTTTCGTGTCGGCTCCATTGCAAAGCGCAGACTTGAGACGCAGTGTCGATTGAGTTCAGCACAGCACCAGTGTGTGTATTGGTGAACTTGATACACCTATCAGCTGTGCCGCCGCCTGAAGCTAGCAAGTTGCTCTGGAATGGGCACCATGCAAGGGCCTTGACTGCAGCCTGATGAGATGTGATGCGATGCGTGGGGCGATCATTGCTGGCGTCCCAGATATGCAGCAAGTTGTCATTGCCACCACTAGCAAGCTGTTGTCCATTAGGTGACCACTTCAGACCGCACACCTCCTGTTCGTGACCTCTCAGTATGGCAGTGACATGCTCCCGCTGCCTACATGAGTAGTACAAGTGGCTCAGTGTAATGTCGCGGCTGGCGTTACAGTGGATTGCCAGCTCATCACTTGAGTGCTGAGTCACGCTCTGTAAAAGCGGGCGCTGCAGCACTCAAGGCACACCAAACTTACCACTAGAGTAATTTCTACACGACCTTTTTGAAGAGATACTCGTTACTCTGAATTACAGTGCTACAGGCTTGTAGACTGTTATACTCAGCCACCATTGAGCAAGGTGCCATGCACGAAGCAAAGGTCAACGGAAGCAACGAAAAGTTTACCTGACGTCATGGTTCACAATGATGCTATCTCTGCCACCAGAGCTCAAGATAGCATTGTTCCAGGACAGAGCTCCAACACGGGCAGAATGGCCATTCAAGGATCTGATCTGCTTCACCCGATTGGCGTCCCAGATCTGAACTGTTGAGGAAGAAGTGCCAACAGCAATGTGCTTGCCATCTGCACCCCAGGACACACTGGTGATGTAGTCATCCTCTTCGCTGCATTCCATCAGCTGCTCAATGTCTCCAGTGTTGGCATTCCACAGATACACAGCAGCACCAAGCGCCACAGCCACCTGCAGAAGAGGAATCGAGGGCCTGAGCTACTGTCACACCTGTGGCACCAGCATGACCTTATGCAACAGTCCAAACTATAGCATACCACATTGTTCATAGGGCCCCAGTCAAGAAGGTTCAGGTAGTAGTCATCCAGCAGCTCAGGTGCGTCTAGGATACGTTCTGGTGCTTGAGGGATATTCCGGAAGTTCTTCTTGGCTGGCCTCTGAGCTGCGTTCTGACTGTACAGAGCAGCCAGATTGTTTTGCATGCCCTCTGGGGGTGCAGGAGCCTGCAGCAAACAAAGCTTGGCTACCTACAACTTACAACAGACCTGACAGCGTATGGGACCAACACTTGCCTTGTTCTTGAAGGCTAGAATGCGAGGTGCTTTCTCCGTGCCAAGCCCCTCAGCCAAACGCTTCTTGTACTCAACCTGAAAGGAAGAAAATCAATAGAAGGCATGACTGCGCAGTGACTTTACTGCAGAAACTCCCTGGCTTTTCACAGACAGACCTTTGGAGAGGAAGTTGTGTCAACAGCGTTGACCTGACCATTGTTCTCCTTCAGCAGGTTGAAGTTGGCAACATCCAGATCCATTGCACTCCTGGCTGGAATGAACCGATCCATCTGTATAGCATGAAAATTGTAGAGACACAGCCAGCTGCAGACTAAGACCGCCCCGGACGCCAGCAGCCGTTCGCACACCTGAGGCTTTGTCTTCTTGGCACTCAATGGCGCTTTGCGAGGGGTCCCGTCAAGAGTCATTGTGCGAAGACGAGAAGGAGTATTGTTGGCTGCAGCACGTACGATGGAGTTTTCCATGCAAGTTGACACCTTGCGAAAGAAGCGGATGAACACCGATGTCAAAGAACAGAGAAGGCTGGAACAACAAGCTAGTCTCCTCAATTCACCCTTAGACAACGCTAAGGCTGGGATTGAGTTGACTAGTTTGAGCCTGTCCTGTCTGGGCTGTCATTGCTGTGTTCAAGACAGTCTTGCCCTAGGGCAAGGCCTGTTCCGTCTCGCCCCATCTGGACTCTGCGGCAGAAAATGGGCAAGTCAAACTCGGTTCAAGTTCTGCATGATGCTATGTGATGACCTATCATGCAGAAAGTATTGACTGGGGACCGGCTTCCCTCTGTATGCTGTGCGGGCACCGTCCGCTGTAGTAGAACGCATTGTATGTTCGTTGTTCTCTCGCGTTGCGATCTGCACGGCATGCACGATTTTGACTGACGCTGCTGCGAAACTTTGTTGCCATGCACTGACAGTGGGGCTGTTTTTTTCACCCAGCTACAAGCCATTGTCTTGTCGGGCAAAGCGAAGCGACAGCCTCGTGCAGCACAGCTACATGCATGTCCGTGGCAACCTTCACTTTTCTCAGTCGTCGCAGCCAACTGCTTCGCAGAACCTCACAACCGCTCTTGAGCAATGCAATCTTGCCAGTCAGGATACAATGGCAATGTCTCAAGAAACGGAACCCCTACCGCTGCAAGTTTGGAACTTCTCTCAACAAGAAGCAGGGGAAAGTTGCACTCAGGAAGGATTTCTCTGGTAGGGTTTGCGCCTCCTGGGCCCTGCTGCAGCTGCACATAGACCAGAACAACACGCAAATTTGGTGAGCATGCAGTACGCCGGACTTTGCCACTCCTCAAGACCAGCAGTATGAAATCATAGCAGAGGGTGCTGACCCAGCAGCAGTACAACTGCGGTCCCCTGCAGCTTTATCCCCCAGCAGAGTTAAACGCCCCAGAAACGCAGGTGAGATGCGCATCTGAACTCTGATTGAAGCAACTGTAGCTGGCCACAATACAATTCAGGCGTTATGCAGCAGCACCCTTTGATGGCAACAG
>JAABUW010004215.1_pt1 | contig 19680 bp, 20 predicted proteins | sample 5560081 | NCBI WGS metagenome assembly JAABUW01 (sample SAMN10711882, study PRJNA513363) | rock metagenome | isolation source: Antarctica rocks | place: Antarctica: Victoria Land, Knobhead sud
AATATACTCTGTGTTTGACCAGCAAGCAGCAACGCAGTCTGCTGGTGAAGCTCAGCAGCTAATCAAGACTGCCAATCTTGCTCTATAAGACGCATATCCCATCACAGAGAGGAAACATTTGTTGAATCTGCTGAAGTCAGGTAGAACCTGTTCTCTGTCTGAATGTATTTGGCTGCACATTGGCAGCTCATCCGCAGACAGTCAGTTTGCAAGCAGTGAGCCCAGCTGCACACGTTCAGGCGCCCTGCAATCTGTCAGCTCTGTCCTTGCCCTGTTAGCTCAGCTGCAGTCTGCAGCTCTGCTGTTCCCAGCCAGCCAGCAGTCAGTGAGCCCAGATGGTCAGCTCAGCTGCAGTTTGTCAGCTGGGCTACCCGTTCCCACTCATCTTCGAACTGTCAGATTAGATGCACACCTTTCAGCCCCACGGCAGTTTTCCAGCCCATCTGCAATCAGTTGGCAGGTTGCAGTCTGTCAGCCCTGCTGTGCAGCGTCAACTATAGACCATAGCATATGAGCAGTGCTAAAAATTGCAAGAGCTTGGCCTTCTCTTGCCTTCTGACTTTGACTTCAATTGCTGACTGCGTCAGCCTTTCCGAGTATTTTGTTGATCTGAATTCAAAAGCTCAACCCTAGAGCTTTCAGGGTTGAGACAAGAGCATGCTTTGCTGATGAGTGCTGACTCAAGGAGTCTCGCAGTGTGAGTGCTTTGAGATGGCATGCAAGAGTCACATGCTGAGCAATGCAAAGGTAGAGGACATAACTTATGCTTAGAGCTGTAAGTGTCACTGCCAAGTAATATAAATTTGTGTTCCGGTTGAGATTACATCCGAGCCACAAGAGCACTTCACAATTGCTAAATTAGCAGTTGTACCGCTGCTTATTCAGCACTCGTACTGCTCATCCGGCAGTGCCTGTCGGGCCTGTGCGACTGCTGGTCTGAATGCACAACGTATCGGTCCAAGCGTGACGAAAGTGGAAGTTCGCGCGAAGATCCCACCCGACATGGCAGGTGCAGTGCCTTGGTTTACCCCTGGCATCAGTGTGGCCGATGCCCATTTCATGTTAAGTCAGCTTGCCGAGGCCAACCTGAAACCCGACGAGACAGAGCAGCGCTGGACTTTCAAACACCCTGAGTTGCTGGAACTACCGGCAGAGTGCCGCAGCAGCCTGTTGGTGCATGGCCACAGGGTTGGAGTTGTGCGCTTCAAAAAGCTACTGCTTGCTTGCAATGGTGCTCGCTGGGCCAACCTACCAGCAGTCACAGTAAAGGAGATTGTCGACAAAGCATGCGTGGAGTGGCCGTCCGAAAAGCAGGGATACCCGTCCCCCCGTGTGCTGGCCGAGATAACCACGGAACTCAGGCAGAAGAAGAACGATCTCTGCAGCATAACATCAGAAGAGCTGGAAGCATACTTGGCAAGCAAAATGAAACTGTACACAAAGCATTGCTCAGAGGAGAGCAAGGCAGCACAAAGTTACGTAATTTTTATGGCGCACAGGCGAATCTAGTCATAATACGAGACAGGATTTCATCAAGATCGGACGATTTCTGCAGCAGGCTTTCATTGACGTAGGCATTGAATGCCTTGTGCAGTCACGTTCCAAACAGGCTTTCCTCAAAGTGAGACCAGAGTCAATTTTAGAAAAACAAGGTTCTATCAGTAGTTGCTGGTCCTTTGGACACTCTGCTGGTTGTCAAAGTTGACTTGACAACGACATGCATCTCATAGCATCTCAATGATACCATACCTTTTGCCCAACATCAACTGCAAAATTTCTGGCATCTCCCCAGTCTGCATGAGGAGCTGTTTTTGTGCCTGCCATTCCAAGCAGGCACAATGTGGTCCTGGCAAGGTATTTGCAATGTATGTTTTGCCAACTTTGATAAGCTCCTGAATCTCTTTGGATGTATGCACGCTCTCATTCATGTGCTGTAACTCAGCATAGTCCGCTTACCCTAGTACTCTGCTTACCAGGGTATTATTTGGGCACTACCAAGCATTACCACCCCTTCAATGACTGCTCTGAACAGTAAAACACAATGCACCTGCCATATTTATTTATTCATTTTTTTGAACCTGACATGAAGCAAGAGTCCTTCTATCCAACATGAACAAATCTCAACAAAGCTATGTGAAATTCTTTTGCATTGTAAAACTGAATAGGGCATGTCAGTATTGATACAGGCTCAGGCTCAGCTAGCTTTCTTGGCTGTCCAATCCAAATCCACCCCTTCAACGACTGTGTTGAAAAGTGAAACATACTGCACCTGCCAGCATTGCATGGAACTGCATGACTGCGTGTTCTGCCTCTGTGAGAAGCTTGATCATGGCAGATTGCGGGTCCTTGGTCTGCCATATGGTCTTTGCCTGCAGGGTCTTTTGTATGTCATGAAAGTCTAGGCGACGCCTACAGGGTACATCCTGCAAGTCACATGATGCAGCTTCTGTCCGGCTGCAGCAGACCGCAGCATCAGCCTGAGACAATCTCAATGCCCCATCCTTGATGATCACCCTGTGGTGTTCTGGTGCCTTGGCATTCAGATATTGAGGCAAGCAATTAATGCCCCCAAGAGGTTTAACCATACAAAGGGGACATGCATTCCCGATGCAGGCAGCATGAGATTGACTGAGGAAGAGACCAGGAAGTATTGTGACGCTATAAGCGAGAACAGTGATGTGACTTTGTTTGCCCCAAGTGTGAAGACTAGAAGTTTGATCTGAAGACTAGATGTGATGAGGCACCTGGAGAAGAGGAAACACTGCAGACTGGCTCCATCAGCTGTGCAGCACCATGAACTCTGAAGCAGCACATTCAGCTGTCCGCTCGGCTGCAATCTGTGTGGCTGTGATCTTTTAGCTCACAGTTGATCTGTCAGTTCGGCTGTGATGTGTCAGCTCAGCTGCAATCTGTCAGCTCAGGTCATTTCTGGCTGCAAACTGTGAGCTTAGCTATCAGCTCCGTAGGTATCTTGTCAGCTCACCTGTACTCTGTCAGGTCTTGCAGCAACTTGTCAGGTCAACTGCAGCTGAGTAGACAGGTTGCAACAGGTCTGCTCAGCTGCAGTTTGTCAGCTCTGATTTGACAGCCTCCCTATTTGGGTTTTTCACATAGCAGACTTTTCTGGTACAGGTGAGAACGTGACAGCACTATTGGAGTGGACAGCGGTCATCTGATTGATGATTGATGAGTTGGACATGCTTTACGTTCAAAGTTGAAGCAGGGCATTCAGCTGTCTGCATACGTCATGCTGCAGACTCATAAGCTGGACTTGTGACACCACAGGTCGGACTGCCTCATCAGCGTTACAGGTCTCATGTGTTTACAGCTCAAGCAGCCACTCAGCTGTCCAACTACATTGCATTGCGGCTGTACTGATCAAAGCTGACAGCACCGCCAAACATGTATGCCAAAAATGAGTGACAGACCTTGTTGGCGCCTTTCGTTGTGTCTGTGGATCTCAATCTGTGTGTACCCTCCGTAACACCCCTGACCACCAGCACAGCCCATAATGTGGCTGCTGATCATCCTGGAAAGCAGGGCAAAGCCCCTCCAGAACCTGCGATTATACAAATGCAGTACAATGATCTTGTTAAGAGACGTACGAAAAGTGAGGCTGAAAAAGGTGGTGCCCCTTGATGGCTGTACGTAGAGATATACATAGAGCATGATCCTGTCACTAAGCTGGCCACAGCTTGCGGGGCTAAGTGTACACTCTGCCAAGACGAGGTTACTGTAAGTTTGGCAATGCCCTAGTTGACTGTGTTCTGCTATGATTTGCTTGTCTTTGTCAGTGTGAAACAGTGCTGTACCATTTCTGACCCTAGAAACAGCATCAAACACCCTGAAATTTGGCTTCCTTTTGGCTGTAATATATTTATTGACATGTAATAAATTGCACTTTTTCTACCTGTATATACCGGTGTAGACCTGTGTATATGGCAAAAAGGGCCTCATGACTAATGCATGCCTAGGCAGGGGTATATGTCCCTGTATATACGCTTTTTGGTATACACGCCTGTATATACGCAATCTGAAGCCCTGACCCTCGGTACATGACAGCTCTAGAGTCAGCAGATCCTTGGGGACTAGGTAACCAAATTTCCAAGCCCTAGCTTCAGATTCCTGCTCCCAGCGCTGCCTTCTAATTTTCAAAAATTGCTAGCGCAGTCTGCAGTCTTAAGTCTTAAGTCTGCAAGGCCAAGGGCACAAACTTCTGGCAATTGTTTCCCAGATTATGACAGACTGCTGTTCTGTGCAGCTGATTGCTGTGGGGTGCGTATGCAAGTGATTGCAGTCAAACCAGAGGCTTGCTGCTTGCACAGCCTTTCCTTCCATTGACAGGAAAGGATGCTCAACCATCAAGTTGCTGACAATCTGTGAAAACGCTCTAGCTAGCAGCTTGCTGCTTTGCTACAGAAACTGGATACCAGGCCAGACAGCTGTGCTGTTTTGCCAGTCAAGCCAGGTGCTTTGACCATTCCTTGCCTATCGCTTTTGCCTGCTGGACGGCTTTGATCTTGGCACCTTGCTTACTGCTGCTTTCATAGACCAAAGCACTGCTGCACTCACCGCTCTGCTCCGACCGCTGCGGGCAAGTTCTGTCGTGGCCGTTATATACACGATCGCTCATGGTGGTTTCCTAAGCGTGCTCAGTCGCACCGCCAGCAAGATTGCCTGATCACGCCTGCCTGAACGATCTGCTGAAGCCCCTTTGCTTTTGGGCACAGACTTTTGACGAAAGCTGTATGCAGGACCGAGTTGAGCTGACTCAGCTGCTCGGCCTAAGCTGTCTGCAAGTCACGTGCCTATAAATCGCTAGGTGCGAAGCGACATCAAAGAAATTTGATGTCGCTAGGACATACTAATGAATTAGCCTTATTACGATTCGCAAGGACCCTAAGGCGGCGAAATTATTCATGCCGCCTTTTATCGCACAGCAGGGTATCGCAAACAGTTTTGCACGATTTCGCACAGGCGTTACGTCAACAACCTGCAACGGCTGCAAACGCAGACTCGAATCATGCACTGTGAAAACTGGGTACTGGCCAGACTGCTGAAGAGATGACAGATTTCTTCTGTACTACACATGAATATGAGCAACCAAGTGCTTTTTTGCATCAATGCGCCAGAGATTGCTTAGAGAAGACTATTGCTTTTGTTGCTTAGCAGCAGCCTGTCAGATTGGCTGCAAGCTGTCAGCTCGAATTAATACCTGTTAGCTCAGAACTTAGCCAACACCTCTAGAATGCTAGTCTTGCTGCCATACTCAAAGTTACCAGCTGTCAGCCCCGCTGTTAGTCCAGTAGTTGAGTGGCAGATTGACAGCTTGGCCTGTCAATCTGCCTATATTATATAGTATTTATACCGTAAATTGTAGCCCCATGATACTTGTACAGGTGTACAATGCTGGTGCCATCGTACTGCTGACCGCCTAACTCCATTAGGCTTGTTAAATACATGGAAAATTGGTCGTCAAGCGTATAAATACAGCGTATATACGTATACGTACCAAATACACCCTCAAATACACAACATGATTGAGATTGTAATTATTGCTCTGAATAACCGTATACAACGTATACCATGGCAAATACATGTATCTACTAAGCCCCCTTGAGCCCCCCCTTCACCCCTGTCGGACCCTCCTGCATGCTGGTACACAGGGTGGAACCACGTGACCCTGTCCTGCAACGTTCCCACATGCACAACCTGATGCACAGCATGTATCGCAGTTGCAAATGACTCAACTTTCATATGATGCATCCACCTCGACGACCACTTGATGTCAGAGAGGCGTATATTACCCTGTTGGGTGTTCGGAACACCAATTTCACCCCCGTTTCGGATCAATTTTGCTGCCGTATACGCGTTTCGTAAACGGGTCGATTTTGGCGTACACAGACCCCTGTTTTGCCGTGTACAGCGTATATACGGGGTTATATACGCATATGCGTAACATCCTACACTCCATAACTTCACAGACTCCCCGATGAGTTGGTCGCAAGCATGATACAGCTGGGGACAACAAGACAGCCGCCGTTGGGAAGTGCCTGGACTATGTCGCCAGTAATTCTGGCACGTCCAAGATCCTCAAGTATGGCTTCTCCCTCTTGCGTGACGACAAGCTTTGGCTGTTGTAAACGTTGGGTTGAGAGTGCAAGTATTGAGGGGTAGTAATGGTGAAATGCTTTGCAGGTGCATCTTGCGCTCAGGACTTAGAGCAGCACTCAGTGCAAGAGAGCACAGAGTTCCTATGTGGCATTGCAGTCTCGGTGTTCCAGAACTCAGGTATGCTAATGGCTGCAGTTACTCACGCTAAATTGTAAGCAGTTGTCTGCTGAAATAAGCTAGTTGCTTTCTCTATGCCTCTCTTGCCTGACCAGAAGTTGTTGAAATCTCACCTCTCTGTTTGTCCACACCTTAAACATACCATGCACTGCTGTTCCACACTGCGCCAGCATGAAAATATTTGGTCAAAGCTGTTTCCAGATATGAAAGCAGGGAATATTGATGTCTGACTGCCTTGATGGAGCACGCAGGCGATGACAACGCCCAGTGGGCTCGCTTTCAAAGAAGCAGGTTCTCCTGGTTCAGTCTCAGAGGCAAGCTGACACGCAGTGCGCTCAACGAAGATGACAAGCACTACGGTGGTGGCGTGAGAGCAGACAGACCAGCAACCGATCATGACCTGCAGGACAAAGTAGGCAAGGCGGACGTAGCTGGTGAGGGACAGCTGCAGGGCTCCAATAAGCAGCCTGAAAAGTCAGGGGAAAGCAGTGAAAGCTACAATGTGCAGCCAAGAACCACATCCACACGCATCGCTGAGCGCCCAGCAGACTTTTGGAACAACTATGAAACTGACATCCAGCTTGCTGCTGGCCTAGGTATGCCTGCTTGCTACAGTGCTGCTGGTTCTCAACTCACCAGCAAGATATTGGGTTTCCATGTGGCTTGCTTGACCACAATGCTGCTGCTCATGTCGTACCACTCTAGTACGTTTGCTAGTAGCTTTACGCTTAGCATCTGCGCATGGCTGGACGGTCTTGTTATGCTGTGTTGTGTTTCTGCCATGAGCGTAGTGTCGATTGCAATGTGATCTGAATGTCTCATGGTGCCATCCAGCCATGCGTACAAATACCTGAGGTCCTGATTAAACTGAAGTCCCAATTGCACGAGGTTCCCAATTCCACTGCACTCCATGACTGTCCCGCCAGTCTGGTACAACAACCTGGCCAAAAAACTGAGTGTCAACATGCTTTGTGCAACTGCCTTGTGTGGTGTGCAATGTAGGTTGCAATAGCTTCCGCATCTCACTGGAGTGGAGTCGTGTGGTTCCACAACAAGGAGTGATCGACAAGGCAGCTGTGCAGCGCTACCATGACATCTTTGACTGCATCGAGAGGTATGTTGCTGCCGTTCATGTCCTATCCGGTTGATATCTCATTGGAGGACTGTAATGTCTGGTGCTTCAGAGCAGTTCATCTCGAGTATGGTCAAGTGAGGCGGTTGTGCCAGTTGGCAACCTGAGTGCTTGGTGCTGGTGATTTGTTACAAGTTGTAATGCAAGTTGGCGCAACGTAGCTGACATATGACAAGCAAGCATCTGGTATTTCTAACAGTGTTCGTCTGCGCCTGGTTCGTGTGCCAGAAGCCATGTGCTGCTGTTGTGTGGCTTGAAGCATGCTGGCAGGCATCTGCGATTGTTTGAAAGGCATGAGAGTCAAACCTCAACATAACTGCTGAATATTGGTCTGCATGCTAGGTTGCCACACTTAATAATGGTATGATAATGTTCCGCAGAACCCGTTTCACAAGTACTGAACACAATGTGCAAAGCTTCCTGCACACAAGTGACCCCTGCACTGTACCCCTGTCCTGCATACAACTGCTGCAGACAGGCACACTACCAACTGGTAACCTGCATTGGTGGACAGATCTCCAATAGGGCAGGTTACAAAGGCCCTGCCCCTAAGGACAAGGATAAGGAGATGACACCACTTGCCTAGCCAACCAAGGCTGTTGTGGGAACCTTGAGCCAACTTTGTTGGGCAGCCTGAGTGCTTACTCATAACAGCTACACCAGAGATACACCTCTGCACCCTGTCGCAGGCATGGTGCAAATGCCGCCCTGCGTTGGTGGACACAAAGTTATCCTGCCCTGGTACCTGAACCCTGCTATCTCTGAACACAAACCCCTGTTGCAGATATAGGATGGTGCCGAATGTCACTTTGTATTGGTGGACGCACCCACAGTGGTTTGAGGAGCTAGGGGAGTTCACCACGGAAGACAGCATCGCTCTGTTTGTAGAGTGGGCTCAGATGGCCTTCCAGCACTTTGGTAAGTTTTGGCCCGTTCTTTTTGAAGGCCCATGTTGTGCCATCTGTTACACATGTAAACGGTGTGTAATTGTGCAAATATCTGACCTTGCCAACTGACCAGCCCTGTAATTGTTGCCCAAAGAGGGCTGCCTGTGACCCTGTGTTGCGAAGTTCTTAGGCAGTCTGTCTAATGGCGTACATGACATCTGGGCCCATAATGGGCTTCATAAGGCTCATGAAGTGCAGCAACAATACCTGACCCTCATTCCATTTGCAGGGCGTCGGGCGCACCTGTGGGCGACCTTCAATGAGCCTGAGGCTGCCTCTCTATGTGGGCATGTCCTTGGCAACCACCCACCGGGGCACCTGTTCCAGTTCAAGGCTGCAGGACAGAAGCTGCTGAACATGCTGAGGTGCCATGCAGCTGCCTACAGAGCCATCAAGCAGATGCCAGGTATGTTGCATGCTTCTAGACTGATTATAACAGGCTGTCACGCTTGCCGCACAACATGTACTGGGCAGCAGGCACAAATCTGCTGACCATGATGCAGCCGCCTACAGAGCCGTCAAGCAAAGGTGAAACACACCACAGCACAATCAAGCTGTTGCTAGGATTGAATCAGTAAGGCCCAAAGGCTTGGCAACCCATCAAAGGTGTGTTGCACAATGATCACCAGCAAGCAAATTGGTAGGTGTTGAGCACTAATATCGCGGGCAAGATTTGAACCTGAAGTCTGTAGTCCCTGAACCTACAGAGCGCTGTACATTGCTGTTGACGGCACAGACATGGCTGCAGTGGGCAGCAGTCTCAATTTTGAATCAGACAAATGAATATCGATTACAAGCTAATTGTGATTGGCTGCTCAGCTTGGCTGTTTACTGTGCGGCCATAGTGGGCATTCAGTCTCTTATGAAAAACAAGTCTTTGGATATTAAACAAACCGTGCCTGGCTGCTGAGCTTCCATATTCGCTGCAGGTGGAGACCACGCCGCAGTGGGCATCATTCTGAATGTCTTGTGGGTGGAGCCGCGCAGAACTGGAGCCCGGTTCAAGCACATTGAGTAAGTCTAGCGCGCCAGGGGGTCCACATGTAGCACTGTATTTAGGCCACTGCCATTGCGGCATGCTGAGTGTATGCACTCATTTGTGGATGATGTAGTTGGTGACGGTTCAGTGAGTGTCACAACACACTTGAGAGTTGCAGCATCTTCACTAATAATGACCCGTACACTGAATTATTTTGACAGGTTATAGGCTTTGCCACCTGTTGTAGCCCTGGATGTTGTGTATGTCAACCCCATGCCTGTAGCTGAGCAAACGACAGTTGGTGTACCTCCGTCAGAACGTGTGTCACCTGGTGTCCTCTACACCGGTTTGCAAAGATTGAGCATGTGCCTGAGCAGATATGCTACAGGGCATGATAAAACACATTGACATGACACATCCTAACATGTATGAACATCCGATGCTTTGGCTGTGTACAATGCTCTCTTCAGCAGGGTCTGGGACACTTGCCTTGTGTCAAAGATCTTTACCTATCATAGTGACAGTCTTGCACGAAGGGTGCAATATGTTTGTGGTGCTGTCCTGTCTGTCAAGCAGGGTGTCGAACACCTACCTTTGCATCTGGGAGGTATATCTATGCATTATGACCGTCAGATACAAGTCAGACCTGTGTGTGGTGCTTCGCCTGCTGTTGGGTGCTGGCCACTCTCTTCAGGAGGCAGCTATGAAACACCTTATAGGCACCTTTAACTACATAGAGTGGCTGTCAAAACTTGAAATATCTGTGGTTTTGTGTTTCTTGCAGGGTGCTGTCCAATCTCTTCAGCAAGGTGTGGGACATTCAGGCCGCCATGAAGTACCTACTTTCAGGGACCTATACCTACTCACACCCTCTGGGCAAGCTACTGAGTTATGTGCACTGGGAGGACCCCAAGGGCAAGCCTGGCTGTGACTGGTTTGGGATCAACCATTATGCCAGGTAAGGAATAAGTCTGCAGCTCTGTAAGTACACCAGTCAAGGCTTGAACGCAAATTTGATGTGGAGCAGATTGTCAAAGAGAAGCCAGGGATTGACTGGCTTGGGATCATCCATTTTGCCTGGTAAATCATGAGCTTCTTCAATGGTTACACTTATTACAGAATGTTGTAACGGGGTGACAATAGTGGTCCTGATATCACGCATGCACATATTGGACGGGGTGTCCCAAAGTGACACCTTTTCACGAATAGAGAAGTAAAAGAGGCAGTGTCTAACCGGAAATTGTCTGTTAAGCAGCAAGGCCAGCCAAGTATGGTGCTGGCCAACATGACATGTTCTGCAGTGCCGCTCGAAGTGACCTTTGTCAAGGGGTTACCTCCACATGGCCTTTTCAACACCATTGAAATAGGATACCTATGGTGCATGTGAAGATATGCTGCCTGCAGCTGTGAATGTCTACATGCCAATACTGTGGTGCATGCAGGGCAGTACTAGACTGGAACCTCTTGCCTAGCAGCAAGGCCAGCAAGGTGGTGCTCACAGACATGGGCTTTCCTGTGGAGCCACACAGCCTGTACATGGCAGTTGCATGGGGGTCACAACTGAAGGTGCCCATGTACATAATGGAGAGCGGTGCACCCTTTGATGACAACGAAAGTGGACGGGCTGAGTTCATTAATTCGGCCCTCGAGCAGGTGCGTCACTGCTGTGGTAACACAGATCTAGTCACCTGACACACTTGTGTTAGTATCAAGGTGCAGTGCAGCACTGTATGACTCATCTATAATATCGTGTGCACATGGAGCGCGGTGCACCCTTTGACAGCAATAAACAGGGTGCTTGGTTCTGTACTGATAGGTGTCCACCCAATCCTGACACCCAATCCTGACAATCCACCAAAAGCGCATGGGCAACTAGCGTCGTGCACCACAACTGTGCAGGTACACAGCTGCCCTTTCATGTCATGTACACCATGCAAAGTTTGCACCCCCTGACAGGGAAGGAAGCGATGGTCTTCTGCTGATTTGATTTACTCCCGCATTACAACAGGTAAGGGACCCACCCACATGCTCACCGTGTTCATTTATCAACTTAGACGCTTGGTTGAGGACTGCACAGCTGCAAGCTCCTCAGTGACAAAACCAGGACTGTTTTTGTGAAGACTGCATCAGTGATAATGGAGCAGCCAGTAGAGACAATACATTACTTGTTGGGTGCCCTAAACCCCTGGACTACAAAACCTAAACCATTTACATACATGCAGAAAAGGCGCCAGGGTCCCTACTGCACTATACCTTCCTTTTTCTGTCCTGCATCGGCTTCATATCTCTCATGGCTGTAGTCTGCCTACTGCAGGTGAAGCAGGCAGTCGAGGATGGCTATGATCTGCGGGGCTACCACTATTGGACCTTGCTGGACGACTACGAATTCAATTACGGCTATGACCTGAAGTTTGGCCTGTACGCATGGGACCCAAAAGACACGGATTCCCGGAGGACAGAAAGAGCAGGAGCAAAGGTATCCATCCCAAGTCTGGCTGTAAACCTTAGAAATCGTAAACATAAACGCTGAACCTGGGCCTGTGAAAATGTAGGCCCCAGCTTGTGGATTGCATCAGGTAATGAGCAACGAGAAGTCATCTTGTTCAATCAAGAACACAGAGGCCCCATGGCAATCAGTGCAACAAAATTGTTGTCTCATCACTGGGCATTGCACACGCTGCTTTGTGACTGCAAGCTGCTGCACCATGTCGCACCGATCGCTGCATGTTTTGGTTGCTGTGTTAGGTTGCGTTTATGATAAGGGGCGCTGAAGCGGGTCTGATGAAGTACAGTGCGGCCTGGTAATATATGTGTGGCAATGAGGAGGGTATGGATCAACGTATTGCGGCCTGGAACAAGCGTTGTTGCTTGTCTGTTGCAACTGGTCATCAGTAGCTGCACGGTCGTATGCCATGCACGCTGTATACCTGGAATACATGCACTGCGTCCTGTTGGCTATTTTGGAAGGTGTCAGTCCAGCACTGCACATGTTGACCTGTTCTTGTGTAATGAGCGGCCTCCTGCATTGCACATGAGCCTGAGGTCTGGGTGAACATCAAATGTGGTAGATCATGCAGATAAAAACTTGGCAGGTCATGCAGTCCCAAACTCTGGCAGATCATGCAGATGTGCTGAGGTTGAGCAGGGTTCCTACTGCATGCACAGGTCCTCACAGGCTGGTACGCTGGTCTGGCTGGCAAGATGCAACAAGCTATGCTGCACCACAAGGGTAGTCACAAGACAATGCGTGCTGGCATCAGACCAAAAGACTGCCCCACACCTACTGCTCAGGTTTGCATGGGATTGAGTCACAATGCAGCTGCCAGGCCTATTTCAAGGCAAGTATGCAGCAGCAACAGGTTTATCAAGGTTCGTGTTGGTAAGTTGTTAGGGCTGCAAAGAGCTCCGTTCATTTCATTGAGTAAGTACAAGTGAGTGTTTGATAATGTGGTAGTTGCAGTGCAGCAGCATTGTTTTTGAGAGCTTGCAGTCAAACTGACAAAACACAGTCCAGTAGCTGTTGCAGGATGCGCGCGTGGTTCAGTTACTGTATCAATAACATGTTGTTGCATGTTCATCTTAGAGTGTTAACTCTATGTTGGGCACAAGACGCTACTGAACATCATTCAGGCAATCTGGGATGACTGGTTGTTCGATGCATGGCTCAATGGCAATATCGCCTGATGGGCAGCAGTAGTGGGAGTGTCGCTAGTTCTGGCACACAGTCCACTTGAAGCCTATCTGGAGTGTCCTATAACTGATTGGAAATGTTCAGAATATTATTTTCTGTCACAACCTATGTACCATAACGTGAAGCAGTGATTGATGATCGAGGATGTGCAGCGTATTCATCTTCAACTGATGTAGGTTTACGAAAATGTTTTCTCAGTCAGCAACCACCATACGCAGGAAGTGTCAGCACATCAAGCACACAGTGCTGCCATCCATGCGCCCCAGGCATTTGAGGGCTGCCCGGCACACTGCGTGCTCATGCTAGGTATGCTGAAACACATTGGCTATGATGCGTGTGACTCCTAGCATTTTTATTCACCTTGCTGCAAACCAATCAATGCCCTATCTGACATGTACAACCTTCGATAAGGAGGAACAAATATGCGCAGCTTGAAAGTTGAGAGGTCTGCATGCATCTTGACAACAGTGCTGTCATGCACAATCATCTCTGGATAGTTGGCTATGTGGGACCTGCTGGACATGTTGATGACACAGCCCAGCGGCATTCAATGCACAAACCGCCTTCTGTGCATTCAATGCGGACTATATATAAAAATGTATGCAAGATACATATCCCACAAGACAAGGGCAAGCGTGAAGTTGAACGAGCAGGAGGTAAGTAATTACAAGCAAGTAATGCAAAACAGACTTAGTCATGCTACTGGGTGCACTTTCGTTTTGAAGAGTTGATACGTTTTGGGTGCACTCACTTGCAGACGCACCCCACAGCAGTCAACTGTACAGAACAGCAATCGGATGCAACCTGAACCAAAAATTGCGAGAGGTGTGCCCATTGGTCTTTGGACTTGGACTCAGACTGCGGGCGCAGTCCATAAAATCTAAAGCTTTGGTTTTCAAATTGGATGATGTAACCTCCAGCTGCCTGCTGACTCATGAGAATGTGACAGTCGGCGATGCGACAGTGCAGTACTGATTTCAGCAATGCATTTGAGTGTATAAAGACTTTTGAGGAAAGCTGTAGATGTGACTCACAAGTAACAATTGATTATATTGACAATTACAAGTCATAGGACTGTTACATGTGTCAACGCTGGCTTAGAGCTCAGCAGTTTGGGGGAAAATCGGATGTAACAGCGCCTGCTTGTCAGCTAGGGGTCCGCAGCTCGATTGCTGGATCAGCCATCCGATAAAAGTCCGGTGTTACTTCCCCGGAGGAGGAGCCTCAGCTGTGCAACTATTCGTCTTAAAAGTCCGAGTTGTCAGGTCGTTGATGTTTTGTGGCGCACTGGCCGCGGCTGCTCAATCCTTGGCACCTCGATATCCAGTCGAGCGCAACGTCTGCCGACTGCGAGAGTCAGACCGCCGGCTACGTTGTTCACTTCACTGGGTTTCTGCAAAACTTTCAAGACCTCCCACCCTCCCGATAACGTTATAGTCCCACTTGGTAGAAAGGAGCATGCTGATATCTTGTCCTGACAGGATGCCCCAAGCCTACAGCGTTCACCCAAGGATCAGGAGGTAAGACCTGCTGCATGTGTGGCTTGTATCGCAACCTTTGGCCCCTGGTCTGGCTGGTGCTTTGATTTGTGTTTGCCCATCAAAACCGCTATGTGGCTGATCCAACACCAACTGCTCCAAGACGTCACTGCAGCCTGCGTCCAGCGTTGCAGCGAGTATCAGCCATGACAGAGCAAACATGCAATGTAGCCTGATCTCTGCATAGCACTCAATGATGATATAGCTCAAAGCTGATCTATTTTGGAGGCTACAGAGGTAAGTGACAATTTGCTGATGCAGTCGTTGATGCCTTTGTTCTTAACTTGTTGCAGCGAGTATCAGCCATGACAGAGCAAACATGCAATGTAGCCTGATCATCCTTGCAATGCAGCACCTACAACCTTCATGATGAGGCTGTCAGCTTGAACTAAAAACACAGGTTCGTGAATCTCTGAAGGCTTGTTGTCTTGCATGCTTTCATATGCGGAAACATTGATAGTGCATCAGGACAATTGGCTTGGCCATTTTACATTTGCCATGTATGCATAAATTTGCAGAACAAGTTTCAACAGAACTGTTCAATTCTATTTTCAGTACAATGCATGACTGTCTACATTTATTGCAGGATAGCAGCAAGTCACAAGAAGCTAGCACCAGGACCACAACAACCTGGCAAGTCACAAGAAGCTAGAAAATGCTGACTAGTGGTTGAATCAGCTCATGTGAGATGTGGCCTCTCTCAGGTGTGGCTCAGCTACACTGACCATGAAGCTTGACTCAGTGCTCTGCTTCTGATGTGTTGGCAAGCCCACTGCACTGCCTGTCTGTCCCAAAGTGACAGTGGTCTCAGCTGTGAGTGTATGCTGGTCCTGTATTGCTGTGTGACTAGCAAGCAGTCTTGCTCCTTCTCTCATCTGGTCCAAGGTGAGTGACATGCTATCTGCAATCTGGACTACCAAGACTAACTGCTATGGCTTCAGTTGCTCCTAGCTGGATCATAGACTGAATGAGCTGAGGCAAGCGCCTGTTCTTTTCGTGCAGGCTGGAGTTGCGTCTATTCAACACCTGAGTGGTGTCAGCCTTGATCTGCTCGACCCTCTCTGTAATTGTAGTGGATCCATAGCTCCATTCTGACCATGCATGTTGGACTGAGCTGATGTTGCCACTTGTATCATAAAGTGCTGGAGCTTGTATCAGACCAGTGGTGCAGCCTTGGGCCTCTGTTGAAAATTCCACATGGACTTTTGGAGCTGCCATTTGTACAGGTGCTGTTAAGGCAAGCACATCATCACAGTTGTCCTGCACTATGTTGTGATCTGGGCTGATATTCATTGCTGCCATCTTTTCAGCAATCAACTGAGCCACAGCTTCTGGAATTCCAACTACAGACTTGCCAAAAAGCTGTCTCAAGCAGCCTTGCATCTCTGTCAGCATGTCTCCCATAGCAGGACTCACATCCATCTCTGCTTACTTGTTTGCCCTGTCATGGCTGGACATGACCTGTTGTGCATAGTGGAGATACTCCTGGGTCATGATGATGTTTGCAACTGCATACCTGCAGAACAAGCCCATGATTGGAGAAGTGTGTGGTTTGTCAGCAAGCAAGCAGGGGCCTTGTGGACTGGCAGCGACCTTCGAGTTCTGAATGGCAAGTTCTGCCAAAAGCATATGCCACTGTACAAGACTGTGTGCAAGAATCCTTCAGCAGCCATGTCTGAAATCAAGTCATTTGCTTGACGTTTGCCAGACTGCATTCTGGCATTTCTTGCTTGCACTGTCTCAAGTAGTTTCCTGACCCCAGGGAACATTGCATCTATCCACTCAGGAGGAACTGTGACCTGCAAGACGAGCCTCTGTTTCAGAGGTGCTTCTGCCTGCAAGACTAGTGCCTGCCTTACAGGTGCTAAGGAACACAAATGTATAGGTATCAAAGATGCAGAGTCTGTAATGCAAACTAATGACTTGCTACATGCTTTTTTGCATGCATGCAGGTCAAATTGACTTGTATGCAATTGTCCTCACCAGAGCCCCGCCAAGGAAGTGATGCCTCATTAAGCTAGACTGTTCCCAACCACTAGCAATAGCAAAGGCTTGTAATGCTGCTAGAGGGTTCTTCTCTATGTAAGCCTGCCCCAAGCTCCCTTTTGCCATGTGACCCTGCATATCACATACTTGGTTGGACACATACAAAGGTGCATGTTTACCCCAAATCTGCAGCAGCTCCATCCCAGCACCACCACTGAAATGGTCTTGATATCTTATGCAAGCATCTACAAGTCTCACAACTTCATCACCATCTAGACTTGTGGCTTGGAAGCCATCCCTCAGGGGATCACTGTTAGGGCCTGCAGATTCTGAAGAGCTTACAAAGTAATATGCGTTAGATCAACTTGACATGACTGTGTGCTCACCTATTCTAGCTTCTGTAGTGGCTGCAAAAGCTTTGCTGCTGGCAGATCTGATGAGGGTCCCCTTGCTGAATTGCGCCCCATATGGACGTGGCACACCTCTTTGAAGTTCTCTGTAAATGCACAGATCAAAGGGATCAGCTGCTGCAATGGCTACCTTAATGCCAAATGGTATGTGGACAATACCTGATCTTGGATAGTGCTTTTATGGCCACCCTGATTGTTGCAAAATGGATCCTTTGATTTCTTGTCAACCATTTGTTTGCAGCAAATCTTCCAGGAAGATTATGCGTTTAGGTATTGAATGTATGACAGTGTCAAAACCTCTTCTGTCACACCAAGCCTGCATGTATGCACATGAAGTCAGAGAGCTTGTTAAACCACATGTATGTGAAACTCGATTTCAACGTGGGAGTCTGCATCACATGTCTTGTGTAGAGTACCAGCCACTTCCACAAAGCAGTGCAGAATGAACTTTTGGTGTTGTCTTAGAGCTTCTCCCATAGTTCATGATGTTTCCGCTGCCAGTTGTCCTGAGCACTCATGCTGAAGCATGATATGTCAGAATATGCACGTTGCAGGTCATATAGCAATTGTTGATCAGCAGTCACATATCACATTTCAGTGTCTTGTTGCATAGGAAGAGCGTCTTCTCCACTGTAGGTCACATGCAGCAAAGCAGTAATATCATCTCTTGATTTGGCATTGCTGTGCTTCATGTCCGCTGTAAGAGGCACGCCGAATAGGCTTTGCATCCATGAGGTCATCGCCTGCAATTCACCTCGACAGTCACTGCAATCTGCAGTATTGCACAGCAACATCATCACTCACCTCTGAATCCCATTGAAGTCCCCAGTACAACTATGGCAGCTTCTTTGAATCCATTGAAGTGGTCATGATGTCTTGTGCAGGTATCCAGGAGTCTCACAACTTCATCACCATCCAGACTCGTGGCCTGAAGGCCATCTCTGAGATGATCGCCACAAGGGCCTATGCAAATCAAAGTGTCAATTTTGATACATTGGACTTGATGTCCTCAACAATCTGGCTGTCCTATTTGCGCTTCAGTTGTGGCTGCAATAGCTTTGCTGCTAGCAGATTAGATGAGGGTCTCTTTCCTGAAATGTTCACTGGTTGGAATTTTGCATGAACATACAGCAATCCGCTATCATAATTACCAGCCACTTCCATATTGCAGTGCAAAACGATTTCTTTGTGTTGTCCTCAAGCTTCTCCAATAGCTCATTGTGCTTGCGTGTCCATATGACTTCGACTCAGAAGCATGATTGAGGCATATGTTTGGCATCTTGAGGGTCATTTCATATCATTAACACATCAGCTAGGGACCCCACGGCTCAGTGTCTTGTTATGTAGGCGTCATTTCCAGTGTAAACCACGTGCATCAGCGCCATGATATCATCTCTTGATTTGATTCTGCTTGTTTCCATGTTTGACACGAGTAACTGCAAGTGCTGACTGCAACGGAACCCTACTCGCTTTCACGGCACACTGACATTCGCTTGGAGATAGCTGTGCATTGCTAGTGACAGACGTGCCTTGCTAGTGACAGTCCAAATTGTATTGTTTCTGTTTAATGTCCTGGGGACCAACTGGGGGCCAACAGACAATGTGCATATCAGTTCAGTCAGATAAAGTTCAGTCAGACAGAATACACTTCCTACAATTCAGTCAGAAAACACTTCCTCCAAAGAAAAGCATTCCCTGAGAAATCCACCTCATGCATTTGATTCACACCTAGCTATGAAGTCTGGTACTGTACGGGTTTGCTGGAAAATACTTGCATGCTTGGTCCTAATGTGACTGTAGGCTGAACAATCAAAGATGAATTGCTGCTCGTCCTCTACATCTTGCGATGAGTGGCAAACCTGACACAACCTGTCCTTCCTCTCAGTGCCCACCCAACGCCCTGTGTCAACATGTAAACCATGACAGCCACATCTGAACCTGCTAAGCAACCTCCTATTGGAAAAACATTTGACAGTAGAAAGATACTCAGCATATTGATAGTCAGGCTGCAAGTTTCTATACCACACAAGACTGGTAAGCTCACTGCTAGTGCAAAAACGGTCAACATGCTTTTGCTTTGCCTGCTCAATAACTGTTGCAATGTCAAAGTTGTGAAAAAGCTTCTGTTGTGATGGAAGAAAAGTCACTAGGTCCTTATGCCAAGTCGGCCATCATAAAGTGTCAATCACCCAAACAGTCCCATCAGTGTGGAAGTTGAACCCCTCCATCATGGAAGTTGAACCCCTCCATCAAATGAGTGAAGCATGTGGTTGAGCGATTGCTCCGCCTTCTTAACGCAGAGCGTGATTGCCCGTGCCATGGCGTTTCGCTCCGTATCAGCTATCCGATGACTATTATCCGAATGTGCCTGGACAGCACAAGCTGTCGTCAGCCGAGCTGCAGTTTGTCAGCTCGGCTGCTACGTTCAAAACTGGCAGCTCAGGTGCACACCTTTCAGCCCCTCTGCAATCTTTCAGAAAATCAATTGGCTCAGCTGCAGTCAGTCAGCACTGCTGTGCATGTCCTTTCAGCTGTCCTGCATTATGTCAGCTCAGCTGTCTTTTGTCAGATCAGCTACTGTAGTGTATTCTGTCTGCTATGGTGTATTGTGTCATGCAATTCATCTGACACAGGCCACCTGCAAGGCATCTGCTCAGCTAGAAAGTGCCAGCTCCTTTGCAAACTGTCATCTCAGCTGCAATCTAT
>JAABUW010004216.1_pt1 | contig 19671 bp, 31 predicted proteins | sample 5560081 | NCBI WGS metagenome assembly JAABUW01 (sample SAMN10711882, study PRJNA513363) | rock metagenome | isolation source: Antarctica rocks | place: Antarctica: Victoria Land, Knobhead sud
AGCATTACACGCATGCCTGTGGCCTTGCAAGAAGGTCCTTTGAGTTACACTCCTGGGCACGGATCGCAGGCGCAAGGCGCTCGCCATCGGAGGCGACATTGCCTTCCTCCGGTGGCGATTCAAACTGCCACAATACGTGTGCACGCGACGAAAGGTACTCTGCTTCATTTCCACTAGGCAATGCCACAGTTGCACGCTAGCTGCATGAATGATCACAAGAGGTGCACCCTTGACGACGGTGTCCACGAGGTTATTTGAGGACAGGCCAGACCCTGACAATGTGTGCTCATATTCGCAGGTGTCACATCATGTATGCATGGCAGCGCCAGCTTGGCCGCCGTGCGCGAAGAGAATGGGGACAACGGCGGGAGAATGAAACATCAGACGACAGCGACCTTGATCTGACTGGCAGCGGCAGGAGGTGCAGCAGTGATGGCAACGGGCTTCATGCAGTTTTGTATGTGCTTACCGGCAGAAACATCGATGATCTCATTGTGGGCTTGTGCTGTGGTGAACCGGTGTCGGTGATCCACTAAACCACAGCCATATCACGTGTGATTCACCCTGTGCGGCACACAGTATACACCCGAGGGTAAAACACAGCTAGATGAGGTGAACCACCCGCAGTATAACACTGCGGTAAACCGCAACCGTACACTACAACAGCCCGGCAATACCACGCGGGGTGTACCACGCAACAGCCCTTGGTATACCCTAATACCACCGGGTAAACCACTGGCGGTATACCACAGCAAGCAGCGTGGTATCATCTGGCCACTTTTACCATGGTACCGGCACCATGGTATCACCTGCAGTGAACCCACTAGGTATACCACAGCAAATCCTTGTAGAGATGCGGATGTTGCGCCCGGTGCTGCTCAACCGCCTGATGGAAGCAGCTGCAGGTGGTAGATTGCAGCTGCCGGATCAGGCCTTCGGGGCGTTGGCCAGCCAGCCACCGTGACCGCCACACAACCAGCGTCTGTGGAGCTTGCAACCAAAGCGCCGATGCTGGTCGCTGCCGTCCGACGGAGTCCTGATGTCCATACACAGGAGCCCTGATGTCCATACACATCCAGCGATGTTGGTGGCATGTGATCCAAAGGGTGACAGCCCCCGCGGGGGAAGCCACGGCCGTGGCTTCCTGTTCCAGCTCATCTCTTCTCCCAGTTGAGCCGCGCATAGCTCCAAGCGATGAGCGCCCTGCACAGTAGGAACAAGGAGCGGCTCAACAACAATCATTTATTGCCACAAAACACTGGGAGATGTAATAGTCTCAATCGGCAATGGTCCACTTTTCCATCGCTTTCATCAACTCCCTTACCACCCTCCCCAAGGTCCCTTCGCAAGAACAACCACATTACAGGATCCAAGAGCAGAATACTTTGTAGTGCCGCACCACATTAAGGCGATCTCGGCCACCAGCACAGCCACCGGCACACCTGCAGCAGTTATATATTGTATGCATCAATGTTTCCTGGAAGCCTGTATGATGGGGCAAAAGATTGTGAACTCACCGAGAAGATGGTACTCAAATCCGTAGTAGTCCTGCGGCACGGCCGGGCACAATTGTGAACTCACGTCCTTGCAAAACGTAACTTGGATTCCGATTCGTATTCGCATCTGAAATTTGCTGACCACACCTTGACATAGTTGCTGACGGTTGTGATGGTACCGTCCGCCTATATGGAAAATGGCATGCCAAAGTCAACACAGTAAAGCCGTGACCGCATCAATGCAGAGACGTGACTGATCTCACTTGTGCATGCAGAATGTCGATATTTAGAGAGAGGGCAGGTTTTCTCGGTGAAATGCTGAAGCGAAATGGCGCACCCGCTGGATGGTCGACTGCACATTTCCCAGCTGGCTGCCTACCTGACCGTACACTAGCCAGCCGACCTGCAGTTTGCATGGCGGGTTAAGCAAATTTCGACTATCAAGAATTCAACACATGCAAGGCAACATGGGTCGGATGAGCCAAAAATGAGCAGCCATGCAAGGTGAGGAGTCAGGGACTCAGCACCGGGTCGAGATCTGCAGGGAGCAATGCAAACACCGTCACAAGCTGGCGTGAGCCCGCCGATTTCGTGCTTGTGTGCTCCGCAAATCTACTATGCTTCGCAGCTATACTGGGCATATACACAGGAAAGAGGCAGCTCATGCGCAATAAAACGCAACAAATGTCCGAGACAGGCTCACAGTGCAGCCAGATGTGCCAGCCGGGAATCGCGGGCTCTGCAGAGAGCACTACCGAAGATACTTAGAAACTGCGTCTGGTCAAGAGTAAGTGTGCCTCGCAACATCTCCCGGAACGCCATCGTTTGACATCTATATGTTGTACCGCAGTCTTACCCGGCAAGAAGAAGCCAGCTTCGATGGCCTGCGGTAGCAACAGGCCGGTCAGCATTGGGTGTTTTCAAACATCGTCGAGGCGCGTAGATGTTTGGCACAACTTGCAGCAGATTGCTTCTCGAGAGCAGTATGCATGGAGAACTCATACTCACGCAGAAGAAGTAGATGGATCCTGCACAGCCCGAAACAGGGTATAACTACCGTGTTTTCAAATCAGGATAACATGCTGCTTGTGGTACAGCGTACACGTACGTTGGTTTTTATTAGGATAACATGCTGCTTGTCGCACTACTGGTCAAAGTCGCCGAGTAAGAACCAGCAGCACCTGATATGATGGAAGCCACAATGATGTTGGGGGTGAGCGCAACGCCGGCGATGCCGAGGGTGGTGAAGAACAGCAGGCCCAGGACCTCGAACAGGAAGAAGAACATGAACTGCGGGGAACGCAGGGATCAGTTCACACCGCGGGCTGAGGTTGGCCGATCTGCGCCGGTGTGCAGCACAGCAAATAGGCTCGAGCCAGGTTGATAGGATGAAGGATGAAAACCCATTGGTACATCTGAATTGAATTTCCATCCAGTCTAAAGTTTGCACCTGTGCCCCGCTCCAGTTGAACTTGATCATGGCGTACGTCTGCGTCAGCACCGACACGACCTCGTCACTAACATTGACGCGCTGCAAGTTGCTCTGGCCAGCAGCCTTTCAGAAGAAGAGGCAGCAGGCAGATGTTGCCGACTTCATGTGAAGCAAGCTGTGTCATTTGAGCAAAGCATTGCGCCATTGATTTTGCTCTTGGTCGATCGGCTTTTGTGCGTAATGTACACGCGCACCAGCACAGAGAAGATGACGCTCTGGATCAGCACGTAGGGCAGCTCGATGGTGAACTGCGTCCGGAATTGCGATTGATTGAACTCGTCAGTTGACAGCAGGTGTTCATCACGAACTATGCAGCTTTGACAAGAGACCCCACGCGTGTTGCGTCGCATTGAGTCAAAGGCACTGGATACTGTAGGGGCATTTGTTTTCTTGCTGCATGTTGTGTATTTGTGTGCTCTGGCATGTATGTTCGTGAGCGCGGCACAAGACAGGGGTGTGCTCGTGCTGCAGTTTTTGCTTGCCTGTGCGCCGGCATAGGCGAGTGCGGAGTACAGGCCTGCAGAGCAAGAGATTGCGTCACACGCATTTCCGGAGATGCATCCGCATAACATTGTCAGAGCAACTCGAGGGTTCGACCATAATGTGCTTGTGCGCAAGTTGTTTACTGGCTGACCAATTGGTCGCATCAGGTTGCAACCTGATGCGCGCTCTCTGTAGAAGACCGGGCGCTCAATAGACACCACCGGTTGCACAGAGTTGGAATTGTACATGCCTGTTGGCAACATAGAAAAACAAGATTCACAGACGTTCAAGTGCACGTCATGAAACATGCTCGATCTATCATGGGAATAGGCAGAAAGATACCATGCCAATTTTTCTGCGCAGCAGCATTCACGCGTGCAGCCGCTGCACTGCTGTAGATGATGCGCACTGACTCGAGCGGCAATACGTAATAGCTTGTGCCAGGGGGTGCTCATGACAAGTGCAACCAGGAACATGGACGCTGTGAACAGCGCCGCCGTGATCTTGCAGCGCTGCCACATCGAAGCAAGAGAGGGTGTGTGATCAGAACGGGTTGCATCAGAGAGCGTTGAAGGATAACCGATGGCTGCGCACCGAGGAACATGGATGCGGTGAAGAGCGCCGCCACAATCTTCAGCACGTCCGCCTCCTGGCTGCGGTGTGCACCAACGGCCCAGAAAGCCGTTCCTGTCAAGCAGACGAATCTTCACAGTTGAGTGCAGGGCGCTGAGCCCAAACGATGCCTAGTAACGATAGTGGTGCACTGCAGGCTTCGAGCCGCAGCACAGCCGATTGAGCAACATGTGGCATGGGCAGGTTTCATCAAGCAAAATTCCATATCAGCTACGCTCACCGAAAATGAAGGCGAACAGGACGGTGAACAGGATGCGCACTGCGCTGTAGGATGTCGTGCGCCTGTCCGGCGGGCCACACATGGCAGAGGTCAGCGGCGGAGCACAGTGTACGCTTACACATAGACTGCGCTCAAACCACCACTGCAACAGGGAAGGCAGTGAGGATGTGCAATGTGCTGCCGTGACAAGGCTGTGAACCATGCTGCAGGCAGGTATGGTGTCATTCGCACCAGTAGGCCTGGCGGAAGCGCCACACGCAGAGGCTGTACTGCTCCAGCTGGCTGCGGCTGTAGCGGTTGACGAATTGCACCGGCTCGCTGCCCGGCGGCGGAACGCTCAGCCTGTCCACCAGTTCCTCCGTGCGCCTGTCCAGATTGGCAGGAAAGCTCATCGTTGTGTCAACGAGATGTCAGATTGTTGTGGAGTATGTGCAGCGGCTGCCGGGCGGCGGCACCCTCAGCCTGTCCACCAGACCCTCTGTGCACCTGTATTGGCAGGAATGCCAGATTGTCAGGAAGTTATGTCGACCATAACTTCAGGCTCGCTGCTCGGCGGCGGCACGCTCAGCCGCTCCGCCAGACCCTCCATGCGCCTGCAGTGTTTTGGGAAAGGAAGTACTATATGCTGTTAAAACTGCTCAACATTGTGAATGGCTGCGGGCGGCAGAACGCTCAGCCAGTCCCCTCCGTGTGCCTGCGCAGAACGCCGCAAGGGTCACAGATTACGCCAAATGTGCTTCGGATTCTGATGGAGCATGTCGATCGAGAACGACGTCCGCAGGGTTCATGTAGCTCCTGCCCCAGTGTGCATGAGCTAAAGCCCTGGGAGAAGAGCCTGTCTGAGAACAATGGTCCCTCGTGTGCGCAACGCCCCCGTACCGCCGTGCACATGTTGGTGTTGTCAGGGTGGCAACAGGGAGGACCAGCAAAGCAGACGAGGTGCGTATTAAAATTCGCACATTGAGGAGGTACAGGCGCGGCTTGCCACTAGACTCGATGTTCCGCGGGTGGTTCATGTTTGCCTCCATGCCGCTGGGCAAATCCACAGAGTACCAGACGTGGTGGAAGGACAGCCACCTGCGTGCGGGGTCACATTCTCTGACATCAACATGCGGGTTTGCAGAGCGTCCTGCTGCAGAGTTGCTTCCAACAGACTTCAGGAGGCAGCAAACCTCTGTGCAAACAACCGTTGCTGTAGCACAGACATGGCTTCATGACGAACAGTCAGCATCAGAGAGACTCACAGCTGCTCGAAGGGCAGGGTGCTCTCCTTGCCGCTGGTAACAGGCTTTTTGAGGGCAGCCACCGTGCTGCTTCCGGCGGCGCCATCGCCATTGCTTCCGCAATCGACGTCAAATTCCTCCGCCGTGCCGCCGTTGGCAACGTCGATGCTGACCGCCTCCTGCTTTTCGGTACGAAAAACATGATGTGGAAGTGTTTCTCATCCGATCTGATAAAAAAACTGACAAATTCTGATGTACAACCAGCTTGTCTTGCTGTTGGTGTGAACAAAATCCGATACGTTTCTGTGTTTTGAATACCTTGCTGGCGAGCGCGGAGCCCGGAGTCACGAACAAGCTGCTGTGCGACGCCTTGCCATCGGCGTCGTCTGCCGTGCTGGGCTCGTCTCCGGCGACGGTGGCGCCGCTGGGCCGGTCAGGGGCTGCAGTTTCAGGCACAGAGCAGATAGGGTTATGAAAAGCACAAAAATAATATGCATACGCTCTGCTGGTCTCATCTTCAACGGCAGCAAAGGCGTCTCCCGGCTGGTCCGGCGCTGCATGCGACAATGCAGACCCAGCTGGGTCAGTGCAACACCAGCTGTATTTGCGCTCTGTGCAGAGCAAACAGATGTCATGACTTGGCCTGCAGGCGAGAAAATCAAAAGCCTCACATGGCAACCACGTTAGCGCGGCCATGATGGCGAGGTTGGTGACGAGGATGAAGCCGACCATAAACGCGACGCCGCCCCAGATCCAGACCTCCTCGTTCTCGAAGGCGCGCTGATCCAGGAACAGGTCGCCCACACTTACGCCGGGAGTCGTGCTGGGGTGGTCCCAGCGCTCGGCCCTGCGTAGTTGAAGTGACAACAAAGAGTGTCATGAGCGAAACGATCATCGTGACGGTGATGAAAGTGCTCCAGGAACAGATCGCCCACGCTTTCGTTGGGCGTCGTGCTCGGGTGGTCCCGGCGCTTTGCACAACACTACAGGGGAGAATGCAATGCTGAATCTGGATGAAACACTGAGAATTGTCAGTTCTCAGGTCCGCCAAGGTCGAAGTGCAGCAGATGCATGTGCCGCGCGATTGACTTGGATGGAGAGCACAGCGCAACAGGGCACTCATCATGGACCATGGCTGATGGAGATGGTACTGAAGTGCTCAAAGTTTATTCCGCACGCAATCAAGATATGGTCACAGCGGCTAGACAGAGCTGCCGGGCTCAGCGACATTATGCAGCGACATTGTGCAGCGCATGCATCGGCCGCACCGGAACTCGTTGAGCGCGAGGGAGCGCTGCGCGTAGCTCAGCGGGTTGCAGTAGAACAGCCTGCAGAGGCGAGCACCATTCGGCACTCAGAAATTGTTTCTGTTTCTGAATGGAAGCAGACATGGTGTATGCAGGAGCCACGCACTGCAGCATGCTCGTTTGCCGATGATACAATTTCCTCATCAATATGCAACGCGAAATGTGTATTTTCGGTGGACTCACCACCGCCAATACCATCGGACGGACGTCCGCGGCAGATTGACGCCACCATTGTTGAGCACCAGCACCGACACCAGCACCCTGCCCGGCAGGAATAGAAGTAGCTGTCGATGGCGTCTCAAACGGAGAACGCTATCGTGACTGGTACACATGTCATCTGTACCGCCAATTTTGAATTGGCAGCAGCTGAGGAGTGCAAGTAATAGGAGAAGTTAATGCAGGAAGGTCGAGAAGCACTCACGCGACGCTGTTCGTGATATTGGAGTCTCTCGAAAAGGCTGCACAGCACCTGAACAATGCAATGGCACGCATAATATCAAGTTGCCGCTTGCACCTGCGTGTCACACCATCAGGAAGCATACAACAGAACATGCATCACAGCAGTTTCAATTTGCCTAAACATGCTGATGGCGAAGTAGTGCATGAGGAACGAGAACAGCCTGTGTAACCGGCACAGAAGACCCATCAGTTGCTGGTTGAGTGCACTTTGTGGTTGCCCGCTCAACAAGATGCAAAGCACAAGCCCGTAAACAGCACGCAGCCAGGAACCCAGCAACTCGCCAGAACGTGAAGAAGCCACCAGCCGAGGGCTGTAGCCCCACCACCTGCTGACACACCGGGGCGGTTGGCTGAGACAGACGAATCCCACCCAGAAATGACACGTTACGCTGCCTGCACAGTGCTGCCTTGGCAGTGCAAATGCGGCGGCTACACCCCAGATGATATCACACGATGTCACACGTGCAGCGCAATCTCAGCAGATGGAGGGTTTAAGTCGCACCCAGTAGACGATGCCCGACCACACCGCCGACTCGATGAGCGAGTGCGGCACGGAGATGATCATGGTGGGCAGGTGGAATGCCCACCTGCAGGCACGCAGGGGAACGTCAGCAGCAATACACATCAAGACACAATGTTGCCGGATCCCATGATCACCGGTGGTCGCTTCGAAGCCAACGAATACAGAGCACTGACAGCTCGTGTCAATGGTACCATGGTGTGACATGTGCAGGACAGCAGAAGGAGAGATGAGACACACGCTGGGTAGAACAGGTGGTCGCGCTGCTTGAAGAAGCTGGCCAGCCGCTTCACAAGCAGCTGCGACTCCGCCCTGCCGAGGTGGAAAGTTTCTTGTATGTCTTCCATCGTATCTTGATTGGATGCAATGCAATGTCTGATTGGACGGTGTCATGCACTCAGTGACCACAAGGCAGACAGATTGGCTGGATGTGCAGACAGCTCACCAATTGTTGAACAGCATGGAGATGAGGCTGAAGAAGAGGACCTGAAGCGAGCCAAATTCAGACCTTAACATCTACTGTTATTCTCAAACAGTTGAAAATCATCAACAATTCTGTCGTGCAATTTTCATCAACAGTCGCAGTTTTGAGCTCGAGATCTGCGACATGAACTTTGCCCGCATGCAAGCCTCATGCCAGACTCGGCGACAGGCTGCTGTGTGATGGGGCATGCAGAAGGGACGTTGTGCAGAAGGACGTGGATCACTTACCCCAAGGTAGTACCTGCGGCAGCATGACAACATTGGCTAGATTATAGGTGCGACTGCGATAATTTGCAGTGAGCAACATGGAAGAAAACGATAAAAGCAACCCGGGAAACATCAAAACAATGCTCACCCGGCCTCATCGATGGTGGTGGGGTGGCGGGTGGTGCGGAAGAAGAGCGTCGAGACGAGCAGTGCGTTCCAGATGCACCTGTGCAGGTGCTCGTCATTGTCAGTCAAGCAGGGGCAAGAGAGGAGAACCAAACTGCCAGATTCTGCCTGCCTATTTAAGCCTTTTTCCTGCCTGCACGACTTTTCGCTCCATCGCTCTCGCAGTACAGGGTCTCGCAGTCAATGGCAATGCGCATCACCAGCCAGTATTTCAGCTGCCCCTAAACCGATTCCGTGAAGCCCGCCAGCAGTCAAGGTGCAATTTTGACTTTTACTGTCACCATTGAACTCTGACAAGAAAGAAACACTTACTGGAAGAAGCGGAAGCCGTAGATGACGCTGTTGCGCTGCACCAGGGTGAGCTCCCGTCGTAGCAGCGACCGCAGCATCGGCCCAGGCGGCAGGCCGTAGCGCTTCTTGATCTGCAAGAAAACGTGAATAATGTTTAAATTCACGAGATTCAATAGAAGATAGGCCCAGGTCACCACCGTGCCCTGGGGCAAGGCGGCAGATTCGCACGGCATCCCCAGTGCGCCGCGCATGACGACCGGGGCTGACAGTTTGTGAATTTGAAGTTGTGTCTTTGACTTGAAAGCTTTTGTCTCACCAGAGCGCCCTCGGGCGATGAGGCGCGGTCGTACGGCATCTCCAGCGTGTCCCGCGTGCATCGCGCGGCCTTGGTGCAATGGAACGCCGTAGCAAATTCGGACACCTGTACAGTTGAATCGACTTTGAGCTGGAAGCCTAGACCTATAACTGCTTTAATGTGCTTGTTTCTATGTAATTACATATTTGAACGAAGGTCAATGTGACCAGTGATGAACAATTCACCAAGCTTACCGGGATGAAGCGGTAGCTGGAGACGTCCCGTGCCCAGTACTGCGCCTGGTCCTTCTGGCTGGTGACCTCCTGCAGGAAGTCGGCGACGCCCTTGCGCTCCGGCAGCCGGAAGCCCATCGACTCGAAGAACGGCAGCACCTGCGCGAACACATGTGACTGGTGAGTCTTCTGGAGTGTGACGCAGGCGCAGACGTATGCGGTCGAGGCAGCTGTGTCACCGCTGCTCTGTGGCTCAGCATTGACTGCATTACCGAAGTTGCGTGTCACATTCTTCAGAACTTCAGAAGGGGTCAGCTGCACAGGGCAGCATGTCAAGCGCTGTTTTGTATACATGTGCGCACCTCCTCGCGGGGGCCATGGAAGACGGTGTGGCCCTCCGACAGCAGCAGGATGTCATCGAACAGGTCGTACACCTGTACAGCGCGTGTGGAATTCTGATCAGTGGGGCATGTCTGCAGGGCATGTCCGCAGGGCGCGTCGATTGTGCAAAAAACCCAGCAGGGCACTGTTCATTGTAAATTGTAAAGCCAACGAAGCAGGGTGCCAGCACTGCCAGCAGTGTAGCATTGAGCCAAGTCTGTGCAGACCTTGACAAAAAAAAGCCTGTCGCTCTTGGTAAACCACAGCGCACCTCGGGGGCGGGCTGCAGCAGCGCGAGCAGGACGGTGGCGTCGCGGATGTGGGCGAAGTTGGCCAGGATCTGCGTGATCTGGAACGTCGTGCTGGAGTCCAGTCCGGTGGAGATCTCGTCCTGCGCACACCCAGCAAGGGTTTTAAGTGATGCGTGTGCCTATCCCATGAGTCTTCTAAAAGCTGAAGTTGCTGCTTATCTCAATGTGGAGAGTGCACTGAACATGCAGAGAATCCTGGTGCCGCACCATGAACAGCGTCTTCTTGGGGCCCACAATCATCTCCCCTGCATCAGCAGCACATCATAGGCATGCTACATGCTTTTGAATACAATACATATGTAAACATTCAACTTCGATCTGCCTCAGGCTTGTGCGCGCCTGTGGTGACGCGCTTCTTCTGGCCGCCGCTGACGCCCCTGCAGAGGACCATCAGTGATAGCAGTGAGAACTAGACTGGCATAATCTGGTTGAGAGCCTTTCTGCCCCAACAGCGTATGCAGCAACCAAGCTAAATAATACCAGGACAGACCTGATCATCTCGTCTCCGATCTGCAATAGGCATGAAGCATCCCGATGTCAGCTGCAGCATGGGGGAATAGGCGCGGCAGACAGCTTGAAACCACACGCCAGCATGAACCACACAGGCAGTGTTCCAACGTTCTGTAGAAACCCTGTATCTTCACAAACCTACCATGGTGTCGGCCACATAGTCAAGGCCCAGCAGGCGCAGCATCAGCTCTGTGACCACACTGTAGCGGCCACCGGCGGAAGCTTCAGCCTGCAGTTTGTGCCAAGACACACGCGCATAGGGCCAAGACCACTCACTCACGTCATAGCAACGCAAGTTTGCAGCAGAGTGTTTATAGAGTAGTACTTGAGCTTGCAGGCATGAGCAGGAAGGCAACATGCAGGATTCTATTTATTCTTGGTGGGGCATCGCTCTCGCCTGCATCTGTGCCTCCAGCTCAATGTCTTCCGCAAGGCGCACCATTGCATAAAGCAGCACGCGTACGCAGCAGCACATGTCCGCAGCAGTAGCGACCCGAGTAACTTAGGTGTTTGTGCGTGCCTTCATGAAGGCCTCGAGTTCCGGGTCAGGCGCGATGCCGAGCTCCGCCTCCCGCTGCTGCAGCAGCTGCAGCTCCGCGGCCTTGTGGCCAACGCCCTGGCAGCGGGCCGCAAAGTCCAGCGTCTCGCGCACGCTCAGCTCCGCAATGTGCACGTCGCGCTGCAAATCAACAGAAACCATTGGTGGCATCCAGCTTCGTTACCTATCTCATCGCACGCCGAACGGAAGTTCGGCTTTGGACAAATCTGGAGACCGTCACCGCACGCTGCCGGAATTGATATGGAGGCTGGACAGGTGTGCTAGACGTCTTGCCTGTTCAATGTACGCTGCCGTGCGCTGCACCACGAACTCGTCGAGCCTGCAGAAAAGCCGCAAAGAAGCATCATCAGCATCATCAGCATATGTGCCAGTGCTGGAGCAAGGTCAGGTGTGAAATTGGCGCATGCGCATTTTGAGCGGCACACAAGCAGGCCACCAAAATGCTGCTAATACATCACATGCAACCAACCTAAAGCTGTTCGCATGCCTCTTCCATCTTCTCAGATCAAAGCATGGCAACATTGAATTGGAAAGGACCAGCAATTAGCTGGGCGGAACGTCAAAACAGCACGTGTGGCCGCTGTAGGTGATGCCGCCCTTGTTGGTGCACAGCGTCCCCTTGTCCAGCTCGCTGCTCAGATAGACAGACATGACCAAGCCAACGATATGGCAGGGCACGAATCGAATGGCGCACGTGTGGCCGTTGTAGGAGATGTCGCCCTTGATGCGCAGCGTCCCCTTGTCCAGCTTGCCGCTCAGCGCCTTGAGCAGTGTCGACTTGCCGCTCGACGGCGGGCCCAGCAGCAGCGTGAATCGGCCCTGTACCGAAAACAAATGATAATATTTATAAAAGATGCGAAACGAATAGACTTTCGCTTTCTCTTGGCAGTGTAGTGCGGCGCTAGGTCTGCACTCTCAAAAGCATCTCGCCATCGAGGTGTGCCTGCAGTATGCTGCACTGCAACAGTATGCCACGCCGCAAGGAGCAGGCCATGGTATGACGACTGACATCTCACCGGCTTGAGCACGCCGCTGACGGACTTGAGGATGGGGAAGTTCCGCCTGCCGCCGCCGAACTTGAGGCCGCACAGATTGAAAGGCGCCTGCAGCACAGACGTGCACAACTGAGCACTTCAATCGTACATATATACTCGCTCAGCGCCGATTGGTTTGCTGCACACTGCTTGATAAAATTGCTACTGTTGGCAGAAAGGAGTGCAGCACGCAAGGCGCATGTGCACACCTGGGCGTATTCGATGAAGGCGTTTGGGACAGTGGTCAGCGCGCAGCTGCCGATGTGTGTTTAGTGAATGAAGCAAATGCTTCACATTGTCTCTCGTATCACACAAAAATTCGCACCTGGACATCGTCAATGGAGGCGTTTAAACGGTGGGCAGCGCGCGGCTGCCGATGTAGGCATCCATCTCAGCATGTAGTGAAGGACAAATTGCATCAGAATGTCACACACCTGGGCATAGTCGATGAAGGCGTTTGGGACGGTGGGCAGCGCGCAGCTGCCGATGTAGGCGCGCACTGTCGTATAGACGATATGTATGTGAATGCTGCTTTCGTCAAGGGGAGTGTGTCACAAAACACATGCCTGAACATAGTCGATGAAGGCGTTGGGGATGGTGGGCAGTGCGCGGCTGCCGATGTAGGCGTCCGTCTCGATGTCCAGCGCCTCGAACCGGACCTCGATGGTGCTGAGCGTGATGCCCGCCCTGCGCAAATCGGCAGTGTTCAGATTGGTTATTCTGGCGAGTGCGCTCATACAGTCGAAATGAGGCCAGCTATGAGCGAAATCGTGTATACTGCACCCTTTCAACAATTCGGCGCGTATTGCTTTAAAGTTTCACCACCAAAACGAGTCTCGGAGTGTGACTGCGCCGTCAGCATGAACACCGGCAGGACTCACTTGTGGATGCGCTCGTGCAGGCGCTTGAGGAAGGGCAGGTAGTCCGGGTCCTACACAACAGCATAATGATGAACAGTTTGTAGCGAGCGAGCGTGTGTGTGCGTGCATGGATGCCAGTGATGAGTATGCGCCGTCAAGCGCCGACATACAGCAAATGAATGTGCTGGCGGCCCGGGTTGGCAGATTAACCCAGTAGCCGGCAGAGCTTGAGACTCTACATGTGCATCAGCTGATCCTAAACGAAATGTAGAATCTGCACTAGATCCAGATGTACCTGTGTCGCCAGCGCCTTTGCCGCGACGATCTTGATGTCATCGACCTGCACGGCCCACGAATGCATGAGGGTCAGTCATCAACGTATTGAATCATTAGGCTGCAAATCTGCTTTTCATGGACCGATCATTAATCAGCCAGCATAATGCACCATGCATGACAGGGTCGCTGCAACACCGGCCGGGGCGCCCAATGGCAGGCAGTCTCAGCACGGTAAGGCAACCTGCTCAATCTCAGCCGCCGCCACATGCCACGTGTTTGCAATGATTTCTCAGCTGCTGCTCGGATGCTGCGGTGCATGCTTGGTTACGAATCCAGAAATTCAGCTGTCTGTTTGTGGTGATCGCACCTTCAATTTGGCTTCGGCGGCTGCCTTCCTGAGCGATACAAACAAGGTTGCGATCTTCAGTATGCATTCGCCACCTACGGTCTGAAGCCAATAGCCAATACCTTTCTGCCCGACCTTGCGACGACGGAAAAATTCGCTCACAGCACGTGCACGTTCTTGACAGCACGGCAGCACTAGCCGGGCCCGACGGCAGATTACGGAGTCCTTGTTAATGTTTGAAACATAGATATTGCGCATTGAAACAGCCAGGTGGCTGTACAAGAGGCTGTGGCCGACTTGCACCTGAGTTCAGTCTCATCCAGGCTTCGGCGAGCTGCGGCATCCGTTTCGCCGACGGCTAGGGCTCTGTCGGAGGAGATCAGAGCTCGAGCCTGGCCCCTGAATGAGGCTGCAGGCGACGCAGTGACGAGCTGCGACTCCAACCGGTCGTCCATGGCTCGATCGGCCTTTCAGAGTCTACTGCTCGACGCTGTGAGCCTTTGTTGAGCTCAACAAAGGCTCAGCGGCGGTTCTGCATACGAGAAAGCATGTTACTGAGCACAAACCTGCACTGCAGGCTGATCACAGCCCCCTCCAGATTGCAGTTGCATCAGGCCTTAGGTGGTGCGCCCGCTGGCTTATGCCTATTATTCTTGCCTTTTGCCAGGATGACGGCCTCTACACGTAAGGCAAGCAAAAGGAATCCTCGCAATGGATATCTGCCTTTCGGGAATCTTCCCGCGCAATGCTCCCCTGCGCGCGCCTCAAAATCGAAAGGAGTTCTGTCAAGCGACAGAACTCCGCGGTCTTCTTCATCTCTCTTCTTCGTCTCAAGCGAGCCTTTGATACAGGTCGAAACCAGCTTCCATCAGCTCAGCAGATCTGTCTCAGCTGGATCTGAGAGCTGTACCCATACACAAGTCTAATCGGAGCGCTTCACAAATCCATCACTTGGAATCTACATACACGCGACAATCAGAACCGATGCCTGAAAGCCAGCCGCGATGGACGAGGAGAGCACTGGATTCAATGTCGTGATCTCCGGCCAGCTCGAGTCCGCGGAGGTAAGGCGCTCGCCTCTGCAGAGGTCATCATGCTGAGGCGCACAATGGCGCACTGTTGGAGCACCGTGTACATCGGCTCCCAATCCTGTAGAAGCGCTGCTGTTTCCTTTACAGATCCCAGGGGCCCGCAACGCCTACTGCAAGTTTCAGCTGCTGCACGGGGCTGACTGGCGGCGGCTGGGCGGCGTGCAGGACGGCATAACGCAGATCACGCGCGCCGCCGCTGGGCCTTTGTGCTGCGGCGGCGGCGCCCTGGTGTGGAACTTCCCGCTGGACGTCGCGTACCGCACGTCCAACGTCTTCGGCTGGCCACAGATCGTCGTGTGCGTCTACGGCGCAGATTTTTGGGGCCGGGACGTCGTAAAGGGCTACGGCAGCGTCCGCCTGCCCGCCTGCATCGGCAGGTGCGTAGTGCATCAGGGGACGGCTTTCGTTGTGTTGTTTACAACAGAACTGGAAGTGTTCAGCTGATCGCAGTATGATGGCAGCGCCGGACACCGTCCATGCAGATGCTGTCGCCCCGCATATAACCAGAGCATGATCCGCGGTGTCTAAACCGCAGGTACGAGCTGAAGGTGCAGCTATTCCGACCGCTGTCGGCGACTTGGCTGCAGCAGTGCTTCGGGTGGGCGACCGGCATGCCGGCGGAGCTCGCGGACCCGCGCATGCCCGGCCTTGCGGAGAGCCGAGAAGGTAATGCACCTCCAGCCTGCTTGCAGTCCCCTCGGGACGGCAGCAGGATGCTGGTTTTGCAATTTGCGTCACTGGACACGCATGCGTACATATTATACGATGGAACACTCAGTGGCTGCAGGATTCTGCTGCATTCATGGCGCACGCTGATACGGCGAAGCTGATGCTGGAACAAATTGCGCGCAGTGCTGAGGGTGAAGTCAGGGGGGCATATCAACATCCAGCTCAGCCTGCTCACCCAGGTGCGGCCCAGCAAGCAAGGTGCATGATGCGATGTGCAGCTTTCAAAGAGCTGTCGTCATCTGCCGCGGAACAAATGCAGAAGGTCATGCCGAGAATCAAGCATGCATCGTCACTGATGTAGGGGATGGAGGAGCATGGGTATGCAGACGGATCTCGCACGAGTAATGCTGGGCTGGTGAGGAAGCAGTAACAAGCACACATAGATGTTTTTCACGGCAGATAAATTTCAGATTCGACAAAAGCAAGGCGACACAAACAAAGCAATACGGCAGGCTGCATCAGCTCTTCAGAACGAACTGCTTCAACTAGATGAGGAAGGCCGCGCTTCGAGAATAGTGTTCATGTTGTTGTTGGTTTAGGTAGTTCAGATCAAAATCCCCTGCCCCAGAATCTTCCTGCCCCAGTCTCTGATGGTGAACTCCGCGCACTTCTTTGAGCGGCGGCGCTCAAGTGCAGCACAGCATCAGCGCTTGTGATATTTGAGGAACCTGCAGATCGAGAATGCCAGATGTTAACGGCTTGGCGCTATCAACACATCACAATGCAATGCGCTTGCCAAGAGTCAACGTCACTGCCTTCCGAGACTGTGGACCGCATGCTGCCATGAAGGGACACGATGTGCAGGCAAGTCGCCAGCGCCAATGCAGTGGCTAGCATGCGCTAGCACCGCAGATTGAACTTTTCACGCATGGGTCAGTGCCGCAGTCACCTGAGCGCGGCGACCGTCGCCAGCCACATGCCGACGCTGTAGGCGATGAGCGTGGCGGTCACAACGCCCATGTAGCTGTACCGGAACCCAAAGTCGTTCCGCACAAAGTCGGCGACCGACAGCACCGTGCCGTCCGTCTGCGGCACAATGGAATTGCTCACAGTTCGAGATCCAAAGTCCGCACAAAGTCGGCGACCGACAGCACCATTGTGTCCGTCTGCGGAGACGGGTGGCAAGATGTCAGGCTGTGCGGTTGCGCTGAGAACGAGTCTTCGTTTCAAACCGCACCACATATGGATTGCGCGCAGGCCGAGGCCTGTCACAGGGTGTGCACTTTCCAGCCGGCTGTGGACAGGGCCACGGCGTTCTTGGGTGCAGTGTGCCGTTGCTTGCAGAATGCGAATGCGAACTGTGTTGATAACAGCACATGCCTGGGTGACAAGCTCGTCGCCGACTGTCCCCAGCTGGCTGGCGACGACGCCGTACACCGTCCAGCTGACAGGATTCTGCGCAATAATCGGATGCACTGTTGGAGCAACTCCCACTGAACCCTTTCGATCGTCGAAGCTTGATGGCAGTATCAGAACATGATGGCACACATCAATATGAACTCCATGGCTAACAAGGAGTAGAGAGGACATACCGCCCAGTACAGCCACCGGATGTAGATGGGAATCGACGGCCACTGCACCAAGGAGCCACCACCGGGGTTAGTCATGGGACTGGCCCGGCAGACGTAATCCACATGATAACAAACGAGTGACTGTGCGCTCTGAGAGGCTCGCACAAGCAGCTGCTATGGAGCAGAGCAGGTTGGACATCATTTCTTGGGCAGGGGCGAGACAGGGCGACTGACCGGCAAAATGAAGCCGCAGAAGAGCTCCATGAGGAAATACACCGTCCCGGACACAATGGCTGCCACCTGCACATTGAACTGGATTGCATCAACGCCAGTAGCAACGATCTCGATCCAACGGCAATCGTTTGGACCTCCCGGAACGAACCACCAAGCCACATAGCACCACCACATGTCTGAAACAGAGGCTCACAGAAGTGTGAAGGCAAGCTTCACATATAGAAGAGTAAGTGAAGTCAACAGTGCAGTACAGCCGCTGCATTGACTTGATTGCTGCACACCTGCTCGTTGGGCGTTAGAGCAATGCTGACGATGCCGTACTCCGTCATGTAGCACAGCGTCAGGAACTGCGCCAAACAGTCACGTAACTCTGTTTCTGGCTTTCAGGAACTGCGAAAAGGACATGCCGGTTTCCGCCATGTAGCACAGCGTCTGCACGAATGGAGATCCTGGGCCCATTTCGAGATTGTAGTCAGGGCACATGATGATGACGCACAAAGGGTCAGCAGGTGCTCCAGTCTGCATTCAGCAGCTCGAGAAGAAGAATCGGTCTCACCTGCATTAAGGCATACCAGAAGAATTTGGCGGCGGTCCACTCCAGCTGCAGCATGGGGTACGTTATGACTGTGTACATCACCGTCTGCACGCACATCGAACACAGAAAACTGTCGGTAAAGGTGTCAGCGCTGCTCGTGAAAACTTCCGCACGGGACTGCTCCCACACATGCTGCTGCTGGCGGATGCTTGCTTGGCCGCCGAACATCAATTGGTCCTGCTTCTGCAGCAGCTCGGTTGTTCAGGCATGTGCGTGTGCTCCTCTCTTCCACTCGACGGTGCAGAGCTTGGTGTTGAAGATACACAGGCCAAGGTGCAGAGTTTATGCTGACATACAGATTAAACCTCAAGTCTCACCTGGACCAGGATGTAGGGCAGCTCGCTGATGCTCTGCGCCAGCACATATGGCACAAGCGCGTACATGCCTGCAGTGCATCGACAGTCTCGGTTGATCAAAACAACCGCTGGTGCGCAGTTCTTAGCTCGTGTGAGCGCAAGGCAGTAAGGCAGCGCACTAATCCGGCAGCGCCAGCCTCGAAACAACACATTTCGCAGCATACGAAGGCATCGGCGTGGTTGGCATTGGAGCATTCAACCACGCCGATGCATGAAGCTGGCAAGGAGTGCACCACAGTTGCGATAAGACTTCTAGGGGCTTTGCAATCGCTAAGCGTGGTATCACACACCTGCCGCGCGCTCGCGAATGAACACCGAGCGCTCGATGGCGACCGCTGGCTGCACCGCGCAGGCGTTGAATATGCCCAGCGCAATGGCCGTCGCGTACGCTGACCCCGCCAGTGATACCACTCCCTGCGCTAACAAAATTTGAACGATGGGAAAACATTACAGACTGAGCAAGGTATGGAGAGCCGCCAGCGCCGCAACGCCCTGTTCACAGGACGGGGCCGCAGACTGTGGGCTTGAGTTTAAAGCGCCTGTGCAGACCACTGCAGGCATGCAGGCTGCTGCCCACAGCTGCCGCGCTGTCGACATAGCGTCAACAAGGCACAAGCGGCAGCAAGCAGGAAAACACTGTTGATTCAGGGGGAAGGGAGCGCGCCTGGCGAGTGTCGCGCCGGGAGCCGGTTGCCCAGAAGGCGCTGCCGATGCAGATTCCCAGGATGAAGGTGCACACCAGCCTGCGCAGGAACGGCAAGCACATCACATGTGTACGAGAAGCAGTCGAATTTCGATCAGATTTAGCTTCAGTATGAACGCAATGATGCGGGGCGGTAGCCGGGCGGAAAGGTGCGGCATGACGCAGGCATGTCAACGAGCGGAAATGATGCCCAGGAGCGAGGACATCACGTGGACTACACACGGCATCTCCGTTAGGGTTCCAATTGGTATTACTCAGTATTGTAAAATCTTTGCCTGACGGAGTTGTACTGCGGCGAGCGCCACTGCAGCGTGTTTGACTTCCACAGGCACACCGCGAACTGGCGCGCCCGCCCAGAATTGTACTGCGACTCGAAAGCCAGCGGTGCGCTGCCCGGCTGCGGGCTGCTCAGTTCGTCTATCAGCCGCAGCGTGCTCCTGCGGTATTCACACACATCAGGGCAGGGCAGGAGGAATTTGCCAGGTCTCTTAGCGGCAAAATGCATGTAGTGAAATGTCCGAATGTAAAAGCTGCTGCAGCGCATCTGCATGTCCAAGTGCGTGGGGCAGGAACGCGCCGCTGTGGCGCCGCCATGGCAACCACCTCCACATGCTGAATGGGCAAGCGGGCAAGAACTGAACGAGGGG
>JAABUW010004217.1_pt1 | contig 19669 bp, 17 predicted proteins | sample 5560081 | NCBI WGS metagenome assembly JAABUW01 (sample SAMN10711882, study PRJNA513363) | rock metagenome | isolation source: Antarctica rocks | place: Antarctica: Victoria Land, Knobhead sud
ACGGGAGACCACGGAGCGAAAAAAACAGGGCCCGAAGACTACCGTGTCAAGAAAACCGGACACGGTGGAGGCGAAGGCCGCCGTGTCAAGCGGCACCGGCACGGTGAGACTTGACACTAACAAGAAACAGTATCTTGTTAACGAGATATCTCATTCGAATATTCGAAAGAGCAATCGCTCAAATTATACAGAAAACGATCACACCGCATCGGGAGACATCAGCCGACGAGAGCATCGTACTCCTGCGGTAGCGAACGTGCCGGCACGAATCACACGCGGCGTCGAGGGGATCGGCGATATTCTGAAGCGGAACGCTCCAGTGCCTATTCCCGAGTACGCACCACCAACCGCAAAAGCCGCCCCGATTCGCAAAGGGAAAGCGCGCGCGCTGCCCAACCTCGATCCCGAAACGTACGATGCGGTGGTCGGGGTGATGAAGGATTACTCCCGCAAGCTCGGGGACAGCGACCACGCCAACTCGAACATCACCCAAGCAGCGAATCTGATCGAAGCATGCGGGTGCGACTTCAACACGTTCTACATGCACGTCATCGACGCCTACAAGATCACCTGCCAAAAGAACGGCCTGGACAACCGCAGCAGCTATTTCTTCACCGTCCTGCGCGACCGTTTGTTACCGTCCGATACCGTTGGCGCTGTTGCCACCTGAGTGCCGAGCGCCCTCATTTCGGTTGGACCAGCGCCCTGAACCCCACAGTCCCACGCCAGCAGTCTCTTCGTTTTACCGTGAAGACACGGTGAACGGGAGGAACGTGCGCCGTACGTCGCGGTGAAGGAACGAGCGCGGGTCCATCCTCTCTGGAAGGGGGCAGGGGAGCAGAGTATCTCGGCGCTTCCAGGGTGTTCCTCCCGTTTCAGGAAGGGCACGGTGAGGCTCCACGATGCGTGCAGACTGGCCGTAGCGCCGGGAACGAGCAAGTGGCTAATTGGGGCATCGCCGATCCTTACTGGGACAACGTCGCGCCGCGATACCGGAAATGGTCCTCGAACAGGATTGGTGAACGAGCACTCTTCGTTCCCATTCGCCCCAGAGCGGTATAGGGTTTGGGGTAGGAACGAAAACTCCAACCGAAATCCTATATCGGGACAGCGCTTCGGATACCGCATGTCCTCGAACACGCGCAGTGATCACTTTCCCTGATTCGGCAAGCAGGGAGGGGAGATGGGAAAGCGCAAGGAGGACCGACCGGTCGAGAAGGCGGTTGCAAATCATCTCCCGCGTTGGTGGTGGTTTGCCGCTGACTTTCTCTATCTCCTCACTCACTTTTTCGTTTGCTCGTCACCATCACCGCTTCTTCCGCTCCGCCGGTCGCGAATAGGTGCGGGGAATGGGGCGAACGCGGAACAAAACGCCCCCGACATTGGCAGTGCGGGACCAAAAACGGTAGAAGAAAGGGTAGAAGATCAACACAGTGCGCGCCGGGTCGGTTTCCCTTGCATGGCCGAGCAATCCGACCAGCCATCCGTTTGACACTTCCTCACCCCTGTTCGTCTCCCTGTCCTCGTCATTCACTGGTCGCTCATTCCTCGTCCACGGAGCCGCCCCGCATTCGTTCCTGACCTTTCGTTCATCGTCGGCGACCATCTCTCCTCAGTCCCATGCGGCTCAGACAGCTGGGGACGCCGGCCGCCGTGAACCGCCCCGGCCGGTTTGGCGAACGGCGCACTCAGCGTCCCCGACTTTCCTGTCGCGCGCGCAGGCGATCGGCGCGGGCGACGAGCCGGCGCAGTTGCACGGTGAGGATCGCCTCCCGCTCCCGCTCATGGTCGAGCAGCGCGTCGCAGAGCCGCGCGTAGGTGCGGGCGTGCATCCCCTTCGGCCGCGTCGGGAGATGCCACGGGGCGATGGCTGCGCCGTCCGCTCCCAACCGGCGCTGGATCGCCCGGCTCCGCAGCCAATGCCGCTCCTCCGGCGTCACCTGCTGCGAGCCATAGGCCAGCTTGTGGCAGTGCCGACAGCGGAAGCGGTCGTGCGTCAGCGGCAGGTAGAGCGCCCCCGCGCGCCGGTCGCAGCCGGGACAGGTGAACCACGCCCGCTCGCCCCCATAGGTGCATGGCATCCATGCCACCGCGATGTGCTCGCGGATCGACATGGACACCCCCTGCCCGCGCTGCGTTGTGTAGGAGAGAGCAACCGCCTTCCGGCTTGTCTCCATACTCAACGTCGCATCGTCGCCCGGTGGCCTCCGCCACCGCCAGACCAGTGATTGACTCCCGCTGAGGTAGGGGCGGATCTTCGCCATCTCGAGCGCCAGACATTCTCCGGTCTGCCACCGTATGGGCGTATTTCCCCACCGTGTCGAGCCATATCCGCCCATTTTCGTCCTCCAAAAGCGTACACGGCACCGCATTTTCATGTCACTGGTGCGGGTGTCGAGTTCCTTGCTGGACAAGGGAACAACCGACCGTTCCCGACATGCCGCCTTTATTCTTACAGTCGATTTCGATAAATCCTCATGTCCGCGATATGTTCGCTCGGCGGTTTCACCCCGTCGCGTCTAGCCCCTGCACGTCCAGCCGGGCGAGTGGGGCCGATCGGCCGGCACGCCGTGCCTGCATCGCCTCCAACTCGTGCAGCGTCTGCAGCAGCTGGCGGTGCAGATGGCCCTCGTAGCGCATCACCTTCTCCAGTTCCGGCCCTTCCAGCACCGCCCGCGCCTCCCGCCAGCGGTCGATCGTCCGCTCCGCTTCGGCGAGCCGGTACTGCGCGCTGCGCGTCTCGCATTCGTAGTGGTCGACCGCCCCCGCGATCAAGTCGGCCGACGCCGTCCGCGACGCGTCGGCGATCGCCCCGATGCAGGCGCGCAGGGTGGCGACCGTGATATCCGGGAACTGCTCCCACTCCGTCTCCGCCCCGATGCCGGGGAAGGAGACCTCCTCGAGGTCGAACGCCTCATCGTCGCTCTCCGCCGCGCGGCCGCATTGTTGCAGGATGTCGCTCGCGTCCCCACCGGCGACCTTCCGCTCGTCATCCATCGCCCCCAGGCGGCGCAGCAGTCGCGCGCGTGCCGGGTGGTGCCGCAGTTCGTCGCGGAGGTCGTCGGGAGAATGGGAGGTCCACGACGCAGTGTACCGCCCCTTCTCCTCCTCGCGCCGGACGTAATCGTCCTCGCTGTCCTCCTGCGCGGCCGTGGCGACCGCGGCCTCGAAGCGGGCGACGCGCCCCAGCCGCCAGAGGAGCAGCGCCACCCGCTCGGCGAGGGCCTCCTCCAGCGCGCCGGCGGGGGCGAGCGCGTCCACGATGCCGACGCGGTGCGTCGCCCATTCGTCGGGAGATTCGGTGGGGAGCACAGGCGCGGCGGCGCGCAGGCCGTGGGTGACGCTGTTCAGTTTGGCGACGGCCTTGCCGGCTTTGGTCTGCGGTCCTCCGGGCATTGCGGGACTCCTTCGGGCGGTCTGGCCCCGGTGCATCATGGGGCAAGTACGGAATAATATGCCCCTATTGTACTGTATCCACGGTAGAGTTACCATGTCCCGCATGGAAGACGAACTGTTGACGGTGACGCAGGCGGCGGGGCGGCTGGGGCTGCATCGAGATACGCTGCTGCGGCAGATCGCGAAGGGTGTGCTGGACGCGCGGCGGCTGGGGTCGATCTGGGTGGTGTCGGGGGCGGAGGTGGAGCGGTACCGGCGGGAGCACCGCGGCAAGCACGGTTTCGCCTCGCCCGACCATCCAGGCCACGGGCGGCGAGCTTTGGGGAATGGCGATGGCAAGCCGCAGCGTGGCGACGGATACAGGGCGACCTGCCCCCGCAGCCCAAATGCGGCGATCGACTAGAGATATCGCGAGACATGCACCTCGATGGGCGGGATCGCCCACCTTTCCTGCTACAATGCGGAGTGTACGTACGAAGCCGTTGCGGGGCCACGCACGGGAAGTCGCCGCGCGGTGCAAAATTCCCAGGATAGGGGCTGGCTCTGCAACGAGACCGTACGCCGATAGGAAAAGGCACGGGCAGAAGAAGGTCGAGCCAGCATAATGCATTCGCTAGGCGGGCGTGATCCCGGCGCTGAAGAAAGCAGAGCACGACCCCTATGCACGTGGCACCACCCCGGATCGATGGCCCCGCGTCGTTCCTCGCCTTCCTCCACGGCGGGGAAGAACGCGGCATCATCATCGTCGCCCGCAAGCCGGTCGCAAACCCGGAAGATTTTCGCAATGACCCCTATCCCGTGAATCGCCTCGACCACGCGGCGGCCGCGATTACCGCGCTAAGCTCGGACGCCGAAACCTATGTCTCGATCGCAGTTTTCGAGGGCAATAGGCGCGAGCGCGAAAATGTCCGGCATGTCCGATGCCTCTGGCTCGACCGCGACGAGAAACGATTGGGCGCAACATTGCCTGCGCCGACGCTGACGCTCGAGACGAGTCCGGGCCGCTACCAGGACTTCTGGTCCCTCTGCGAACCGATCCCGTATGGTCGTGGCGGAGGACTACGCTCGGCGCATCGCCGATGCCAGCAGGTGCGGCCATCAGGCCACCGCAGCCAACCAGGTGATGCGCGTGCCGGGGACGATCAACCACGGCGTCGGCAAGCAACGCGCCCCATCGATCGTGCGGGTTGCGCGCTACCGCCCCTTCGCGATGTATGGCATCGGCAACGTCGCGCACCTCCCGACGGCGTCGGCCCTGCCCAAGCCGGTAGATGGAACGCGCGGGATCGTGGACGGCATGGCCGCCCTGCGGCGGGCCCTCCCGTATCTCAGCCCGAGGATGCGCGCCTGCGCGATGGGTGAACCTGTCGTGAAACAAGATGGCTCGCCGTACGACTCCGAATCCGAGCGGGACATGGCGCTCGTCATCGCATTCGTCCGGGCGGGGCTGACGGACAAAGAGATTGCTGCGGCATTCCTCGAAAGCCACCGCGGCCACATGCTGGTTGAGCGGAAAGCGGACCGGGACCCGTGGGCGCGGCTCGTCAAGGCGGCGGCGAAGGCGCGGGCGTGGCTCGCGGCGCAAGGGTACCAGCCGTGGGATGGTGTCCCCTATGTCCGTGTCGGTCGCATTGTGATTGAGCGCGCCCATATCCTCGGTCCCGAGGGCGTTGCTATGATGGTCGCCCTCGCCCTTCACGCTAATAAGCGCGACGAGGCGTGGCCGAGCAGGGAGACCATCGCGCAGTTCCTCGGCTGCTCCCCGGATCTGGTCGGCGACCAACTCCGCCGCTTGCGCGACGACCTGGGGATGCTCACGTTGTCTGGCAGGCGCGGGCGGGCGCACGTCCACACCCTCATCGCCACTGGGCCCGATCCCTTTCGCCTTCCACGCCACCACATCGCCGCGTTCAACGGTATGGGCCCACTCCCCGTCGCGATCATGGCGCTCGTCGCACAGGCGTCACTCGTGGGCGAGGAGTCACTCACGCAGGGAGAGCTGGCGGACCGCCTCGGCATTCGGCGGGAGCGGGTGAATCCGGTCGTAAACCGGCTCGTGGATGCATCCATTTGTGCGTCGCACATGTCGGTGCGCGCGGGATGCGCTCCTATGACCTCGCGGCCACAATGAATCCAGATGTGCATCTGAGCGGCACTAACAAAAGTCACGGAGGGGGGGCCGGGGAGGGTTTGGGAGGGCGTGCTGACCTGGCGAGGCGCATGGGTGCGAGCGAGCGCGTGGCTTGAGAGCGTGAGGCTGTTGTGAGCATTCTTGCGATGACGACCAAATGCCACACACGGGCGCAGTGCCGTTGCCAGTCATCGATCGTGACCGAGAGAGAGCCCATCCGCCCTCGCCGGTTCCCGCCCCGGTTGAGCCGGTGCCCGTTCCGACCGCCCGACGAGACCGCCACCGGCGCGACTCCCGCCAGCGCCGCCAGTGCCGCGGCAGAATGGATCCGTGGCGTGCACCCCAGTTCACCGATCAACCGCGCCGCCGCGACAACCCCGACACCGCACAGGCCGAGCAGCGGCGTTTCCATCGCCCGCACGCGCGAGGCGAGGGCGGTTTCGATCTCTTCGATCTCTTCCCACAACCGGATCAGTTGCTCGGATAGCTGCCGCACGATCAGCAGGCGCGTCTGGACGACGCCATCGGCATGCGGCAGGGCGAGCGCGTGGCAGTAGCGGATGCCCGTCCGGCTCGTCAGCGTGCCGCTCTGCTCGGCGTAGCAGGGATCGATCTGCAGCATCTGCGCGTGCAACTGGTTGACCAACCGCGTCCGCTCCGCCACCAGGTTGTCGCGATGGTCGCTCAGCAGGCGCAACTCGGTACTGAGATCATCCCGCTCGACGCGCGGCAGATGTTCGCTCTCCGCCTGCAGCAGGCGCGCCATTGCGAGCGCATCGGTGTGGTCGGTCTTATCCTGGGTACGCCCACGCTTGCGATATTGGGCTGTGCGATGGGGGACGATCTCGTGGACGGCGGTCCCCCCGCTGCCGAGCAGGAACTGGGCGAAGCCCTTGCCGAGCGAGCCGCTGTTCTCGATCCCCCAGATGCAGGCGGTGTCGCGCTCGCGCGCCCACCGGAGCGCCGCGACCCAGCCCTCAGGCGTGTTCGCGACGCTGTAAGTGCCGCACAGCTGCCCGCGCTCGTCGAGGGCAGCCAAGACATGCCGTTTCTTATGGGTATCCACGCCGATGTACATGCCGCCCTCCTGCGTCTGCGGTCGGATCATCGGCACACGGGGGCGACATGTCTGTATGGAGAAGGTCACACGCTCCCGTCGAGTCTGCCACCCGGTGCCTGGAGTGAAGGGGACGACCGCTCACATGCAAGCGTCGGCGCGCAACTCAGTCCTGAGTCAGTCCCCTTCACCCACACCCTAACATACAGACGCAGTCCACAGTCCACTTCCGATCCCTTGCTGTGTCAAGTCGATAGCCGCCTCGGAAAACACCCCTTGCCTTAAGTTTACCCCTGCTCGTGGTCATCTGGAGTGCGGGAGAGTCCCCTCCTCTGGCGACGTAGGCAACCCCGTGCATAGACGCGCTGCTCGCAGTTCGCGGCGTTGGCGTTGGTGACCTGATTTCGCCAACAGCATCTTCCAAGGATATTACCAAATCCTCATAATCAGACTCTGTACGTCCACATCGGCTTATGTTCTCGTGCTGGTATCGTCAGACTGTGCTCGGATTCGCACCGGGATACCCGGGAGCGAGGGCGCGACAATAAATCTACGGCGGCGACGAGATATAGACCGTATTTGGGCACTTGGTCTATAAGGAGCCAGTAGTGCAACCGGCCAGCGACATGCTGAGCCGGTTTTTGCGTTCGAAACGCGCGTGCCAGCGGAATGTATTGGGCAAGGGACACATGCGGGAGGATCGCACTCGATGGATGCTATCAGCAAGCAACGACGAGAGAAAATTGCGCTCTATACCGCGCTCCAACGACGGAACTTCCTCGCCGTCGGCATCGATGAGAGTGCCTTCGAGACGTTTCGCGGTTGGCAGAAGCCCGCCCTCGCGCTCGCGGGGATCCTGACCCTCGCCAGTCTCATTTTCCGGCCAATCGCGACGCTTATCGTCTTCAACGCGGTCGCCACGCTCGCCTATCTCGCGATCATCGTCTTCCGGTTCTACACGATCCATCGCGGTGAACGCAAGGTCGGCACGGTGCTCAATATCACGCCGGAGGAAGTGGATGCTCTCGACGAGGACGCTCTGCCAATGTACACGATCCTCAGTCCGCTCTACCGCGAGGCGGAGACCGTCGTGCAATTCCTGCATGCCATGGCCAAACTCGATTATCCCTTCGACAGGCTGGACATTCGCGTCCTCCTTGAAGAGGACGACCGGGACACGCAGGTGGCGGCGCAGCGCGAAAAGGAGCGGATGGGTAATCCTGAGTCGATCCAGATCATCGTGGTGCCCGACGCGCAGCCGAAGACGAAACCGAAGGCCTGCAACTATGGACTCTGGGGCGCGCGCGGGGAATATCTCGTCATCTACGATGCGGAGGATATTCCCGAGCCCGATCAACTGAAAAAGGCGGTGGCCGCGTTCCGCCGTCTGCCCGCGCAGACCGTGTGCATTCAAGCGAAACTCAACTACTTCAACCCCGAGGATAATCTGCTGACGCGCTTCTTCACCGCCGAATACAGCATGTGGTTCGATCTCTTCCTGCCGGGCTTGTTCGCCGTCGGCGCTCCCATCCCCCTCGGCGGGACCAGCAACCACTTCAACCTCGCCGTCTTACGCACACTCGGGGGGTGGGATCCCTTCAACGTCGCGGAGGACGCCGACCTTGGCATCCGGATCGCGCGCAACGGGTTGACCACGGCGGTGATGGACTCGACGACCTGGGAAGAAGCCAATTCCCGCGTGGGCAACTGGATTCGCCAGCGCTCCCGTTGGGTGAAGGGGTACATGCAAGTCTGGGTGGTCGCCATGCGTCATCCGGTACGGATGCTGCGGACACTCGGCCCCTGGCGGTTCTTCGCTTTCCAGGCCACCGTGGGCGGCACACCCTTCGTCCTGTTGCTCAACCCGGTGTACTGGATTCTCACACTCCTCTATGCGCTCACCGCGTGGGGTATCGTCCCCCTCCTCTTCCCGCTGCCCGTGTTTGTCATGAGCCTCCTCACCGCACTCCTCGGCAATTTGACCTTCATCTACCTCGCGATCTACGGATTACTGAAGCGAGAACGCTATCGACTGGTCCCGCTGATGTTCCTCTCGCCGTTCTATTGGGTGCTGCAGAGCATCGCCGCGTGGAAAGCGCTCTATCAGCTGATTGTCAAACCGCACTACTGGGAAAAGACGACACACAACCTGCGTGCATCCGTGACGGAGGGACCCGCCCAATGATCACCGCCGAGAAACCGCTCACGCTGCCCGCCGAACGGCGCCGACGCACCCTGCAGCATCCATCCCTCTTCCTCGCGGCGGAGGTGCTCCTCGCCGTTGTCACTGTCTCGGTGAGTATCCTGGTCCGCCCGTGGGTGGACCGTCTGGGTGACACGCGATACCAGGAATTCCTGCGCCTGGAATGGCTGCTGGTCGCCGGCGGCAAAGGCTTGCAGCTCGACCTGTTGAGCTTGCCGCTGCCGCCGCTCCTCCATGTGGGGGGCGCCGCACTCGTTGGGGAGCGCCTCGCCGAAGTGTGGATACCCATCGTCGTGGGCGTGGGCATCGTGCTCGTACTCACCCGCAGCCTCTTCCGCGGGTATCCGGTCATCGCCATGCTCCTCGCGGCGGTCCCCCTCCTCGCGAGCCCGTTCTTCTATCTCCTGCAGCGTCAACTCGACCTGCAGCTCTTCGTGCTGCTCCTCGGTCTCCAGATCCTGACCCTCCGCGCCTTCCGGCAGCGGCCCACCGTGGCGCGTGTCACGGCGGCGATCGGCCTCAATGTTCTGCTCTCACTGACCAGTTACGCCGCGCTCGTGGCGATGGCGGCGGCGGTGATTTATCTGCTCCTCCTCACCAATCGTCAGCACGAGGTGCAGGCGGCTGCGTGGCGGGCGCTCCTCTGGCTGTATATCCCCTTCTCCCTCTCCGGTTACTTATTGTGGGCGGTGTTCTGGGTCGTCGCGGGCAGCCGGATCAAGACGAGCTACTTCATGCCGGATAGCCTCGGTGGGCTCACACCGCTTCAGCACCTCGTCCGCAACGTTGGCGGCGAACTCGCCCTGCCGCTGCTGCTGTTGCTCGGGCTAGCGATCGCGCTGCGCATCTTCCTGCGCCATCCGGAGAATCGGTCGCAGGCGGGATTGAATCAAGCGCTGGCATGGGCGGTCCTCGCCTTTATGGGTATTGCCCTAGGACTCCTCAGTCTGAGGACGTTCTCGCAGGTACTCCTCGTGCAACCGGAGGCGATCACCTTCGGCCTTATCCTCCTCGTTCCCACGGCGATCATGAGCCTCTACGGGCAGGTCCGCGACGTGCTCCGCACCGTGGATGGCGCCGGGCGAATCTTGCTCGTCCTCGCCGGGGCTACCGTCTTGGCCATCTTCCCCTTGCAATATGTCCTGCGTCCCGCCATGCGCGGAGAGAACCTGCTGCCCGTCGCGTCACGCGTCCCCGCCGAGCGCCAAGCTGGCGCGAAGTTCGCGCAGGCCGATCCCGGGGGCAAAATCCTCATCGACCCCCGTTTCTCCGCCAGCTTCGCCCTCGCGTCGCGCGTCGATCCGCACCGGTTACTGACCCCGTTCGATCGGGATTTCAAGCGCCTCGTCGTCGCCCCCCCCGACGATGTGCAAACAATTGTCGTGACCGACACGCTCGATGATTTCGTCGCCGGCAACTACACCGCCGAGCGGCTGCTTGATGTCCTGCCGGACGCGACGCTCGTCGCGGACGGTAAGGCGGGGGGGGAATTCACCCGTGCCTTCCGGCGTTACGCGCATGACGAACCGACGCGCGACGCGTCGCGCGTCGACAAGGATCCGGTCATCGCCGCGCAGGAGGATGCGATCCTCCACGCGATCCTGAACGAGATGAGCAAGGACGCAGGATTGCCCCTGCGGCCGGACGGCTGGGCCTACGCCGTCGATGTCGGCAACCTCATGGTCTACGCCGCCGAGCGCGGTGACGTACAGCTGTTCCGGTCATTGTCCGAAACCGTGCATCGCTACTACCTCGTCACCGGGAGCGATGACGCCAACGCGCTCTATACGATCGCCTGGCGCGCGCGCGCGGACCGACCGCCAGAAGCGAGCGGCACGACGGAGACGCTCCGGATGGTCGAGGCGTACTGGACCGCCGGGCAGCGGTGGAACAATGAGTATTATCGCCGTCTCGCCCTGGCGATGGCCCGTGCATACGCTCGCCATCAGACCTCTGATCAGTACGGCGAAGGGTGGTACATCCGGAACTACTATAACTACGGAACCAAGGAATACGCGACCAACACGTTCCTTGTTGACTATGCGCCGGACGTGCTGCGGCGTGTCGCCGATGGGATGCACGACCCCGATTTGCGTGCGGTCGCGGACAAGTCTGCAGAGTTCGTGGCGAAGGCCCAACTCGATTTCGGGTTCTTCTACGAGATGTATCAGCCCGAAATCTCCACCCTGTATGCGGACATCACCTACTTCTCTCCCAATGGTCACTCGCAGATCATCGATTCGCACGAGGCGGCGCTCGGGATCAGCGACATCTACGCGCCGGACCGCGCGCGGCGTCTCTACCAATTCACGAAGGATCAATACCTCTCCCAGAATGGGGCAATTGCCTCGCAGTACCAACTCGATGGGACTCCGTATGGCGTGATCAGCGCAGACCATTACGCTTCGGTCTATGCCTTCGTGGCGCGTTTGAGCGTGCGCATCGGAGACACGGACTTCGCGCGCCAACTGATCGATCGGCACATGGGCGCGGACCGGATGTATGCCAATGCCAGCCAAACCCCCGATAAGGACGGGAACTGGTTCTTCTCCTGGAGTTCCGCCTTGCTGGCGCTCCGTGCATATCAGGAGGCGTTCCCCTGACACAACGAGGGAATGATCGTCGCTGCGCGGCGTGGCGGCATGCAATCGTCGTCGATGCAATTGGCGTCGCAAACGGGAGGAGGTCGCGATCCGGGTCCGATTGGCACGGGCGAGGGGGGAATCACTCATGCGCTGGTATTGGGGATTGATGGCATGCACGCTCGTGATCGCCGCAGTGGCCGGAACGGCCCTTTCCTGGGATGGCAGTTACGTGCTGTTCCGCACGCTCAATGATCAGAGCCCGTGGGAGCCGCTTGGCCGCCTACCCAGCGTTGCGCTCTACGAACCAATCGCGTGGCTCAGTCATGTCACGACAAATCTGAGCGCCCTGCGGATCGCGTTCGGCTTGCTCCATGCGGCGATTCCGTTGCTGGCGCTCGCCGCTTCGTGGTGGATGGTGCGCGACTACCTCCCTCCCCTTTTCGTGTGGGCGGCGTTTGGTATCAGTCTCGCCACCCTGCCGGGACAAATCTGTTTCAGCAACGAATCCATCAAGGACATCCAGCTGTTCTGGCCCATTCTGCTCGCGCTGTTGATCCATGTGCCGCGCGCCAAGCTCCCGCTCCTCCTTCCATTGATCGGCGTCGTCTTTCTCTATCATCCCATTGCGAGCCCCCTCTTCGCCGTCGGCGCCGGCGTCGCGTTCTTGCTCTGGTTGAACTACGGGACGGAGGGGCACAAGATGCTGCTCTGGGCTGGGGGCCTCGGGCTGCTCGCCGTCATTCGGGCCCTGCAAATCCAGCCGGGGTATGAGGAGACGCAACTGTCCAGCGCCGAGGTTGTCAAACACTTCCATGTCGCGGTGGTCGGCCTGCCGCTCATCGCCCTCGCCTGCGCGTGGTTCGCGGGAGCGATGGTCTACCTCGCGGGCCTCAGTGATCAACCAACGCAGTGGAGGCGCCGCGCCTTCTTCCAGCTATCGGCGTTCGCGGGCGTCGGAACGGCGGGCGCCATGCTCGTCGTCTGGGCCCGAGACCCGCATCTCTGGTGGAAGGCGATCGACTTTCGGTGGTGGGCGTTGGCGGCCTCACTTCCCTTCATGTTCTTCGCGCTCCTGGAGAGCGTCCTGGGGCGGCTGCGGTTACTCCGCACCGGCGCTTGCCTGCTGCGCGATCGTATCCGACTGACGCAGGCGACCGGTGTCGCATTCGCTGCGGTGCTCTCCGTTCAGAGCGTCGTATATGCCGGTCTCGCGCACGAACTGACGCAGGCGATGGCGCAAAGCCCGTCGTCGTGTATCCCGACCGCCGCGCTCGGGGCGCTGAAAGGGACCGCGTTCGACCAATGGTCCGTTTCTGCGGAGGCGATCATGCTGCAGAGCCGGGTGCCGCAGAAACTGGTGCTGGATGGTGATGGTTGCGCGCACGCACGAAGTGGGACGCCGGTGCGCGTGGTTTCATGGGACGCAAAGAGCGAGCTGTGGGACGCAACAAGCGAGGGGAGTGGCTGGTTCCACCTCCGGCCAGCCCTGCTCCAGCTAACGACCGTTGAGGGGTGTTGGGAGATGACCTCGGGCTGGTACGCGGTCGAACGGCGCGACGCGGATTGGTGGCGATGGTCCCAAGGGCGCGGTGCGATCAACATCCCTGCCACCCATGACATGTCCGTCACGGTGCAGGGCAGGCTGTACTCCAGTCGGCGACCGAACCGGGTGAATGTGGTCGTCAATGGGATCACGCAGCGCACGCTCGAAAGCAGTGCGGACAGCCTTCAACCGTTCACCCTCGCGGGTCTTCCCCTCAGCGCGGGCCGCAACATCGTCGAATTTGTGAGCGAGCAATCGCCGGTCACGGCACCGACCGATAGCCGCTTACTCGCGATCGCCGTGGGAGATCTCAATCTGACAGGAGACAACATCGCGCCCGCCTGTGCGTCGCCATCCTGACAGGAACGGGGGGAGGGAAAGAGGCACGGCATGCGCAAACGAGCGGCCCTCGCCGATGCGATAGTGGGCGGCACGCCGCCAGAGGCAATGAGGCTTCATCCGAGGCCGTAGGAAACGGAGGCTCAATCATGGATCTCTATGGCATCATCCTCGCGGGCGGCGGCGGCACCCGCCTCTGGCCCCTCTCCCGCCAACATCGGCCCAAGCCACTCCTGCGCCTGCTCGGTGAGACGACGATGCTCCAAGCCACCGTCGCGCGCCTCGCACCCCTCATCCCCCCCGACCGGCTCTTCGTCGCGGTCAACGCGGCGCATGCACCGGAGGTCCTTCGACAGATTCCCGACGTCCCTCCCGCGCAGACGCTCATCGAGCCGGTCGCGCGCGACACGGCCCCCGCGCTCGGCCTCGTTGCCATCCACCTCGCGCATCATCACCCTAGCGCAACGCTCGCCTCCTTTCATGCCGACCACGCCATTCTGTATCCCGATGTGCTGCGGCAGGCGGTCGCGCTCGCGGCCGAGGCGGCGCAAGGGGAGGCAATCGTCACCATCGGCATCACCCCGACGCATCCCGCCACCGGCTATGGCTACATCGAGCTCGGCGCGATCGCGCGGACGGAGGGTGGTCTCGCGGTGCGCGATGCCGTGCGCTTCGTGGAGAAGCCGCCACGCGAGACGGCCGAGCGGTACTTGGCGACGGGGGACTACGTCTGGAACGCGGGGCTGTTCATGTGCCGGGTGGAGACGCTGCTGCACGCCTTCGCCACGCACCTGCCCGCCCTCTACGACGGATTAATGGAGATCGCGATCACCATCGGGACCGACGCGTACGCGCGGACGCTGGAGGCGGTGTTCCACGCGCTGCCGAAAGTGAGTTTCGATGTGGGCATCATGGAGCGATTCCAGCCCATTGCCACCGTCCCCTGCGAGCCGGGATGGAGCGATGTGGGGGATTGGGACACGTTGGCGGCGCTGCTCGCACGGGATACGGAGGGCAACGTCGCGGTGGGCGCGCCGCACCTGGCGATCGAAACGAAGCGGACGCTCGTCCATGGGCGTGGGCGGCTGATCGCAACGCTCGGGATCGAGGATGTCGTCATCGTCGACACCGAGGACGCGGTCCTCGTGCTCCCCCGACACCGGGCGCAGGAGGTGAAACGGCTCGTGGAGCAACTGACGGTTGAGCAGGGCACCGCGCTCACATAGTGAAGGTCTGGCGGACACGATGGCGGCGCGAACGCACCATCGGCCGCCACATCGGCGGGCGGTGCTGATGCGCATCGCCGCGAAACGAGAAGGAGGAGTCCCATGACCCCGTTGCATGCCCCCAAAGTCGTCGACAAACCGTGGGGCCGTGAAGTCTGGTACGCGCACACCCCGCACTACGCCGGCAAACTCCTCGAAGTCCATGCCGGTCAGCGCCTCAGCTTGCAGAAGCATGAAATCAAGGCGGAGACGCTCTACCTCCTCAGTGGCCGGGTGACGCTAACCTTCGGTGCCGCGACGTATGACTGGCGGCCGGGCGAAGTCGTGGACATCCCATCGGGGACGGTGCACCGGTTCGAGGCGATCGAGGATAGCGTGTTGCTGGAGGTCAGCACGCCGCACCTCGACGACGTAATCCGCTTGAGCGACGATTACGGTCGGACGACCTGAATTGTCGGATACGTACCGGACGCTGCGCGATCAAGGCAGGGAAGAGCGGGGATTCGTGGCGCGGAAGTATTCGGCGGTGGTGCGGTCAGTCCGGGTTGGCGCATGCCTCGTTGCGGTGTTGCTCGTGACCGCCTGTGCGCCCGGGGGGACGGGCACGAAGCCTCCCACCGTGCCCCCATCCGCATTCCATCGCGGCATCCTGTACGTTTCCTGGCAGGCGGGGGAATACACGAGCGGCGAATCCGATGCCACGCTCGCGGACGTGGTCCAACCGCTCGGCGTCAACTGGATCGGGTTGGTCGTCACCTGCTACCAGGCGGCCGTCACGGCGACACAGATCGCGTGTGGCACGAGCAGAACCGCCACGGACGACGACCTCACGCACGCGATTGACACCGCGCATCGCCTCGGCCTCAAGGTGATGCTCAAGCCGCATATTGACCCCGAGGACTATCCAACCCACTGGCGCGGCGACATCGGCTTCGGCAACGAGACGGCGGCGTGGCGGGCATGGTTCGGCAGCTACACGGCGTTCATCACGCAGTACGCGACGCTCGCGCGTGCGACGGGAGCGGATGCGTTCGTCGTCGGCACCGAATTGCAGGGTACGAGCGGCCACACCGCCGAATGGCGAGCGGTCATTGCGGGAGTGCGAGCGGTGTACAGCGGCCCCCTCACCTACGCGGCAAATCAGGGAGAGGAGATGGGCATACAGTGGTGGGACGCGTTGGATATGATCGGCGTCGACGCCTACTATGCCCTCACGCTGCGCAATGATCCGACGCTCGCGCAGTTGCGGTCGGCATGGAAGCCGATCGTTGCGCGGCTTCGCGACCTTGCGAGCCGATGGCAGCGCCCGATCCTGCTCACCGAGGTCGGCTATCAATCGGCTGACGGTGCGAACCGGGCGCCATGGGGAGTGGAAAGCCGCACGGTGGATATGCAGGAGCAGGCGCAATGCTATCAGGCGGTCTTCGATGCGTTTGCTGATCAACCCTGGCTGTTTGGTATCTTTTGGTGGAACGTCCTGCCTAAGCGAGATCAGGGCGGGCCGTTCGATACGGACTACACGCCGATCGGTAAACCGGCAGCGGAGGTGGTGCGCGGAAACTTCGTCACCCCACCGTGAAGGCCCTGGCCCGACATGGTGGCTGATCGGCGAGCAATGCGGTTGTCCGCCACTTCTCCATGGGACGAATCGCGCATCCGTCGTTCCCACACCGCCCTTCATGGACCATGCATTCCTATCGTCGTGTTGGAAGCGGGAGAGGCGGATCTCCCCGGTACACGGGAGATGCCGCCACCGTCCGATATGCCGCCAGCGATGGCGAGGACGAATTCACCCGCCAGTCTGTCTCCTTGTTCTCATCGAACCAGATGACGGCCCGCACGCGCGGAAAGCGCACGGGCAGCTCCGTGAGCAAGCTCTGCGCGATCCATTGTGCCTTGTCGCCCCCCAGCTCCGTTGAGGCGGTCTCCGCGATCATGAGCGGTTTGTTCGTCAGGCCGAGAATGGCGGCATAGGAAGGGCCGAAAACGTCCGCGAATGCGGTCCAGTGTTTGTTGGGATCATTTGGCTGGCTCGCGCCCCAGTTATATCCATCGAGGGCGACCCAGTCCACATAGGCGTCACCTGGATAGAGATCGCCGAATGGGACCCAATTGAGGTCCGCATTGGGGCACCAGACCCACCGCACGTTTGCCGCTTGCTCCTGTCGAAAGATGTCCACCACATGCCGCCAGGTCGCGACATATTGCGCGCTGGTATTCCCGTTCGCTTTCACTCCCCAGGAAAACCAGTCACCGTTCATCTCGGGAGCAAAACGCAGGTAGAACGGGCGGTTCCAAGTTGCGGCGTTGCGTGCCCAGTCGCGGAGAAACGCATCGTATGTGCCGCCCAGGATGGTGCCCAGCGTGAACGCCGGCTGCGTCGCGCCGCGCGCGTCGTCCCATGGATCCCACGTCACCATCGGGACGGCGCCACGATCGCTCACTGCGTTCATCTTGACCGGATCGAACTCGCGCACGCCGGGATGCAGCCAATCCTGGTACCACATCACGATTGCGGGCGTCGCCCCCACCATACTCGCGAATTGATCGATTTTTGTCGCGTCCCACGGCGCACCTGAAATATACGCGCCGAGCGCGATGGTCGCCGCCGACACGTTCGTCGGTGTCGGTAGCGGTGTCGCGCTCGGCATGCGTGTCGGCGCCGGGTTTGGTATCTGGGTCGGTGTCGCAGTCGGCGCCGCAGATGGGGTTTCGACTGAGCGTGGGAGCGGTGATCGATTCACTGCCCCGGCGGGGTTCACCAATGCGCCCGGCACCGCAGACGGGTTTCCGACTGAGCGCGGAGACGGCATCGGCGCTACAGCCGGGCCCGCCGCGAACGACTGCATCTCTGCAGCAGACGTGAACAGCCCGATACTCAGGAGGAATCCGACGATGAGGAGCAAAGAAAATCCGGATCGTGCCGCTGTGCGATTGAAGAAATGCACCCCTCCGCAACGCGATACACGGCGAGAGATGCCCAACTTTCTCACCACAACAAACCCCCTTCGGTGGAGGTTGCCCTGTTATCCGCTCAGGCAGGAGCGATACTGGCAACCCGGCGATCTTCAATGAGACCCGTGGCTTTGCGTCCCCGCCTCACGACGGGTATGCTGATGTATCCGAAGATGTGTGGTGTGGCACATCTCCCTTTCATTATAACGGACAAGCGGTAAAAATGTGATGATTAGTTGATAGATAATCTATATGTTATTTTTTCTCCTTGGTGCTTGATTCGCATTGCTGTCTGGAGTTGAGCCTCCCGTGTCAAGCCGCAGCTTCGATTGGTAGTTCCTGTCCTTCCCGTAGGCGGTTCCCATCTTCCGATTTGGGCAACAATCGATACAGGACGTCGACGAGTCGGCGTTTCAGACAACGCATCGCGGCCCGTGCTGTCTTCCCTTCCACCCGTTTCTTCGCGTAGTAGGAGTAGTAGCGAAATGGTGGCTGGATCGGCGGGGACGCACGAAGGGCTGGACACAATCAGTACAAAACTGACGCCTGAAGAGATCACCGTGCTCGACGAGCGCGTCAAGTTGGATGGCAATTATGAACCCACGACAATAACGAATGCTGTTACAGCGTATCTGGCCACCACCCCAGCGAACAGGAATTTCCCTGCGGTTCCCCCTGAGGCAACTGAAAACGTGACTGCCTCCCTTCCACCGGCAATGGTGGTTCAGCTTGGAAATCTTGGCGGCGGCGGGCGCTCCAAGGCCGCTGGAGCGTTACGCGATGCACTCCTCACGTACCTCGGCTTGCCGAATGAAGAAGCTCCTGCCACCTGACGTATACGACACCTCGCCATCTGATTGTGCTGATTGCCGGTCTTCGCAGCAGCGAAGCGGCTCGCCACGGCTCGCGGCGACGCCCGCGTGATGGTCAGCGGAGGCGCACCGGCATCGCCCGGAATCCATTGCTCGGATAGACCTCTCTCCTCGGCGGCTCGGTAGCGCCGAGCTCGATCGTGGTCGTGCGCGCCAGAAGCTCCTCCATGGCGACCCGCAGCTCGAGGCGGGCCAGGGGGGCACCCAGGCAGTAGTGAATGCCCGCCCCGAACACGAGGGTATCCCCTGGGTCACGGTCGAAGCGTACCGCGTCAGGATCGTCGAACGCGCGCCCATCGCGGTTGGCGGCGATCCAATTGAGCGAGAGCTTCTCGCCAGCACCGATCTTTCGGCCCTCGATCACCACGTCGCGCGTCGTGGTCCGACGATTGGCCACCAGCGGGCCGTCGGCGCGCAGAATCTCATCGATCGCGGCGGGCAGCAGCGTCGGTTCGCGGCGCAGCCGCTGCTGCGTGTCCGCGTGCCCCGCGAGGTGGAACATGAGGATCCCGATCGCTGCCGCCACGGTGCCGTGGCCGGCTGTCCAGTTGCGCAGGAGGCTGACAATCTCCTCATCGCTCAGCGCCGCGCACCTCGACGCGTCGCCAGATCGGCGGCTTGCTATCCATCAGGGTCACCTTGAGCCGGTAGATCAGACTCTCGTCAACGCGCCGCGTCGGCATGAGCGACTCTCCTCCTTCGCACGCATGGTGGATTGTACCGATGAGAGCATCCTGAGACTACGCGGGTTCGCCCGGTTGCGGCTCCTCGGAATCTGCAAGGACCTCCACCTCCTCAGGCCGGAAGATCGTCTCGACGAACCGGTCCGGGGTCGGGGTCACCAGATAGCACGTCCGTCCCTGCATCGTGATGCGCAAACCATCCACCGGTTCCCGCTCCCCGGGAAGCCGCAGCCGGACCGGGTAGCCGACGATCGGGGCGTTCCGCGCCGCCTCGGCCTTCGTACGGTAGGCGACGTCCGCCGCCTTGTGCTCTTCATTCATGCCGCCTCGCCTCCGCTGCGTGCATCGATGCCGTACGCGTAGTGTACCCCCAGAGAGACATGCTCCGCACTCCTGCGCCGCCTATCGCAGGATCGGCAGTGCAGCGGGTATACTCATAGCGGTGCGCAGTCCGCACGCGTCAGGAGACTCCATGAGCATCTTCAAACCCCATCCCGCATCGCTTGGGAATCTGATCGAGACGGTGGCAGCACACGAGCACGCTTTGGAACCGTGGGGCTTCCTTGAGACTACGTTCCAGCAACTCTACGGAAACGCGAAAGTGCTCAGCCCAGCCCTGCAAGCGATCGTGGCAGCGAGTCGGCAGGAAACGGAGGTGGTACTTGCGATCTCGCGCCGG
>JAABUW010004224.1_pt1 | contig 19653 bp, 21 predicted proteins | sample 5560081 | NCBI WGS metagenome assembly JAABUW01 (sample SAMN10711882, study PRJNA513363) | rock metagenome | isolation source: Antarctica rocks | place: Antarctica: Victoria Land, Knobhead sud
AGATCAGCGGCAGCAAAAGACGGGACAACGTGGGGTATCAAGCCTCCGAAAACCTCCATCCCATGTGGTCCCTGGCCGCCCCAGGTTCCATCCAACTGCACCAAAAGCGCGGATGAACCCGGTATCTGCGCTGATTAACACGCCGGCGTCGCATTGCCGGCGCCAGTCGGTCAGCGCCGAGGAGTAGAGGCCCTCGCGGCGCAGGATGGCGGCGATGCCGCCGGTGTCAGCCGCGCGATCCGTGTCGGCGAGAATGCGCAGCTTATCCTGGACGGTGAAAATCCGGCGGTGCGGGCGAGCGGTGAGCTCGGGTGAGGCCGAGGCGGGCGCCGCCACCGTCGGCCTCCGGCCTCCGTTCGTGGCGGCGCCCGCCTCGGCATCGATCGGTGGCTGTGTCATGGGCATGAGCAAGATGATCCTTCAGCACCCTCAAGGCTAAACTTCCGGGGGGACGATGTCTCATCATCATTGGCACGGAGGGGTCTCGCCATCATAGAGCTGCTGACCCCGTCTAGCATCGCCTGCGCCGGTGTTCGACGGCAAGTCGGCCGGGGATCACCGTCCTAGTGCCCCGCGTCCGCGTGCATCTTAAGGTCGAACACCGGATCGGCCGCCTGCTCCGGCGTTAGGCCCACGTCGTACGCCAGCAGCTTGCGAGCCAGCATGTGGTCGAGTGGCCGATTGACTGATTCTACGCCTGCAAGCAAGCCGTTGCGGAAGCAGAACACCGAGAACTTTGCCGAGGCCACGTCACCGCGCAGCACCAATGCGTCGTATGGCGCGACCAGCCCGGCGATCTGCAGCTTGAGCGGACCCTGCTCGCTCCAGAACCAGGGCAGGGCAGCATAGGAGGCCGGGCGCCCCGCCAGCCTGGCCGCTGCGCAGCGTGCCTGGTCGACGGCGTTCTGCACGGCTTCTAACCGCGTCACGCCGCCCGACGCCCACCGGCACGGGAAAGCGGCACAGTCTCCGATTGCGGAAACGGCGGCATCTTGCGTCACTAACTTGTCGTCCACCAGGATGCCGTCGGCGACCGGTAAGCCTGCTTCGGCTGCGAGCGCGGTGTTGGGCAGCACGCCGATGCCGACCAGGATCAGGTCGGCCGGATAGCGCCTGCCATCTGCGGTCACCACTCCGTCCACCTGGCCGTCTTTGCCGTCGATTTCGGTCACTGCCGATCCCAGCACGAAGTGGATGCCACGTGCCTCGTGCGCCTTCTGGAAGAAGGCTGAAACCAGGGGCGACACCGCTCTCGACATGACCCGATCGCCGGCCTCGATCACCGTGACGGCGAGCCCTCGTTCGGCCGCGACGGCAGCGAACTCGAGGCCGATGAAGCCGCCTCCTACGACGACAGCGCGCCGCGCACTGCCGAGCCTTTGCCGGATTGCCTCCGCTTCCGGCAGGGAGCGGAGTTGGACGATGCCGTCCAGCCTACCCCCGGGAACCGGCAGGGACCGGTTGCGGGCGCCCGTGGCGAGGACGAGGTGGTCGTAGCCCAACCGCTCGCCAGAGGCCAAAGAGAGTTCCCGCTCGGCGCGGTTGATCGCCGCCACTCGCGTCCCAACGCGGAGCTCCATCCGCTGGTCGGCATAGAAGTGCGGGGGTCGCAACCGGACCTGGTCGGCGCCGAGTTTGCCGGAGAGATAGGCCTTCGACAGCGGCGGCCGTCCGTAAGGCAGGCCGGGCTCGTCCCCGATCAGTACCAGACGACCTTTATGCCCTTCCTCCCGCAGGGATGCGGCGAGCTGGAACCCTGCCTGTCCCGTGCCGACGATGACGACCGTGGGCGATGCGGCCATCAGACCTGCCGTTCCGGCAGGTGCACCATCAGGCCGTTCAGCGCGGGCGTGACCACGATCTGGCAGCTCAGCCGGCTCGTCGGCCTACGCTCCGCGGCCACCCCCTCCAAAAGCGCGTCCTCCTCCTCCGACATGGTCGGGAGCAAGGCGAGCTGGGGTGGCTCGACGTAGACGTGGCACGTTGCGCACATGGCGTTGCCGCCGCATTCGGCGACGATGCCGCCCAGGCCATGCATGGTCGCGCCGAGCATGATGCTCGTCCCGTCCGCCAGCTCGATCTCGTCGCGCCTGCCGTCAGGATGGACGTAGCTGACTGTCGTCATCGGGGTCTCCTCAGGCGGCCTTCGGATGAAGGCGGATGGGAAGGCTGGCCAGGCCGCGCAACGTGTTGTTGTGGCGGCGGCGGACCGGCCCGCAGATCTCGATCGACTCGGCGTGGCGCACCAGGGCGCCGAGGACGCACTCGCCCTCCAGCCGCGCGAGCAGCTGTCCCACGCAGGCGTGGATGCCGCTGCCGAACGCGACGTGGCCGGACAGGGCCCGCTTTATGTCGTAATCGTCAGGGCGGTCCCATCGGCGCGGGTCGCGGTTGGCAGCAGCGAAGAACACCAGCACCTTCTCGCCTTCTCCGATCGGCTGGCCTGCGACCTCGACCGGCCGGGTCGTGGTACGGAAGAACGCCTGCACCGGCGTCTCGAACCGCACTGCTTCCTCGAAGGCATGGCGCGTCAGGGTCGGATCGTCGAGCAGCGTGCGGTACTGGTCGGGGAAACGCGCCAGGCAGTACAGGGCCGCGCCGATGCCGTTGACCGTGGTGTCCACCCCGGCGGTCAGCAGGGAACGCACCACCATCGGCGCCTCCTCCGCCGTGAGCTCCTTGGTATCCACGGCGGCATGGATCTGCGCCCCGAAGCCGGTTGCCGACAGCGCTGACCTTTGCGACTGCGCGACGACCCACTCGAGGGCGGGCTCCGCGTCCCTCAGGGAGTTCTGGAGCAGGTCATTATCCGGCCCGAAACTGTTGAACACCGAACTCCCGTAGGGCAGCAGGAAGCGGCGGTTCTCTGGCGACATGCCGATCGCATCCGGGAAGACGGTCAGCGGGTATGCCTCGGCCAAATCGGTGACGGCATCGATCTCGCCGCGGGCTACCAGCGCGGCCACCATGCGGTCGGCTTCTTCCGTGAAACGCTCGCGCAGGGTCTTCATCACGGCGGGCGACAGCACGCGGCTGAGCACCTTGCGGGTGCGGTCGTGCAATGGTGGATCGGTCTCAAGGACCAAGCTTGGCAGTCGCGAAGCCTTTGCACTCGCCAGGTCATGGATCCCGACCCCGCGGCCTGAGCAGAAGGTTTGCCAATCCTGCAGGATCGCATGGACCTCGGCGTAACGGGCACAAGCCCAAACACCGTAGCGGGACAGGTAGACCACGGGTCCAGCTTCGCGCAGCGCTTCGTGGACGACGTGCGGATCGTCCAGGAACTCGGCAGAAAACGGGTCCGCGGAAGAAACCGGCACGCCGGGCGGAGCCTCGGCTATCGCGTCATACATCGCTCGTATCTCCATGGTTGCCATGCTCGGTTGGTGTTCGCCCGATGAACGGCCTACGGTCTGGTAAGCGGGCACTCGCTCGCCGTCGCGGGGCGGAAAGCCTGGTCGCGGGGCAAGGGCGCCAGTTCCGTATAGGCATCCCACGGTCCTTTGCTTTCGGCGGGCCTTTTCACGCGATAGATCGCAAGGTCGTACAGCACGCGGCCATTGGCCGCGATCGTCGCCTGTTGCCCGAAGTAATCGGCTGGGGTCGACTTCATCGCCCGCGTCGTCGCTTCTCCGGACACGCTGCCGGACTGCGCCACCGCGCGCAGCCAGTGCAAGGTGGCGGCGTAGACCGCGGCTTGCGCCTTGGACGGCGGCCGCCCGACCTGCGCGCGAAACCGATCCGCGAAGCGGCGCGACGCGTCGTTTCGGTCCCAGTAGAAGCCGGATGTCACGAGCAGACCCTGCGCCGTTTCCAGCTCCATCGCGTGCACGTCGTTGATGAACACCAAAAGCCCGGCAAGCTTCTGCCCGTTCTGCACGAGTCCGAAGGCGGCCGCCTCCTTGATCGCGTTGATCGTGTCCGCGCCGACGTTCGCAAGTCCTACGATCTGAGCCTGGGAGGCGATCGCCTGATTGACGAAGGACGACATGTCCGGCGAGGCGAGCGGGTGGCGCGCGGCACCGACGACCCGGCCGCCCTCCGCTTCGATGGCAGCCGTCGCGTCGCGCTGCATGGCGAGGCCGAAGGCATAGTCGGCGGTAAGGAAGAACCAAGTCTTGTCGCCGGCGCGGGTCAGCGTGCGCGCTGTGCCGGCGGCCAGGGCGTAGGTGTCGTCCGTCCAGTGCGTGGTGACCGCGTTGCAAGCCTTGCCGGTGAGATCGGACGCTGTTGCCGAGCCGACCAGGACGGCGCGATCACGCTGCCGGCCGAGGTCGGCCACCGCCAGAGCCACCTGCGTGTAAGGCAGGTCCACGATGGCATAGACGCTGTCCTGGTCGAGCCATTGCCGCGCTATGCTCAGCGCCACGTCCGCCTTGCCCTGGCTGTTGCCGGCAAGTACCTCCACCTTGGACGCGCCGATAGCGCCGCCGACATCCTCCACCGCCAGCCGGGCTGCGACCACGGACCCTTGCCCGGCAGAATCGGCGGTGCTGCCGGACATGTCGCTGAGCACGGCCACGCGGATGACGGCGGGCAGTTCGGCCGCGCTCGCAGCGGCGTAGCACGCGAAGATCGCTGCCAGGACGGTGCCGACGCAAGACCGTAGAAACGAGGATGAGACTGCGTGTTGGCGCCACATGGACGAACTCCCGTAGGTATTTTGCCGAGAGATTGGCATCCGGCACCGCTGCCGTCTGTCACCAAGTTTGGTGACGCGGCCCGGCAGTCATTCGCGGCGGAGCGCCAGCCGCACCAGTTCCCGTTCCGTCGCTATACCAAGCCGGGCATAGGCCCGGCGCCGGAGTGTCAGGACGGTGTTGAGCGAGACGCCGAGCGACTCCGCGGTCCCGCCCAGCGTCAGCCCCGAAACGATGCAGCTGCACACCTGCCGCTCACGCGGGGTGACCGCGTCGAAGATTGTCCCCGCCGTGTCAAGCTGCCGCGTGCCGAGCGCCAGCTGGCGATGCCGCATCAGCGCCGCCGCAAGCACCTCGCCTTGCCGCAGCAATCCGTCCCTTTCTTCCTCGCGGAACGGGCCGTGGTCGGCAAGCCGGTAGTAGTTGACGTAGAGCCAGAGGTCTTCCCCGGCCCGCACCGACATGGCGATCTTGTCCACGATCTGCGCGCTTTCGAAGAAGCGCTGGCGATACTCGCGGCTGTAGTGCCCCGATAGCATGATCGAGCTGACCACCCTGACTGCTTTCTCACCGGACCTGATGAGCGGCAGGTTGGGATCCGCGCGGAACCAGTCGGACTGCGCGTATTCGTGGGCGAGACGATCCGCAAGCCGCGGCTTGATCCGCCCGCCGGTCGCCATGGTGCCGGTCCCGCCGCGGCGGGAGAAGGTGAAGACCACCAGGTGGTCGACACCGAATACGAATTGCAGGGCGTTCAGCAGGGCCGGCAGGAACCGATCACCGCCGATGGCGCAGATGAGCGAAGGCAGCCACCCCCCTGCCGGCGCCTGCGCAGCCAGTGATGACAGACAGGGTTGCGCCTCCGCGCCTGCGTCCAGACCGACGGTTCTCTGGATTGCCGGGTCCTGCTTCAGAAAGCGATGCATAGCAACCGCGTGAGCACCGGCGGACTAGGCTCATGCCTTGAACAAAAGGCAAGAGGACGCATCTGCCGGCCGGAACGTGTCCTAGGCCGGCACGGTGCCCACAATTTCCAGGTAGTCGTACGGCAGCCTCGCCTCCACGACGACGCGGTGCAGCAGATCATCCCACTTCTCCCATTCGGCCCAGTCCCGGGCCTTGTCGGCCTTTGCCACGTGGTGCTCGATCATGACGATCTCGGCGTGGGCAGCACGCTGCGCCGACAGCCGCGTGACGATCGGCTCGCCGGCGGTGCGCGCCTTGAGGATGTCCGTGAGAGAGATCACGGCGGCCGGCGGTTCGACGGAGGAACCAATTAGGTGAGGGTGGCCGATGACGAAGGTTCCCAATCCCACCCGGCGCCAGACGCGCCCATTGTCCTCGAGCACCTGCAATGCTTCGCGGACCATGCCGCGCGATAGGCCCAGCACGACGGCGAGCTCACGCTCCGTGGGAAGCCGGCTATGAAGCGGGTAGCGGACCGATATGATTCAGTCATTGACTCGACGGACCGCAATGGCGGCATCTTCCTGCTGTTCCCTTCCCTTGCCCAACGCGGCCTGTTTCATCGACCCACGATCTCCGCCGCTGTCCAGCCTACACGAACCGGCTGCCACGGCGACACCGTTTCCCAGCGTTGGATGGCGTTGGTGCGCGGAGCCGGCGAGATATCGTGGGCCGGAAAGCCGGACTGCTTGACCGGACGGCGATCAGTCGAACTTGTCGCCCTGATGCGCCACCTCGACCGTCACGCCGCCCGGAGCCTCGAGGTAGAAGGTCCAGGCGCCGTGGAAGTTCTTGCGTTCGCCAACCACCAGGCCGTCCGCTCGGAAGCGTTCGAACAAGGCGTTTACCGCTTCATCGCTTTCGATGAAGAAGCCGACGTGGAAAAGGTGGGGGTAAGTGACTTCGTCGACATGATCAAAATTGCTCAATGCGAGAGCCATGCCGCCCTCGCCGGCGAGACCGACAAACGTATCTGCCCCCTTTTCGACGATGCATCGAAAGCCGAAATACTTTTCGAAGAACGCCCTGGACGCCGCGACATCGGTCACGACGAGATTGACATGGTTGAGGTTCATCCTGGTCACTCCTGAGAGGCAGCAACTTCGGCGCCGGTGCATGATGCCCAGCGCTTTCGTAATGTGAAATTGGCGCGGCGATAGGCTGACGATAAGGCTGCAAAAGCGAGACGACCCGTCTCGCCAGGAAGGTGGCCACATGCAGTTGATGGCGCTTGCGATCGAGCTCATAGCGTCGCCCCTTCGAGCCTGCGGAGCCTCGATCCGTACGCCTATGAAAGCTCTGACGTTGCCGGCACGGGTTGATCACCCAAGGGGGTCGTCACTCGTGACCGCAGCAGGTAGGGACGCGATGCCAATGTCAAGATCCCGCCGGCGATCAGAACGGCCGCAACCAGGTAGAAGCCGCCAGCATAGCTTCCAGTGCCGTCCTTGATCCGCCCGATGGCGATCGGGATCGTAGCGCCGCCGATGCTCCCCAGCATCCCCACCGCGCCGATCGCCCCCGGTGCCGCGCTGCGGGACAGGAAGCTCTGCGGGATGGTCCAGAAGATCGCTTGTGTGCCGTAGACGCCCACGTTGGCGATGGCGAAGCCGCAGATGGTCCAGGCCACGCCCGTCGCAGACCCGGCGATCACGAACCCCAAAGCCGCCAGGCCGAAGGTGGCCGCTGCATAGAAGAACCGTTCCCCGACCCGGTCGGAGTGCCACGACAGCAGTATCATCCCAGCCAGCCCGACCAGCGGCGGGATCGCGGTCAGCAGGCCGACCTGCGACACCGACAGGCCGTGCGACCGAAGCAAGGTCGGCAGCCACGGCAGCAGCGAGGCCAGGCCGCAGAACAGGCCGAAGTTGCACAGCGCGAACAGGATCACCATCGGCTGCGCCAGGGTTTGCAGGATGCCCGCGCCATGGACCGTTCCCATCGTGTCGGCCTCGCGCTCCAGCTGCGCGGCCAACCAGGCCTTTTCCGCCGCCGTCAGCCACGTGGCCGCGCCGGGGCGGTCGGTGAGGTAGAACATGCCGACGATGCCCAGCAGGATCGGCGGCACCCCCTCGATCAGGAACAGCCATTTCCAGCCTGCGATGCCGAGCGTGCCGTCCATTTCCAGGATAGCCCCCGAGATGAGCGAGGCGCAGACGTAGGAGATTGGCACCGCGTAGTTGAACATCGCGTTGTAGCGGGCGCGGTAGGCGAACGGGAACCACAGGCTCAGCATCAGCATGACGCCGGGAAACAGGCCGGACTCCGCGAAGCCGAGCAGCCCCCGGAACAGATACAGGGTGGCCGGACCGGTCGTGAACGCCATCAGCAGGGTCGCGATGCCCCAGAGCACGGCGATCCGGGTTAGGGTGGCGCGGGCGCCGAAACGGGCCAGGAGCAGGTTGCTCGGGATCTCGAACAGCGCATACGTGAAATACATGACCCCGACCGCGATGCCGAACATGCTGGCGTTGAGGCCGAGCGCCTTGTTCATCGAAAGCGCCGCGAACGAAATGTTGCCACGGTCCAGGATGGCGAGGAAATAGAGCGCCATGATGAACCACATCAGCCGCCACGCCACTTTCCGGACGACGGCGGCACCATCGACCGCCTCATGCGGGGAGGCCCGGTTCCTTGCTTGCTCGATGGTGGACATGGTTCCCTCTCCTTGGATTGCTGCCCGGCGTTCGGCGCCGGGTCAGGTCGGCAGCAGGATGTCGATCGCGTCGCCGGTTACCCGTACCGGGTAGGTCGGAATGGGCACCTCGGCCGGGCTGGACTTCGCCTCTCCGGTCCGGACATCGAAGCGGGCGTTGTGCAACGGACACTCAATCTCGCAGCCGTCCTGAAAGCCGTCGGACAGCAGCGCGTAGGCGTGCGTGCAAACGTTTCCGGTGGCGAAGTACTCGCCATCAACCTTGAACAGCGCGACCTTCAGGCCGCCAATCTCCAGCGCGAAGGGTTCATCCTCGGTCACCTCGGCCGTCGTTGCGGCGCGGTGCCAGCCAGGCGTCGATTCAGACATGGCGCTTCCTCAGATGCTGTAGAAATCGAGGACGGTCGGCACCTTGTCGTTGACCAGGGTGATGACCTTGCGGGCGATCAGCCACTCCCCCCCGTGCCGCACCAGCGTATGGGCGTAGCGGCCGTAGCGCGTATGCTCCTTCGCGAGGCGCGGATCGTAGACATGCACGGCGAACGTGGCCTCGCACGCGATCCGGTCGGCCTCGACCTCCGTCACTTCCAGGTTCCCGACCAAATGCAGCGTGCGCGGGATCGGCAGCGCGGTGATGGACTTGCGGGATTCGATGCGTGCGATGCGCTCAGCCATCGCAGCCCGAGTGTCGTGATAGATCAGCGACACCTCGGTGCGGACATCCGTGGTCGTCCGGTACTCGTCCAGCCATGCCGGGACCCAGTACACCGCGTCCTCGCGGTACATGGCCAACCATTCCGTCCACTGGCCCTTGTCGAGCAACCGGGCTTCTCGCGCCAGGACTGAAGCCGCGACCGTGGCGGCCGGCGCTTCGGCAAACACCGTGGGCACGTCCATCGTCACGCCTCCCGCATCGCGGTCTGCATCAGGCGGGACCACTCGCGGTAGCCGGGATGGAAGTTGGTCTCGCCCCCGAAGGCCACGGTGCCGAAGGCGGAGTCGGCAGAGGCAAAGCCGAGTTCCGCGGCGTGGCGCGACGCCGGGGGTGTCTCGGCCGCCACGCCCCGCAGGTAGCCCTGGGTCGGGCCGGCACCCTCCGCCTCGTAGCCGGTCTGGCAGAACTCGTACATGACGTTGTCGTCGGAGCTGGCCAGGCCCGTGGGGTTGAAGAAGTCTTCGTAGTTGCGGATGCGCAGCGCCCGCGCTTCAGCGCTTTCGCCGACCGGCGCCAGGCAGTGGGACGACATCTCCGTCCTGCCGGCGGCGAGCGGCCGCCACGTGCGGAGCTGCGCCGACTGGATGTCGATGACCTGCAGGTTGGGGAAGATGGTCAGGTTGCGCTGCCGCAGCATCCACTTCACCCGGTCCGGGCCAACCCGGGCGCGGACCTCGGCAAGGGTGTCGGCATGGAGGCCTAGCGGCCGGCCATAGAGCTGCGTCGATTTGACAGACCAGTTCACCGCGTGGCCGTAAGCAAAGTTGAAGCTGCCCTGCCCGTTCTCCTCCCCCTCGGGCTCCTCCGTAAAGCCTGCGCCGGAGCCGGCTGCCTTCCGCCGCTTCAGGATGTCGACGTAGGAGCTGTGGGTCGAGGCGAAGTGGTAGTAATCGAGGCCGTTCTCGAATTGCAGCTTCCAGTTCGCGTCGAAGGTATACGACACCTCGCCCGGCACGATCTCCAGCTCGCCCGTCGGGCTCTGGTCGATGACCAGGTCCAGGAAGATACGGGCTTCGCCCAGGTGCTCCTCCAGCGGCGGCACGTCGGGCGACAGGCTGGCGAAGATAAAGCCGCGGTAGCTCGCCAGCCTGGCGACCGGCACCAAGTCGTGATCCGCATCGTCGAACGAGGTTGGATAGTGCCCGGCGCCCTGCTCGGTGATGGACACGTTGCGGCCGCCGCTGTCGTATGCCCAGCCGTGATAGCGGCAGACGTGGAACTTCTGCCGTCCATGCTTGAAGGGGCAGACGACCGTGCCGCGGTGCCGGCAGGTGTTGAGGAAGCCCCCAAGCCGGCCATCCTTGTCCCGGGTGAGCAACACCGGCTGCCGGCCGACATACGTGGTCAGGAAGTCGTGCGGCCGGCGGAGCTGGGACTCGAGCCCAACGTAGTTCCAGGTGCGCTCGAACACATAGCGCATCTCCGCCTCGTAGACCTGCGGGTCCGTGAACATGCGCCGGTCGATCTGGAACACCTCGTCGGCCGGCCGGTCGTCGACCAGCCCGCAAAGCTCGGACAGCACGTTGGACGGACGGAATGGAGCATTCATGCGGCTATTCCTTTCGATGGTATCGAGTGCAGCCGCTCAGGCAGCGATGGCTTTGCGGAGATCGATTTCGGTATTGGCAGCGCTGACACGGTCCAGCCGGGTGCCGGACGCGATCAATCGGCGGGCAGCGGCGAACACGCGCGGGGCGTCCAGGCAGGCTGCGCCGACCAGCGCCCCGTTGCGCAGGTAAAGGCAGGAGGCCGGGCCACGGTCGAGCGCCTCGTCCGCGGCGGCCGGGCTGCCCGCGACCTGGAGCGTGTGGCCGAACTGGTCGGTCCAGAACCACGGGACCTCCGCCACGGCGCGCGGCAGGCCGAGCAGCGCCCGGGCGGCGACGCCGGCGGAGCGTTGGGCGTGGTCCCAGGTTTCCTCGCGGACAGGTCCGTCCGGTCCTGGCCAGGCGGCCGCATCGCCGATCGCCAGGACTGCCGGATCGGCCACGCTGCGATAGCTGTCGTCCACCAGCACGCCATCGCCGCAGGGCAGCCCTGCGGCTTTGGCCAGGCCTGTGCGCGGCAGGATGCCGATCCCGACCACGACCAGGTCGCACGCGAAGGACCGCCCATCCTGCATCCGGACACAAGCACCCGCTGGCGCGTCGGACACGGCGGCGACCTGCTGGCCCAGGTGGATCTCCACACCGTTGGCGGCATGGAGCGAGGCGAGCCAGGATGCGGCTTGCGGGGGCACGTTGCGGCCCAGCAGCCGGGGCGCCGCTTCCAGGACGTCGACGCGCAGGCCTCTTGACCGCAGGCTGGCCGCCACCTCCAGCCCGATCACGCCGCCGCCGATGACCACAGCGGACCGTGATGCCGCGGCAGCGTCCCGCAGGCGCCGCGCATCCGCCGTCGTCCGCAGCGTATGAATCGTAGCGCTGGCCGGAAAGCCGGGTGGGCGAGGCTGACCGCCCGTGGCGAGCACCAGTACATCGTAGGGGACCAGGGCCCCATCCGCGAGGCTGACCGTGCACGCCGCCCGGTCGATGCCCGCGACGGGCGTGTGCAGCCGAAGGTCGATGCCGTCCCAACGCGACGCGTCCGCAAGGAAGGTTGGCTGCGCCTGGTGGTCCACCAGCATCGACTTGGACAGGGCGGGCCGCTCGTACGGATGCTCCGCTTCCTCGCCAAGGATTGTGATCGTGCCCGCGAAGCCGAGCTTGCGGAGCTCGAGCGCGAAAGCGCCGCCAGAGTGGCCCGCACCCACGACCACAACGCGTCCCGTGCTGGTATCCAGTTCCATCTCAACCTCCCTTGTCGTGCGCAGAAAGCACCGGGTATTGCACCCTTGATAGGGGATGCGACACCTATTGTGCAACACCTTTCAAGGTGGTCAGAAGCATTGTCGGCGTCCTTGTCGGTTCCGGTGAAACCCACCTAGCGGGAAGGCCACGCCCCAATGGCCCGACAGTCGGTCCGGAGCGAGGCATGAAGCAAAGACGCGCAACGACCCCTGCCGTCACCGAGGCCGCGCCCCGCCAGGCCATCGATTTCGACCGCTACGTGCCGACCGTGCTGTCGCGCGTGATGGGCCGGCTGCGTTCGTCGGCCAACGAGTTCTTCGGCAAGCGATACGGCATCAGCCTGCTCGAATGGCGGATCATCTCATTCGTGGCCGCGCAGGGTCCGTCCAGCACCTACGCGATCTGGACGGAAGGCGCGCTGGACAAGGCTGCCGTCACCCGCGCGCTCCGGGGATTGCGGGACCGGGGCTTGATTGCGGTACAGGACGTCGTCGGGCAAAGGCGGCGCAAGACGGAGGTGACCCTGACGGCTGCCGGAACGGCCTTACACGAGGCAACATTCAGGGAGGTCGTGGTCCGCCAGCAGCGCCTGCTTCGTGGCCTATCGACGGAGACCGTCGAGCAATTCATGGCCACCCTTTCCCACATCGAGCGGCAGATCGACGCGATGGCTGACGGTCCCACTGAACCCGGGCCTGCCTTCCTGCCGACAAAAGCTACGGCCGGCCCTCTCCCGCCGATCGATGCAGCCCTCGCGCCCCGCCGGATCAAGCCGTAGCCGGGCAGCCCGCGGCCAGCTGTCCGCCACGGCCTTCAGAGATCACCCCAACGCGAGCAACCTCGTCCTCAGGTTTTCTGGAAGCGTGGCCAGCCACGCCGCCTCGTCGCCCGGTGGCGGCAAGACACGGCCATACTCGGCGATGTTGTCCGCGGGTATGTCGCAGATGTACACCCAGACCTCGTCCTCGGCGACGCCGGTGACCGCACAAACGTCGTGCAGGGTCCGCTCGATCATCCTTCGCTTCACGGCCGTGGTGCGGCCGCTTCTGATGTCACCACGGATCCACACCTGCCCGGCCGGCGCAGCTTTCCCGCCGATATACAGCGAGTGCGGCTGCAAGTCGCAGAACACCACCTGCACTAGGTAACGCGGTGCACCGGTCTCCTCGGCGTGGATCGCCGTCAGGCTGTCCGCGATCTGCAGCCGCTGGGCCTGTGTCAGCCGTCCCGCTTCCGTCGAGCACACGTAGGTTGGCATTGTGGAATTCCTTGATGTTTGGAGACGATCGAACCGGGACCGATCTTGCACCACGATCGCGGCGATACGAAACCGGTAGCAGCTCGGCAGTCCAGAGACGTTGGTGATTACCGAGGCGTCGCAAGCCCGGCAGCATGCCCATCATCGGTTCGAACCTCCGCCATCACATTGCTGCCCCAGGACCAAGCTGGCCTTCGTCGGGCTGAGTTCGCTCATGACGATCGGTTTCGTCATTTCTGTAATACGCCCTTGCCTGCACCGTGACCAGGCTGATAACACCCGTCCGACTGATGCGGGGCGGACGCAAATTGTTTTGCGACGTGATGGGAACCAGATGATCGCACCGTCGGTGTAGCCGGGCGTAGAGCGTCCTCGTCCGCGCCTGGCGGACGGCGGCAGGACGCGTGCCCGGAGCATGGCCGGGGAAAGCGGGCAGGCCGGCCCGATCAGGAAAGCGGCGAAGAACCGGGGAGGCGACCATGGACACCGCGCAGACCGACTATCAGAGCCTGACCTTCCGCTATGCCAGGGCGCTGGAGCACGATGGCGCAGCGCCGGTGCGGCATCCCGTCATCATCGTTGGTGCAGGCCCCGTGGGCCTGACGGCGGCGATCGACCTGGCGCAAAACGGCATCCGCGTGGTGCTCCTGGACGACGACGACCGGCTTTCCAGCGGCTCTCGTGCCATCTGCTTCGCCAAGCGCACGCTGGAGATTTTCGACCGGCTGGGCTGCGGCGAGCCCATGGCGCAGAAGGGCGTCGGCTGGAACACCGGCCGCGTCTTCCTGCGGGATGAGGAGCTCTACAGCTTCAGTCTGCTCACGGAAGCCGGGCATCACCGCCCGGCCTTCGTCAACCTGCAGCAGTACTACGTCGAAGGCTTCCTGCTCGACCGCGCGCGGGCGCTGCCCAACCTCGATATCCGTTGGAAGCACCAAGTCGTCAGCGTCGTGCAGAATGCGGACGGGGCTGAACTGACGGTGAGCACCCCGGACGGGGAGCACGTGCTGCGCTGCGAATACCTGGTCGCCGCCGACGGGGCCCGCAGCCTGATCCGCAAGGCGCTGGGCCATGAAAGCCGCGGGCAGACCTTCCGCGACCGGTTCCTGATCGCCGACGTGCGCATGGAGGCGGCATTCCCGTCCGAGCGCTGGTTCTGGTTTGATCCGCCGTTCCACCCGAACCAGTCCGTGCTGCTGCACCGCCAGCCCGACGACGTCTGGCGCATCGACTTCCAGCTGGGCTGGGACGCCGACCCGGTGGCGGAGCGCCAGCCCGAGCGGGTCATCCCGCGGGTGCAGGCGCTGCTGGGCACCGACACCAAGTTCGAGCTGGAATGGGTGAGCGTCTATACGTTCTCCTGCCTGCGGATGCAGAGCTTCCGCGACGGGCGCGTGCTGTTCGCCGGCGACTGCGCGCACGGCGTCTCGCCCTTCGGGGCACGCGGCGCCAATTCCGGCGTGCAGGACGCGGACAATCTCGCCTGGAAGCTGCGTCTGGTCCTCGATGGACATTCGCCGGACAGCCTGCTCGACAGCTATGCCAGCGAGCGGGAGTTCGCGGCCGACGAGAACATCCTCAACTCCACGCGCAGCACCGACTTCATTACGCCCAAGAGTGCGGTCAGCCGCATCTTCCGCGACGCCACGCTCAGCCTCGCGCGCGACTGCCCGTTCGCCCGCAGCCTTGTGAACAGCGGTCGCCTGTCCACGCCTTCGACCCTCGTGGACTCGCCCCTGAACACCCCGGACGAGGACGGTTTCGCCTGCCTGATGGTGCCCGGCGCTCCCTGCACGGACGCCCCGGTCAAGGCGAAGGAGGATGGCTGGCTGCTGGAGCAGACCGGGCCCGACTTCACGCTCCTCTACTTCGGCGACGGCGCCGGGATCGCGGCCGAGCTTCTGGCCGCGATCCCGGCGCTGGAGCAGGGCACGCCCCCGGTTCGGGTCCTGGTCGTGCAGCCGAGGGGCACGCTCGCGCGGAGCGGGGAGAGTTTGCGCATTCTGCAAGAGGACGGCCTCGTCTCGCAGCGGTTCGATGCACGGCCGGGCACGACCTACCTGCTGCGGCCGGACCAGCATGTCTGTGCGCGGTGGCGGGGCTTCGATGCCACGAAGCTGCGGGGCGCGCTCGCCCGCGCCACCGGCCGGCCATGATCGGGGGCGACGCCATGCTCGAGATCGGGCCGAAGATCTCCAATCCGGATGACTTCTATGAGTCGCTGATCGAGATCCATCGCGGCCTTTCGCGTGAACAGAGCGAGCTGCTGAACGCCAAGCTGATTCTGCTGCTCGCCAACCAGGTCGGCAACCTCGGCGTGCTCAGGCAGGCCATGGCCAAGGTGCGCGAGGGAATCACGCCGGCCGGCGATGACGTTCTCCTGGAGGCGGTGTCGTGAGCGGATCGGCGATGCCGCAGCTGCACGGTTACTTCCGCTCCACCGCCGCCTGGCGGGTGCGGATCGCAATCAACCTCAAGGGCTGCCCGGTGGAGCACAGATCTCATCACCTGCGCCATGGCGGGCAACGTTCGCCCGATTACCTCTCGCTCAATCCGCAGGGCCTCGTGCCGGCGCTGGACACCGGCGACGGCACCGTGCTCACCCAGTCGCTGGCGATCTGCGAATGGCTGGACGAGACCTATCCCGATCCGCCGCTGCTGCCGGGCACTGCAACGGAACGGGCACGGATTCGTGCCTTCGCACTCGCCATCGCCTGCGACATCCATCCGGTGCAGAACCTCAAGGTGCTCGCGCGTCTGCGGGCGGTTCCGCTGCCGGAGGATGCCGTGACAGGCTGGGCGCGCTGGGTGATCTCGGACGGGCTCGCCGCGTGCGAGGCCCTTCTGGCGAACCAGGCCGGCCCCTTCTGCTTCGGCGCGTCCCCAACGCTGGCCGATCTGTGCCTGGTCCCGCAGCTGTATAACGCACGCAGGTTCGGGGTGGACCTGCAGGCCCTGCTCCGCCTGCTGGCTGCCGAGGCGGCCTGCAATGCGCTCCCCGCCTTTGCCCGGGCTGTTCCCGATCAGCAGGGCGACGCCGAATAGCCGTCCCCACGGCTCCAATCCAGAAAGGAACAACCATGTCAGGTTTCGCCAGCACCACCGATCTCGCGGACAAGAAGATCTCCTTTGATGAGTTAGCCCCGGGCCTCTATGGCTACACGGCGGAGGGCGACCCCAACTCCGGTGTCGTGATCGGGGACAACAGCGTGCTGGTGGTCGACGCGCAGGCGACGCCGGCCATGGCGCGCGATGTGATCGCGCGCATCTGCACCGTGACCGACAAACCGGTCAAGCACGTGGTGCTGAGCCACTACCATGCCGTCCGCGTGCTGGGCGCCTCGGGCTATGAGGAGGCAGAGATCATCGCGTCCGATGTGACGCGCGACATGATCGTCGAGCGTGGCCAGCAGGACATGGACAGCGAGATCGGCCGCTTCCCACGCCTGTTCCGCGGCAAGGAGAGCATTCCCGGCCTCACCTGGCCGCACATCACCTTCCACAAGAAGATGACGTTGTGGATGGGCCGGAGGGAGGTGCAGATCATCCATGTCGGGCGCAGCCACACAGCGGGCGACACCGTTGTGTGGCTGCCGGAGGAACGGGTCCTGTTCGCCGGCGACACCGTGGAGTTCGGCGCCACGCCCTATTGCGGCGACGCCCATTTTGGCGACTGGCCCGGCACGCTCGACGCCGTCCGCGCCCTGAAGCCCGAGAAGCTGGTGCCGGGACGCGGCCGCAGCCTGGTCACGGCCGCCGACGTGGAGGAGGGCATCACCGGCACCGCCGCCTTCACCAGCGACCTGTTCGGGATTGCGAAGCGCGCCGTCGCCGCCGGTATGGACCTGCATGCCACCTACCACCAGGCGCTGGAGGAGATGAGTCCGAAGTACGGGCACTGGGTGATCTTCGAGCATTGCATGCCCTTCGACGTGTCCCGCGCCTATGACGAAGCCAAGGGTCTGGACCGGCCGCAGATCTGGACGGCCGAGCGCGACCTGGCGATGTGGCGCGTGCTCGAGGGCGACCGGACCGTGAAATCGGCCGAGATCCACGGCTGAACGCTGCCTCCTGCACAGTGGCGCTTCCATGACGACGATCGGATGTTGATGCAACCCCTCGACACGACGCACGATCCTGCCCTGCGGAGCTGGGTGGCTTCTGCCAAAGACCACGGCGACTTTCCCATCCAGAACCTGCCGATCGGCATCTTCAGCCCCTTGGCCGGCGCACCGCGGGGCGGCATCGCCATCGGCGACCATATCCTCGACCTGCCCGCGCTGGGTGAGGCCGGGCTGCTGGAGGGGGAGGCGCAGTCGGCCTGCCAGGCCTGCGCCGGGCCGACGCTCAATCCGTTCCTCGCGCTGGATGCCGGGCCACGGCGGGCGTTGCGCCAGGCGGTCAGCAGGCATCTGGCGCAGGGCGCGCAGGAGCGGCCGGAGCTGCTGCATTCGACGGCGGACTGCCTGCTGTACATTCCCGTGCGCATCGGGGACTACACGGACCTCTATGCCGGCATCCATCACGCCACCAACGTCGGCAAGCTGTTCCGGCCGGACAACCCTCTACTGCCGAACTACAAGTGGGTTCCCATCGGCTACCATGGCCGGGCCTCGTCGGTGCAGGCATCCGGCGGGGAGGTGCGTCGCCCGAATGGCCAGCGCAAGTACCCGGACCAGACCGAGCCGAGCTTCGGCCCGTGCGAGCGGCTGGATTACGAGCTGGAGCTGGGCCTATGGGTCGGACCCGGCAATGCGCTGGGCACACCCGTCCCGATCGGCCCGGCGCATGAGCACATTGCGGGATACTGCCTGCTGAACGACTGGTCCGCGCGTGATCTGCAGGCCTGGGAATACCAGCCGCTGGGCCCGTTCCTGTCCAAAAGCTTCCACTCGACGATCTCACCCTGGATCGTCATGCCCGAGGCGCTTGCCCCTTTCCGGGCCGCCCAGCCGAAGCGGCCGGACGGCGATCCGCAGCCTCTGCCCCACCTCTGGGACGATGCGGACCAGAAGGCCGGTGCGCTGGACGTGGAGCTTGAGGTGCTGCTGCTTACGGCCGCCATGCGCAAACAGGGTATGGCGCCACATCGGCTCTCCCTCGGCAACACGCTAAATCTGTACTGGACGCCCGCGCAGTTGCTGGCACACCACGCCTCCAACGGCTGCAATCTCAGTCCCGGCGACCTGATGGGCAGCGGAACCATCTCGTCCCCTACCTCCGACGGCTACGGCTCGTTGCTCGAGATCAGTCAGGGGGGCCGCCAATCAATCACGCTGCCATCCGGCGAGACCAGGCGTTTCCTAGAGGACGGGGACGAGGTCATCCTCAGGGCCCATGCCCGGCGCGAAGGCTATGCCCCGGTCGGTTTCGGTGAGTGCCGGGCCACCATCCTGCCAGCCCTGCCCGTGCCGGGGTGAGCCTGGCCGCCGGGTGCCGGGCAAGCCGGACATGCTCTGGCCACATCGGCATAGCCCGGTCATAGGACGACCAGGATCCGCATACCGGGAGACGGGCATGGACGAAACCAAGCGGGGCGTGCAGTCCATCGAGGTGGGCGGGCGCCTGCTGGCGGTGATGGCGTCCGCCGACGAGGCATTGATGCTGCGCGACATCGCTGCGGGCGCCGCCGTCACACCCGCACAGGCCCACGCCTACCTCGTGAGCTTTCGGAAGATCGGGCTGGTTCAACAAGCTTCGGCGTCCGGCCGGTACTCTCTGGGTCCCTTTGCGCTCCAGCTCGGTTTGGCGCGCCTCCGCAGTATCGATGCGCTGCGCCTGGCGGGAGATTCAATCGTCGAATTAGCGTCCGAGTTGGGGGTGATGGTGACGCTCACGGTCTGGGGGTCGTTCGGCGCCACCGTCGTGCAGGCGCAGGAAGGGGCTGGGCAGGTCCATGTCAGTGTACGGGCGGGGACGGTCTATTCCGTCCGCGGAACGGCCACCGGACGGGTGTTCGCGGCCTTCCTGCCGCCCGCGATGGTCGCCGAGCACCTGGAGAGCGAGATCAACGACGGCACGATCGCACAGCGGGTCGGCTACGCGGCAGCCGATGACCGATTTGCCAAGAATGTCGCCCGCATCCGGCGCGAGGGTTTCGCGACCGCGGTGGGCTCGCCCATCCCGGGCGTGAACGCGGTCTGTGCACCGATCTTCAACCATACCGGCCAGATCCAGCTGGCAGTGACGCTGATCGGACCGACAAAGGCCGTGGACGTCGGACCGAACAGCCGGCAGATCAGACGCCTGCTTTCGTTCACCGAAGCTGTGTCGGCGGAGCTTGGGCACGACGGAAGCATGCGGTCGCCCAAGCCGGAACGGGTTCCGGCTCCCGCTCCCGCAGTAACCCACCCGGGCAAACCGGCGCCACGGCGTCCCGAGCGACGTGCGTAAAACATAGTGGCCTAGAGCCTGTTGCGCAATTACAGGTCGGAACAAGTTCGCTCAAGATGTAGGCCAGTTTCCGCTAAGTCGACACTATATGCTGTGTGGCACGCAGCAGGAAAATCATTTAGCAACAGGCTCCCTAGCCCATTTTATTCACCGCATAGCTGGGATTCAGCAGCGGGTGTCGCGTAAGCTGCTGATCGCGTTTACGGATTGGGTGTCGAAGCCATTCCTTCATCCGA
>JAABUW010004233.1_pt1 | contig 19620 bp, 30 predicted proteins | sample 5560081 | NCBI WGS metagenome assembly JAABUW01 (sample SAMN10711882, study PRJNA513363) | rock metagenome | isolation source: Antarctica rocks | place: Antarctica: Victoria Land, Knobhead sud
CCCGCTGCTGCTGCTGCTGCTGTCAGTCTCTTTCCAGATCCCTAGCCCTCCATCCCGCATCACCATCTGTATTTCTGCCTGCCGTCGAATTCGGGCGGACGTGCAGCAGACACTGTGCATACAGAGAGCCGTGCAGACTTGACATTTGCAGCACCAAGCGCTGATGGCCGCCATATCACTGTCCCGCAGGTGCATGGCCCCAAGTGCTACTGCTACAAGCAGGGTTACAACGAGCGGCGTTCCTTCACCACCTTGTCGGGCCTCCAGGCGTCCACGACGGATTACTTTGCCAAGTTTGACGGCACTAAGAGCGATAGCCTGTCCTACTTCGGCGAGGTGCGCGCCACATCTGGGATTTGTTGTATCTGGCCTTCGGGCTGCTTTTGAATTGTTGCTGAGCTCCTGTCTGAGCTGGTCCGACAGATGCGTAGCAGTGCTTGTGAACACCTGACCAGAGGCCGAGATGCAGCAGCACTTGCTCGCCACCGGTTCGAGAACAGCGGAGCTGCATGCGCCGCTTTAGTTCTGGCATGGAATATGGTCTCAGGTTTTCTGTGGATAATTGCCCTACTTGCGGTGCCCGCAGGACAAGAGCCTGGCGGACAGTAAGTGCGGGAAGGAAGCCGACAGCGCCTACTGGGTGGGCTATCTCAAGGTGGACAAGGATGAGGCGGGGGAGTACAACTTCCACATCGCGAAGAAGGACGGTGATGCGCAGCTGTCGCTCGACGGCGTCGTCATCCTGGACACCAGCACCTCACAGAGTGCGTCCCTCGACTGTTGCAACCACCTTTCCCCAGCTCCCCAATCTGGTCCGGAACTCAACCGGAACCCTAAAACCTAAACCCCTAAATGGTGAGTTGCCCTGACATATCAGCTGGAGATGGCGCCTTCGGTGTGGTCAACACGTCGAACCATGCGTGCCCTCGAAGACAGCCTTTTACAGCCGAAACGTAGGAACCGGAATGAAACTCAGCAAAGATGGGTGCAGCCGCAGAACATCTGGCCGAGCCTTGCCCCACCGGAAGCGCTGATCTCACTCCTGCCTCACAGTATTGCTTCCTGCTTCGCAGAGCGCAAGGTGACAGTAGACCTGAAGGAGGGCTTCCACTACCTGTCGCTGCTGTTTGCCGGCAATGGCAGCAGCAAGCCGCGGGTGCAGCTCAAGTGGTCGGGCGACCACTGCTGCGGCGGCTACGGTAGCTGCGAGATCCCGCACACCAAGTGGTGCTCTTGCCCGCCGAAGGACGATGGTTACCACCACGGCGGCGGCCACGGCGGCGGTCATGGTGGCGGTCATGGTGGCAGTGACTGAGCCATCCGTGGGCTGAGCTCACACGCGTGAGCCTGCCCCTGGGCTGAGCGTCCGCCCGCCCAACATTTCTCCGCATTCAGCCGCCCGGCTTGCGCCCCTGTGCGTGCAGTCGGGCAGACTCGAACATTTTCTGCTTCAAGGCCCGCCCCCGCAGCCACGGGGTGGGACTTCACGGTTTCACACTTTCGGCTTCAGCAAAGCAGAGGAGAGGACGCCCACAGAGGACGTGTGTGCTGGAGATGATATTCAAAGAGGAGTTTGTGATATTGTGTCAGGACTCATTGCTGGCACCTCGCAGCGACCGCAGCGGCATTCTGGCGTGCACGGGAACGCGCAGTACTTAGCATTCTTTGGCAAGTTTCTCTGATTTGTGCGCCGGCCTGAGCTGTAGCACTGCCCTGCCCGGCTGCGGCGCATGATTTGTTGCTGCACTCGCTGCGACCCGGGGTGTTCTTGGGGACGCGCAACAGCGAAACTCGCGTTGGGTTGCACATATTACCCTGAATTTGTGTTGGTTTTTCGGCGGAAACAAAAGCAGGATTTGTTCGGTGGCATGCGTCCACATGCATGCGCCTGCCGATTGATCACGCACGGGGTGTACGCATGGTTTGTACTTGGCAGCGGAGCCTACAATGCAGCTGCTGTAAAATACAACCTGGATGCAATGAAATAATTCCCCTGTCGGTGTCTGTCACACGGCTCAAAACACCACAGTTGAGGCACTTCCAATTGAGCTTCCACACCTCGTCACTCTCTGCTGTGTTACAAAAGGTTCACATATTGTCGAGTGGAGCCGTTCACGCTGTGGGCCGTGCGCACTCACTTCGTTTCAACAGTTTTCGTCCTTTCCCAGCTACTCGGTACTTTTGCTGCCGGTGCCGTCTCACTATGTCGTCAAAGTCCAGTTCTCGCGCCCGCCAGCTTCTCCCTCAGCTGCCAGCCCATATCATTTGCCACGCCTGCTGCCAGGAGCAGCAGGAAGCACCATCGTCTCCTCACTCTTTGCCGCAACGTCACATCAGCCGGCGCACAAAGGTGTGAGTGATCAGCAGAAGCACCATCTTCTCCTCACCCTCTACCGCAACGTCACATCAGCCGGCGCACAAGGGTTCGAGTGTGAACGCAATTGACAGTGCGCAGCCAGCACCGACATCGGATCTGCACCTGTGTCCTTCTGCCTGCACTCGCCTCGGAAGAGCCGAAGCGGTCTCCGATTCCGCCGCCGCAGAGGTGCTGTTTGACGCAGCACCTGCAGGGAAAGGAAAGGAAAGGATAGGAAAGGAAAGGAAAGGAAAGGAAAGGAAAGGAAAGGAAAGGAAAGGAAAGGAAAGGAGGCCAAGCACTGGAGCCACCCGCTGCCCTGCTGATCAGCGGAGCCCTGTCAGCAGCCGCCGGGACACAGACAACACGCGCCTCAGCTGACGTCAGCAACAGCTGGGCGCCAGCAGGCTGGGCAGGGCAGGGGCTCCACCAGGCAAGGCATCCGCCAGCACTTTGCACCTGCCGCCGCAGTTTTCATTGCAGCCGCAGCTTGCCATTACCGCCGCCGCTGCCGCCGCCCTTCAGCAGCGCCCGCCAGGCCGGCCAGGCAGTGGCTGGCCCCAGCCGCCGCTCAGCTCGCACCGGCACAAGGGAGTGCTCCAGAGCCGCCAGCGTCCTGAGCAGGGAAGTACAGGATCTCAGATTCGAGGCGTGACACTGCACACATCTGCCAGCGCCTTACAGAATTTTGCATTACATTTCAGGAAGTCAGGAAGAAGTGTCATCCTGAAGGATTACACTTCGTATCGCAACATGTTGCCCTGCCACGGTGCATGCTCGAGCAAAGCGGAAGCTGGAATGCACGAAGGTAGACCAAGCTATCTCTGAGCGCATGGCGTGCAGACTCCTCGCCCAGGGGGGCACTTGTCGTCATATACAATGTGCCTCACAGAAGCATGCTGCAGTGCAGCGAGGTCAGTGCAGAAAGGGGTTCAGCAGACTCGCCAGCTGTAGGCGAGGCCATATGGTTTGCCGTCTTCTGTTGCTGTGTAGATGAAGGCGCGGTGGTAGTCCAGGAGCCCCCACTGCAGCAGAAAGCTTTTGCATGAAGACGCTCAGCCCTGTGCGTTCAGGCGGATTGGATGAGCTCCGGCATTGAAGTGCAGTGGTTTAGGGTTAGGGTTTGCCGAGCGGTCCGCCGACGAGCAGCAGACCGTCAGTCCAAGCCACGCAGGTACTGGATCACGAGTGAGCTGCATGAACAGAGGCACGGGCTGGCAACTCATGAAGGTTTAGGGTTTAGAGTTTAGGGGGGTTTGTCCAAAGCTCGAATCCATGCAAAGCCATGCAGGAAAGCACCTGCAGGCTGGTGACGTCTGCTGTCGGAATCGAGCGCAGCGTGTCCGCCAGGTGGGGTATCTCGCAGGCGGGCAGCCGGATGGAGAAGCGCTCGTACGGCAGAACCTCCTCCAGAAACGACCGCACGTCGTCCTGTAGTGGAGGACGGGCATCTCCTCGCAAGCTGTGAAACGCTGACGGAAGCGCCAACACAAAGCAGCAAGTTGAGGTCGAACTGCCGCCCTGAAAAGCTTAATGCGGCATGAGGGCTCACGCCCGATCACTCATTCCAGGGGCGACCAGATGCATGGAGATTCGTTGGAAGTGCGACGGAATCAAGATCCGCACCTGCACAATGACGGGGATGCAGCCGCGCGCGACCGCCTCCATGATGCGCATGCCATAGCCTGCAGAACAAGGACGTGAGTTGGGACCAGGATCCCCTGCTGCACAGCTGCTACGTTTCTGCTACGTTTCACAGCACTGCAAGGTTCCACAGCACTGCCACGTTTCGCAGGTATGCACTGCCAGTAGGGTTTAGGGTTTAACCTGCTGCTGCCCTGCTGTGCGCACCTACACAGGAGTCCGTGGCTTGATCTGAGAGCAAATTCAGACACCATACCCCTTTGGAAAGTGTCTCTCCGGTTTGGGTTGGGCACTCATGCTTCCTGACCGCAGCCGGCGGGGCAACAGCAGACCCGCGCGTCTCACATTTCCTCGCCGCCCCATTGACGCTCTGTCAAACGACACCAGAGCAACACCGGCATGATGATAAGCACACAGTGTCTCACCGTGGCCGGCGGGGCAGAAGCAGAACATCGCCTCTTGCATCTCCTCGTCGCCGTCGCGCAGGGGCGGGTCCAGCGCTGAGCCCTCGTGTGCTATGCGGAACCCAGGCGCAGCGCTGTGGTGCCGGAACAGCGCCTGCGACAGCGGACAATAGTGTAGCAGAGCGCAGTGTAGCAGAGTGTAGCAGAGTGCACAGCAGAGTGTTGTCTCAGCTGGTTTCAGACGCGCTCTTCCCACCTGTTGATAAAATTAATTTTTCAAATTACTTTTTTTACAAACTCCGGGCCTCAAGGGGAGCTGAAAAGGTCTGAAAGACTGGAGATCGGAATCACCTGCCGGGCGCCACCGCTGTACTGGGGAGCTTCCGACGAGCCGTCCGCCAGCACCGGCGGCAGGTGGCCGAGGAAGTAGAGCAGGGTTTTGCGCCTGCCCAGCGGAAATCGTGTGCCGTCCGACCGCGCCGCCGGCGTGTCCTGTACACGCAGGACAAGCTCAAGACAAGATGGTTTGAGATCGCAGAACGACGGAGCCTTTCGTTCCTGTGCAGCGGAGGTGCGGGATGTCGAGCTCCCTGCGCGCCGCTGTCGAAGTGTTTCACAGGTTGGCAAGAAGCAGAAAAAGCCCATGAGAACCTCGAGATACAGTCGGCATCTCCCTGCATCGTGTCACTCTGTGTCGCATTCCACTCCACGATGCTTGGACAGAATCATTGTGGATCCAATCCAAATCCAAAGATCGCCTGTCATGCAGGCGGACCTTCTCACCTCGACCTTGCTGTACGTATCAAGGGCTTCACTTGCCACGTCCGTCTCGCTGTACGGAATCGCACACACATCCCGATTGGGTCTGAAGACCTCTCCCGCCGCCCAGCCAGGTCCGTACCAGCTGGTGCCGTACCTGCGCAGCGGCAGGTTCAGATATGCTATCTAGAACTAAACCCTAAAGTATTCGTTTTCGAGCGCACACCAGCAGCCGCCGCCGGATGCTCTGCGTGCTGCCGTTCCGTGGCGCACAGTCTCGTTGACAATCGTCAGGAAGCATGCGCGCACCTCGCGAGCCCGGTGCCGTTGGCGTCTCCAGGTCCGGTGTAGCAGAAGTGGGTCATCTTGATGGGCGCGTTGAGTCGGGCGTAGTCTTCACCGTGCGGATCTGCAGGCACGTGAATGTGCGTCAAGTTGCTGGTGCGCACGAGCCAGGGGCGCTGGTGCTCCCGTGTTACATGCCAATACCCTAAGGCAGTCGAGCAGTTCAGCGCTACCTGCGCCCATGCAGTCTCCGACAGGGGCGAAACGGAAATAAAATTCACTTCGTAAAAAGGTATTGTGAAAAATAAATTTTAGTAACAACTGCGCACCAAAAAGGTCACAATCGTAATTATCATTACGATTAAATAAGACTAATCGTAATTTTGATTTTTCTTGGTTTAATGATTCTAATTATGCCAATTTACTCAAAGCGGCCCGCCAGCAGCTGCACACCCAGCACTGACAACTCGCCCAGCAGATTTCGATGCGCCAGCAACGCTGCACCTCCTGCCGCGTTCTGTCCGTTGTCTGCCGCCTCTGTTTCTTCTGCTGCACACGGCGCCCCAAGGCCGGGGCTACGGAAGTGTGATTTCTTTCCGCTGTCTGCCGCCCTGGTGTTTCTGCGGTCGAAATGATGACTAGTCGAAAAAACAAAGGCGGCAGACAACGAAACGAACGCGGAGGGAGGTGTTCTTCCTGTTGTTCGGCTTTGAGTGTTTTCGACGGGAGGAGAAAACCAGGGCGGCAGACAACGGAGAACAACACACGTCCGCAGCCCCGTCCTTGGGGCGCCGTGTGCAGCTGAATCAGCAGGTTTAGGGTTTAGGGTTTAGGGTTTAGCTGGCCACCTGGCGGGTATGGCTCATACTTGGCAAAGCCCTGGTCGCCGGGCCACCAGAGGATGTGGTCGACGCCGCCTGTCACGTTCCAAAAAGGCCACGCATGTCGTACCCAGTCAACGACCCGCGCCGCATGCCGCTGGTTGAAGCCCAGGTTGTCGGCGAAAGAGAACCTGCGCGGCATGCAGGGCCGGTGAAATGAATGATGTTGATGTGCGCGGCGCAGCAAAAAAGGTTGCTGTACGAGGAGCATATGTACTTGCATCTGTTTGTCACAGGCATCACGCAAGTCAGCTTCCGCCAGACACACCACTTTTCACGACTCAGGATCCAAGATTCACGTCGGGGCGGGCACCAGAAACACGCTGGCGGCGTTGGGGTTTATTTGAGGCGAAGAAGCTTTGAGAAAAACCTCGAGGAGAAGAAGCGGGCTCACGTCTGCGCGGGAATCAGGAAAAGGCTGGCGGCGTTAGGGTCCTCTGTGCGCACGGCCTTGTCGGCGCGCAGCAGGTGCAAGAAGAAGCGGTAGCCTACGTAGTTGGGATATCCCGGCGGCTTCTCCGCCACATACGCCTGCCAAGTTGACGGTTGCACTATGAGTGTGATCAAGGCTCAGCAGTGCTAGTAGGTGCAGGTAGAAGCGGGGTAGCCGAGGTAGTTGGAATACCCGGACAGCTTCCGTCACGTAAGCCGGAAATCACAAGAAGTTCGCATTCGGCTGATGCCAGTGGGCGGCTAGGTTTGGTTCGTCACGGATTCGTCACGGAGCAGCAGGGGCAGAATGAAGCGGCGGCCGATGTGTTTGGGGTGCTCTGGCGCTTACCAGCCACATGCGCCTGCCACACCAGTGGCAAACTTGGAAGGTGCATGGCCAGCCAGCGTTTGGCCAGACACCTAGGCTGCAGCCCGGGATATGCCAGGCGTCGCAAACTCTCAACAGTGCTGTGGCGAGCCGCAAAGAAATTCTTTTTTGAGAATAGCATGCCTGCACCAGGGCGTGCGGCAGCTCGTAGATGTAGATGCGCAGCCGCTCCGGCAACCGCCGCTGCACCAGCTGCGGAGCCGCGGCCGCAGGAAACGCCTGCGCAGTGGAATGCGCACATCGCATGGATGAAAGAAGCTCATAGATAGGGCCAGGAGCGCTGTGCAAAAGCGTCAATGGATGCGCAGGTGCAAACATCTGCGGCGAGCTTGCGGCAGAGGGGATCCGCCCTTATTCTCAGTCTGCCGGCCCCAAGACCGCCAGCAAAACTCCAGGATGCCGCATGTGCATCAGGCAGTTATCGAGCAACATGTGCACCCAAAGCGCCAGAATTAGTACAGTAAGTGCAGTAATGTAAGTACAGTAAGCACAGTAAGTACAGTAAGTACAATAATGTACAGTAAGTACATGAACTCGTGCTGGGGCTCGGCAGGGAAAAGACCGGATCTGAAAAACAAGGAAGCAGGAAGCACCTTGGAGCGGCTGCAATCGGCGCCAAACATGCCACCCTTGCAGCGGCAGAAGCCCATGACGCACGTGCCCGCGCCCGAGCAGTCGTTTGGACAGGCGTCAAACACCGACCCTGCATCCATCCGCTCGCTGCAGTCCTTGCCCTGCACGATGGGGTACTGATTGAGCTGCTAAAGTAGAAGCCACACCGCCTCAGCTGCAAATTCTCGCTTTGTGCGCATTTGGGAGAGTGTGCTGCTGCACGTTCTCGCTTCATGCGCATTTGGTAATATGTGCTGTCCCTGCTGACGCCACTACCGATCCGCATGCTGCACCCTTGCTACCATGCGCAAAGCCGCGTGAGCACAGTCACAACGGCATCTCTGATTTGAGTCGAGACCTCAACACTCACCGCCAGCGATGGAAAGCAGCTGCACATGCGCACGGCCTTCGTCCCTCCTGCGTGGTCGCCGCCGGCCGCCGCTGTCGCGCCGCCTGCCGCGGCCTCCACCTCCCCCGGCATGTCAAACCCAATCCCGCCGCCGACGCCGCCATTTGAGGTGTACTCCCCATCCGCGATGTCGATGCCGCCCTCGTCGGCGGCCACGGCCACCGCCTCCTTTTCCGCCAGGTGCACCACCACGCACGTTCCCGCATGGCTGCAGCTGTTTGGGCAGTCCCGCAGCGCCACGAGCTCCTGTGCGGCTGGCGCGGGGTCCTCCACCCAGTAGCGCCAGAACCGGGCGACCGCCTGCCGGCTGACGCGCTCCTGCAGGAGAGACGCTGCGTTCATCTGGTGTGCAAGTTTTACGTACATGCCGCTTTGGGCGCTCTGAGGGCTGTTATGGCCCATCCCCTTCAGTTAGTTTCCCAAACCAATTAGAGAAGGAGAAAGAGGCAATACCAGACAGCTGCGTGTGGGTGCTGATCTGCATGGCCTCAGCAGAGGACAGGCAGTGCGTCGACGGAGCGTTCGCAAGGCTGCTGACAGCGGCCAAGGTGGGAACTGCTGGCTGCATGGTCCGTCTGGATCGATCGCCTCGGCAGGCAGCCACACCATTGCACAGCGCCGGCCGCTATTGCCCCAAAACTACGATGAACTTGACAGCGGTTCGGATGGTACGTCCCTGGGTTTAGGGTTTAAACCCTAAACCCTAAACCCTGGTCGAGCAGCCTCCTCAGTGGAGGAGCAGCCTGCGCCTGCCCACCTGCTTCTCGGGGGCGCTGCCGCGGAAGTAGCGCATGCCCGGCTCGTCCGCCCTTTGGAACGCTGACAGCTGCAGCCCCGGTTGAGTATCGTCCCGCTCGAAGCACATCACTTCTGCTGCATCCAGCAAGTCCGGCAGATCCGCCTCAGCGCCCAGCGCCTGCCAAAAATGTACAATTTACAGGTGAAAGCAGAGCATCCTGGTGATGTCAGTGGAGTCAAGCCAGGGCGTAACAAACCCTCGGAAAAAAATTCAATGCTGCTGCAGGGAGCGAGCGAGCCTTCTGCCACCGACACTTGCACTCGCAAGCCGCACATGGCTGACAGAGGTCTGAGGGGGATCTGGTGATGAACAACCCTAATCATACAACCCTAACCATCAACAACCCTAAACCCTAAACCCACCTCGATGTGCGAGGCGCACTGGCGGTGGCACTCGCACGACACAGACGGCACGCTGCCGAGCCAAGCCGTGGCATCCACGAAGGGGCAACGCATCCAGGCATCTGGCGCATCGATGAGCCGGCATGCTGGCAGCGCCATTCGGCTGCAGTTGCCGCCGGCGCGGCCCCAGGGGCACCTTTACAACATCAGTGTGGCTATCGGTGTTGTGGACTGGAATGGGGGATGTGGAGATGCAGAGGACGTGCGAGCTGTTGACAGAAGGGAGCGGATGTGCACGCTGAGGAGGCCAGCTCGGCACTGGCAAAGCCGACATTCGGCAACGCTTCCGGCACCCGCCTGCACAAGCCCAGCTCGCGGTCGCAGGTGCCCCATTCTTCGCAGCCTGCTGGGCAGGTGCGTCCGCTGTGGGTCACGTCGGCATCGCCGCCGCCGTTGCCGCTGCCGCCGCCGCCGCCACTGCTGCCGCCGTTGTGATCCACGCCGGCTTGGTGACGGCCGCCAGCATCGAAGTCACTGCTTCCGGCAGACCGCGGGCCAGCGGCGGTCAGCTGCCGCGCCGCAGGGACCAATGACCAGTGCGCACCTGCAGACCGCAGGGAATTGGGGTCAGTGGAACATCAAAAGGCGGTGGGGCTGAGCACAGGCATGCCAATGGCATTCTGGAATCTACGCTCACCCGACTGCAGCCGGCCGGAGAATGCCGCCGTGGTCAATGCGGCAATGGCCACGCCAGCTACGAGTGCGGCGCAGGCCATGGCGCGACGCTTCAGGCTGACCGCCATGCCGTCGGCAAGCGGCCGGCGCCTGGGACCGCCTGGGACCGCCTGGGACCGCGATGCTAGTCAGGTAATCATGATGGCACCGAAGGTGGCTACCGCCGAGGTGATGGTGCGTCGAACGTCCTCTGCAAATGGGTTTCAGTCCTTGGGGTCGCTCGGATTTCCGTTGAGATGTTCAAAAACCTCCCAGTGGCAGCTGGCCTGGCAGCGGCTGATCTGTCAAGCCAATGCGTGCGGCAAAGGACACTAGTAACTGATTGGCGCGTATCAGAACGGTAGTTATGTGATACTGCGGTCGGCTGATCGCAGATGCTGGTCCCAGTGCTGTCTGGGACAGGTGGAACGATGGCGATATGGCACAACGCGTGCGCGCCTGCCCGATCCGACAAGCCTGAGTCCTCACAGAATCGCAACACGTCACGCGTGAGGGCTAATGCAGATTGCAGGCCCGCGGAACGGAGCGGCACCTCGGACGTCCGACAGCACTGCGACTCTCAGCATGCACGCCAGTGCCCCGATTCCCCGGATGCAACCTCAAGATTTTGGACCGGCCGTGCAGTTGTTGCGGTTGGCCCGGTCGGTACACTGAAACAGCAGGTTCAATACTGAGACTGACCTTAATGGCCTGCTGCACTTGCAACTTCTGAAGGTGTTGATCCTCCTGCTGATCGGGGCAAGATTTTGCGATTCTTTACTCCTTTGCAAGCTGGAAACAGCAGACATTGACATTTTGAGGTCCTGCAAACTGCATGCTCCAGTCCGCCAGCGTCGCAGCATCGCGTGTCGCCGCTGCTCACCTGCCGCGCTGCCGCACAGCGCTCGTCGCTCATTCGCTCTGTGCTGGCCCACCGCCGCGAAGCTCTGCAACACCCCAGCGTCAGCATCTGGCAATGTGTGCCCTCCTGTCGCCGCAGCACGAATGTCACAGCGCAGCAGGCTGCCTTGCCGCACCGCTGCAGCGGCAACAGCAACGCATGATGCGTGGTGCTGCGGCAGATGCGCTAGAGGCAGCTGACACGCAGGAATTAGGGCAAGCCACCTTGCGTCTCAAACCGTATGCTGGTTCACTGGATGCATGCTGGCACCCTGCTTGCGGCATTGGCCACCAGTCCATCAGCCGCAACGTCATACACACAACACGTCTCGGTGCGCCTACAGGGGGTGGGCATCCCTGGGCGCGCCGGCGGCAGAAGTGCAGCTGCGCTTCACGCTGCCGACGGGGCAGAGCTTCCGCTGGCGGGCCACTGGGCCCGGGGAATTTACTGGCGTCATCGGCAGCCGCGTGGTGCGTCTGCTTGCAGGGCTGCAGCTGGATCCGGCTGCAAACAAAAAGAAATCCAGTGCGCCAGCCCAACTGGGTGTGGGTAACTGTGCGGAGCATGCAGGGCTTTGCGACCCATGTTGCGCTGTGTGTTCTGTGCCCAGCGTATCTGGCGCTCATACTGCGCTGTCTCTGAGTTCTTGTCCCTTGTTGCCGTTAAGCTGCGGCAGGAGGCGGCCGATGTGGCGTACGTAGTGCTGGAGCGGCAGAGAGCTGATGCAAGCCTATACATGATGACCAGACTCGTGCTGCTCGTGTCCGCTGTTCTGCAGCTCAAGCTGCGGCAGGAGGCCGACGATGTGGTTACATAATCCTGGCGTGGCGGAAGGGTGGGCAGACCTACGACAAAGGTTGCCCGTTGTATGCGTCCCGCTCTGCTTCTGCAGTTCACGCTGCGGCAGCCGGCGGACAACGTGGTTTACACGGTGCTGGCGCGGGGCAGGAAGACATACTGAAACTCGCCGATTGACTGTGACTTTTCCGGCACCTCTCCTGCAGTTCACGCTGCGGCAGCAGCCGGACGACGTGGTTTACACGGTGCTCGCGCGGGGCGCGGACGCGCCGACGGATGGCGACGCCGCGGCGCTGCGGGACTACTTCAATCTGGGGTCCCGGCTGGCACCGCTCGCTGCGGGGTGGGCCGCGGCAGACAAACGCTTCCGGGACGTGCACCCCCACATCCCAGGTTGGGCCTTTGCCCCGGCGTCAGGGTCGTCGAGAGGCGCTGCCGGCTGTACACAGTTTCCTGCGGTGGGAAAGTGTGTCGGATCTGGCGAGCGGCTGCAAAGGGCGGCGTCACGAGCTCAAACCCTAAACCCTAAACCCTAAACCCTAAACCCTAGGCGTCACGAGCTCACAAGTGCGCGCATCACGAGCAGCGGGTGCAAGTTTTCCTTTCTCCTCCAACAGACACAAAAGTCTACCAACCAAGCCAGCTGCGCTGCGTGGGTGCGCGCGTGCTGCAGTAGGACCCATTGGAGTTCATCTGCCAGGCAGCAACGACATACGTTGCCTATGATTCACGTCTCCGACTACGACGGCTCACACATCTGCGCAGGGGCGCGCGTGCTGCGGCAGGACCCGGTGGAGTGCCTCTTCGAGTTCATCTGTAGCAGCAACAACCACATCTCCCGCATCCACGGCATGGTGGAGCGACTGTGTCGCGACTTCGGCACGCGGCTTCATGCCACGCCGGCGACCGCAGGTGGATGTGGTAAACTGCAGCTCCTGATAGACCCTCGTCACCGACGTCCTTGCACTGAAATAGCCAAATGTTCACACAGTTAGACGCGATGGTTGCATCTCTTATTATGCGACCAGCAGCATCGCCAGGTCAGCGTCCGCTGCAGTGCGCCGTTCAATGCCATCTCAACCTGGCTTGCACGGCTGAGCCAGGCCTGACGGTAGTTAAGAGTCGCACTGCGGGTTAGGGTTTAGGGTTTTTAGGGTAGCGGGATAGCGGGAGGCTTGTTGAGTCTGCTGTGTGCTTTGTGCAAGGGCGATGGTTGGTATTGAGGTCCGAATTACAACCTGCACCGTAGGCGAGGGCGCAGGCGTAGCCGCGCCGGGTTTGGAGTTCTTCGCCTTCCCCACCCTGGAGCAGCTCAGCGCAGCCACAGAATCGCATCTGCGGGAGCAGGGTTTCGGCTACAGGTGCGCCGCTGCCGGACACCACAAAGACCATTACCATGCAAGTGCGCAAGCTCACACAGGACACAAACGCACAAGCTTGCTGCAGGCTTTGGCAACAAGGGCTGGCATGCTGGTAGCTCTGTGTCCACACCACGCTGATGCCCTGCTGTGTGGACCCACAGTTTGAGACCCATGTGTGCTGTTTCGAATTCGTCTCGAGCCCTGCTCGCAGGGCCAGGTTCATCACGGGCTCGGCGGCGCAGCTGCTGGCGAAACCCGGCGGCGGCGCCGCCTGGCTGCTGGGCCTGCGGAGTGTTCCGTACCCCGAGGCGTCCGCGGCGTTGTGTACGCTGATGGGAGTCGGGCCCAAGGTGGCCACCTGCTGTATCCGAAATTAGCAGAGTATGTGCTGGCCCAGTCAGCACCGCTCGCGTTCGTGTTGGTTGTTCCTCGGCAACCAAGTGGCGCTGACCAGTACCAAATTTCATCATCTGTTTGCGGGGCAGCTCTGGCGGTGGATGCGCCAAAGGGTTTTCAGAAATGCAGCAAGTGCAGGGACATCGAACCAGTCGACACCGTGCCCATGCAGGTGGCTGCGTGCGTGTGCCTGTTTGCGTTGGACAAGGCGGACGCCATCCCAGTGGACACGCACGTGTGGCAGCTGGCATGCCGCTACTACGCGCCGCATCTGCGTGCCAAGACGCTCACGCCGGCGGTAGGGTTTACTTACCCCAATTTAGGGTTCACTACTTGGAGCATTTCAGTCCGCTTGATTGAGTACCCCTACCAGCTGGTGTGCCGCTACGACGCGTCGCACCTGCGCTCCAACACGCTCACCCCGGCGGCAGCAGCGTTGGAAGAGTGTTATTACTCAGATACTTCTAAAACTTCAGTTGAGTACTCCCTGCCAGCTGGCGTGCTACCATGCAGCGCCGCACCTGCATGCCAGAATGCTCGCCCCGGCGGTAAGCGCTTGTCGCGGCAGTGCCAGTAATGAGCTGCATCTGCCGTAGAAGACACTCGCTGCAGTACTTCAGGCAATTTTCACCACCACCTGCCTGCCAGGGTGTTGGGGGCCTGGCCTCTGTAGCTGCGCCTCGATCTGCTTCAAACAGCCGCCGGTAGCCCAGCAAAGCCGTCCATCAGTTCCGTCACCCTGTCGCTTTGTCCAGGTCATGGGGGCGGTGCAAATGGCGTTTGTGGAGCGCTTTGGCCCGTATGCCGGCTGGGCGCACAACACGCTTTTCATCGCCGAGCTGGCGTCCCAGCAGGTGCACGCCCTGCTGGCACGCATGTGGGCAGGGCTCTCTCCAACTGTCGAAGCAACTCAGTTGGAGTGCTTGTGGTGTACAGTTCTTGATGTTTTGCGCATCGCGCTGATTTGCAGCGTGCAGCACAGCGCTGCGAGTCCTCTTTGGAGTCGCCATGTACTGGAGAACGTCCTACAATTTCGATCGGTCCACCGTTTTTCCTTACTGTTGCCCACACTTTGCGCACACAACTGATCGCAGGAGCATCTGCCAGAGCACCTGCGGAGCGGCGGCAGCAGGAAGGCGCCGGTCAAGCGGAAGCAGCAGCCGGCTGCCGCGGTGGAGGGCGCCGCTCTCGAGCAGGCGTCGCTCTCAGACCGCGCCGACGCGTCGGGTTTGAAACCTGACCTGGTTGTGCCACCAGGCACCCCGGGCACAGCTAGGGTTCTAGGCGGCGTCAAGGTGGAGAGCGGCATGGAGGTGGATGGCGTCGCTATCAGCGAGGATGGCGTCGCTACCAGCGAGGATGGCGTCGCTACCAGCAGCCAGCAATCGGAGCAGACGGCGGCGGCCGTGAAGCTCGAGTCAGACGGCTGCGCCGCGGCGACTACTGCCGCTGAGGCGGAGGTCCTCGTCACGCCCGTGAAGCGGCGGCGGCGGGCCGGCGCGTCACGGACGGCAGTCACCGGCGGGGCCGGCGGCGGCAAGGCGGGGCAGCAGGCTGGCGCGCCGCTGACGCCGAAGCAGCGGGAGGCGGCGGCCGGCGCCGCTGGCAGCGGCCGCCGCAGCGGGCGCCTTGGCGGCAAGCGCGCTGTGGCATACAGGCAGCTGGCAAGCGGCTCCGGCAGCGGCAGCGGCGGAGCGGACTGATTGAGGAATAGCAGAGTTTGCTGAGGACCTATGGGGCAGCACAACTTAGGAGACGCCGACCCCGATCTATGAGCCATGTCAGGGATGTCGACCTCCTGGACGATCGCGACTATAGTGCGGAGTGGTAGTGTTTGTGAGAGCTCTGGATCAGTGCCTAAACCCTGGATCCGAAACGTCTTATTACGCAAACCTCTGCACGGTGCTCCTGACCGACACAGCACACTGCAGCCCAACATTTTGCTTGAAAACTTCGAAAAGCAATTTGGGAGCTGAGAGGGCAGGCGTCGCGCCGGTACACGCAGCAATTGGGCGAAGGCGCACCTCGCAGAGAGAACCGACACCTGACTCAGAGGAGTTTTTTGTGCAGCTACAGCAACATATGCCAGGCTTCAGTGGCCGGGACTCCTCGAACAGTCGAGCGAGTCCATCGTCGCACACGTCCCCTTCGTATCAGGTGGGCAACAGTCGATAGCATGTCGGTTTCGAAATGCTCCACTCAACGACGACGGACAGGCCATCGGCGTCGCGATCTCCGGCGACGCAAGCACAGGCATGCACACGAACCTGTGTCCTGCTTGCACAAGGCTGTCGACGGCGGTCACGTTAGCAGGGTTGCCACCATTGCAACACTCGCGGGATGGCGCACTGAGGCTAGCCGTGGCACAGCATCACAGCACGCGGTGCAGGAGCCTGTAGCTGCGCAGAGATGGGACTTGCAACCCAGCGTCTCATTGGTGAGATGCACTCGGCTCGGCTCTGAGCATCATCCGAGTCACGCTTGCCGCCGGGACTACAGGGGGGAGGGCGATGGCCGAATTCGTCATCTCGCAGATCTGCAGACAGACGCCGCATGTGCGGCTGTGGCGTTGGCACTCTCTGACACGCCAGTGACTGGCAGCAGGGCCCTGCTGCCCGACGCAGACACCTGGATCTGAGCCCACCCCACGGGTGAAGACGGCGCGGGTGGCAGACCGACACATGCTTTGCGCTTGTCTCGCGCGACGGGTGAGCGCCGCGGAGAGGACGATGCCAAAAGCCTTGCCGCGCATCTGAGTGACAGCATGCCTCATGTGGCATTCATCTTCTGCGCAGAGGGTGAGCGCGGCGGCGGTGCCGCCATCGAGCTGGGACGACGTCAAACGCCGCAGCCGCAGCCAGCTGGCGCTGGTGTCGTGCGTAGTGCTGGTGCTGATGGCGGGCGCCGCCACGACGCTGCACGACAAGCTGCGCGGCGACCCAGCGGACTTTGACAAGCAGGACGTCGGCGCGCCGGCGGTCACAGGCGAGCGGGCCTGTTGACGAGTTTGGCAGGAAGCTAGCGTGAGCAATGCGGCGATGCTGAACACTGCCCTAAACCCTAAACCCTACTGCCGTGAACACCGCACAGGCGCGCCCGCGGCTCGGGATGTGGACGCGCCAGGCCCGGCGGGGATCGAGGGGGTGGAAAAGGTCGGCGCCGGCATGATGTTCTTGTGAGTCTTTCCGCCTCAAGACTCTCCAAACCCTGAACCCTACGACGCTTCAGGCCTTGGCTGTCAGACTCCGTGTCAAGACTCCGCGTCAAGACCTTGCTTCGACACTGCGCTTCCTAGACCCATTGAGTACTGAACCCATTTGGTTTGCGGCCGGACAAGGAAGCAGCACCCGACTCAATTGCGCGAGGCGTCCCTGCAGCCTGTCTGCTGGCAGAGTTCAGGTGTCCGAAGGGTGCTCTCCGCAGCATTCGATACTCGCCTCACCTGGCATGCTGTCATCCGGCTCGATGGGTGGAAGGCGAGATAGCTGCTGCGGTGCATGCAGCTGCACCGCGACTACTTTTAAAAGCTTTTTCGTTTTCAAATGGAAAGTTTCATAATTCCAAATTGGTCGCTGATTTGAACAAGTGGGGGCCCTGCAGCAGATTCGCCCAACCCCGCGTCGTGATCCTGGACATCGACGTACCCGCAGGTCCGACGGGCAGGTGCTGCTGCTGCGGCGCAACAGCCTGCACCACCACAACAAGTGGGGGCTGCCCGGCGGCAATATCGACGACGCAGATAAGGACCTCATATCAACGGCGACGCGAGAGGCGGTGGAGGAACTCGGCGGCGTGCCGGAGCACACGCTCAAAGGCGAAATCCTGACCATGTAAGAAGCGTTCTGCCATCACGACACCTCTATCATATGTTCACGTGAAAGTGTGGAGCGACGGATCCATTGCCCACCGCTGTGCGGCAGGCGGTGGAGGAAGACGGCGGCATGCCGGAGTACATGCTCAAGGGCGCCATCCAGGCCATGCGAGTGCTCTCATGTGTTCTGTTCACCGGGTTTTGTCACTAGCGTAGTCGGAAAAGGGAAAATGATATCTGCATCGGGACGCGGGAGGCGCTGAGGACATTTGGGCGGCATTGCCGGAGTGTACGCTCAAGCTGAGGCAGGTTACGAGAAGAGATGACCATGTGAGCAATCCAGCGAGCGTGTTGCTTGTATGGGAGGACGAACCGAAGGCACTGCGCCTGCCCCTGGCCGCCACAGTGTCTGCCGTTTGGCAAAAGTCAATTGAACAGATGATGGCGTTCTCCGCAGGCAGGGGAAGCAGATATTTTATTGAATGAACCATGCGTTTTTAAAAGCTTTGCCTTGGTCAAGTGCTGGCTTCGTAATTCACGCGGTAAGTGACGAACAGGATATGAGAAAATGGGGGTAATGTACAAAAGCACTATACGGTGTACCTGGCGGCGGTGTTGCTAGAGGAATGGCGCTTCACAGACACAGAGATCATCACGAAGACACCGAGCTCAGCGATGCTGTGCCGCAGGCGGGGGAAGCAGAACCAAGCAGATGCTGTGTACCTGGTGGTGACATTAGTAAGGCTTCGAGTCGTCTGTACAGAGATTGGCAGTCAGTGACCAGCCGCACAGCCATTGCAAACTGAAATTTGCCGTGCCGTGCCGCAGGCGGGGGAAGCAGAATCAGAAGCACTACACGGTGTACCTGGCGGCGGTGTCGCCAGAGGCGCGCGAGAAGTTCACGCCCCAGCTCAACGAAGAGCACAGTGCCTACAAGTGGTTCAGCCTGGCGGTACGAGTTTCCACACCACCTTGTTCAGTTTGCTGTCTTGTTTTGAGACTATGTAGTTTGTATAGTAACAGTTCATATCTATCAACATCACTGCCGGCTCGAGCGCCATTTGAACACGCCACTGAAAATCACGATTGCACACCCACACCACACGTTGCTATCTTACATGTCGCGCTTTGCTCGCCGCCTCTCCAGGAGGCCTTCAACATGGAGGACCTGCACCCTGTGGTGAAAAGGGTCTTCAAGAAGGGCGCGCAGCACCGCAGCGCCATCCGGGCGGTGGCAGCGCCGTGAGAGTCCCCACAGCGCCGTGAGAGTCCCCGAAGCGGCGGGGCCGGGGCACAAGGCCCAGCGGCTGCTGCAGCTGGGGTCTGCGGCTACCGAGGCCGGCTGCCGGTGCTGGAGGTGGCAACTCGGAGGCGTGTGAGCGCGGGGGAGAGAGTGGGAGGGAGGGCTGGGGGCGACCGGGGACGGCGCATGGCCTTGGGAACCGCCTGCCCGGCTGCGGCGGCGGGACCACCCTGGGGTGAACGTACCGGTGCATCAAGTGCTGCGAAGCACTTGGCGGGGAACACAATCGGCGGATGTCACAAGCGCTGAGGGCAGCGAAGCTATCTCAATGGGTCCCTTTGCTTGGGTACACATCAACGGAGAGAGGGCTGATGTGTCATACCAAATGGAACGAAGGACTAAACGAATGAAGGGACGCCTGCAGGAATTGAATCGCCCAATATTCTGGCGGCAACGAACTGGTTGTCTTTTGTTGGTTTCTGAGTGCCGTCGGAATCTTCCGATGGAGTTTTCGGTTGTGCCGAGTCGCACCGGTCAGGGATCAGCACAAATTGCAAATTGACCCGTCCAAATCTCAAGAGCACTTGGGGCAGGATGCATACGACAGGTGGTTGCAATCAGTGAGACACAAGCCAAAGCAAGCGCAGCTGGGAACCGCAAACCAACTGACAGCGTCACGATGCTGCATTGAAGACAGCTGCAACAACAACACAGACAGCCTGAATGAGGCGGCGTGCATAGTACAAGGTTCCTGGTGGCAGCTGGCTGCAGACCAAGCAATTGGCTGTCCAGAAGTTCCCACTTGATGGGTGCCAGCAGGTGCGAACCCCACAAGATGAATGAACAAAGCCAAGGAAGACATCCTACTTCTGTGCAAGCCAGGCTGGCCCCGGCATGTCACCCAGAAGTCAGCTGGCAGCCCCAGCTGACGAAGGGTCAAGGAGAACGTCGGTTGCGCGCGCGACTGCCTGGGCGACTGCCCGCGAGCAACGATGGGGAACCCAGGGGGGGGGGGGGGGGGGGGGGGGTCCCCCGGGGGGGGGGGGGGGGGGGGGGGGGGGGGGGGGGCGGATGAGGATGCCGTCC
>JAABUW010004234.1_pt1 | contig 19618 bp, 15 predicted proteins | sample 5560081 | NCBI WGS metagenome assembly JAABUW01 (sample SAMN10711882, study PRJNA513363) | rock metagenome | isolation source: Antarctica rocks | place: Antarctica: Victoria Land, Knobhead sud
ATTAAATCTCCTGTACACTGTGTGGCAACGTTCAATTATGGATGTGAGAGGCCATGGGCCGATGGAAGTTCGTATAACGCGCCAGGGGCATCGGATAGGAGTATAGCTGGAAGCTCCTCCATAACGGTGCCGGACTCTGTGTCTTCTCTATCGCTCGAGGCTCCCGTCTCTAGATTATCACTCGGTTGGATAACTCTTTGTTGCGCGACCGAGCCCCTGATAGGTGCAACTAGGTTCACTACACTAGCCAAAGTTGCACTCACAGATGGCAGCGAGACACTGATGAGGTCTGCTTGTGAAATCGGGACTCCAGTCGGCGTCATGAACCTCACCAACGAGAGGTTTATCGCAGTCGCTGTAAGGATTACTAGCAAGCTGACACTAGAAACAATCAGTAACTGCAGAAAATGAGGCAGAGAGTGTGACAAACGCGTCAGCTATACCGAGCTTTCGGAAGGTCGTGTGGCCATACTGAAGGGTCGATATGGTCCAGACGCCGAAGACTCTGATTCGAGCAGTCAGAAGGGTGTTTGCTCGACTCTCGGGTAACTTGTTTACTCACGGTGCGGAGAGAGCCAGGGTGGTGGTAGGGTCGTTCCTAACCATCAGCCAAGAGTAGGCTGAGCCAGCCATGACATAACCCCATACGCAGATGGGGCCTTTTCTAGGAGCTAGATACTGAGCAACGAAAAGGATGGCTAGCGCAAACACGAAACATCCCAATCCCGCGAAAGGAAATGACCCGACATTAGTAGGCCCTTCGGCATTTGCTGACTTGCCAATGGGGCTTGCTCCTGCGCTTGGTAGAGCAAGGCTTACAAAGGCCAGAATGGTGGGTCTTCGGAAATGACATATTCGCCTAGAAATCACCCAGGTCGAAGTAGCATTATCCGTACTCAGTGAGGCACTCCAGGCCACCACGTCATGATACATCCGCCGCAGCGTGATAGCATGTTTTTGCACGTGTACTGTCTTCAGAATGAGATAGATAGGAGTGACAGCAAGACCCAGCCACAGTATGCTTGCTAAACCGGGAGCGTGCCATGACTCTTGCCCCGATCTACGCTCTCTGTGGCTGGTTGTGTCTGGGGTGAGTAGGGTTCTTGGACACCGCCAATGATTGGACAGCCAGTCCACCGTATTCATGTGCATAGCATAGTCCTCCAGCATTGGGAAAATATGCGGTCCAGTGAGCAATTTTGGAGGATTGTTGCGCAGCGGGCAGAGTATCCCCTTCACCACTTCCGATGAGAGCGGTTCGCCGGGCGCATAGGAGAGAGTTCGTTCTCTAAATGCAGTATGTCGATCCAGTCTCGATTCGCCGTAATCAATCTTGGTGTGTACCACAGGAGCAAACAGCGACATGATACTGGCTCTAGCCGACATGGGAGGACTTGTACATGTCAGAGCCCGGACATATAACGAGAGCTGCTCTAAGGTATAAGGCCGGGCAAGTATAGCCATGTGATGATACAAACGACCTACGTGCGGACTTTTGTCTGAGGCTTTGTTGTACCAGGAATTAGCCACATTGCTCCAGATTTCACGGTCTCTCGCTCCGTCCTCATCGATAGCGATCCTGTATTTCCCAAAATCGCCCAAACACTCAATCCAGGTATTTTCAAGAGCTGGTACCGTCTCATATAACAAAGCCATCATGGAATAGGCGATGTAAATGAAGGCAAGCATGTGCTCAAGGGAATCCGGGAGCCTATGTCGTAGGACCTCGAGGAAAGCGTGGATCCCGTGGCGCCACATCCTTGCTGGCATGGAGTACTTGGCCGCCAGTCTACTCAAAGCCATGCCAGCAGAAGGATGCTGCGAGGCTAGAAAAAAGTCGTGATGCTCATGAAGTAGCTGTTTATGTAGTGCGATGAGTGACTGCCATTGATCGTCAAGGAGCTCGGTCTTCCTGCTGGGGTTCTGTTCCCGTGCGGCGGCTGATTGCCTCTCGTCGATATCAATACATTTCGCCTCGACCATGACCAGGCCAGCATAGATACCCTTGACCTCGATAACAAGTTGTTCGTGAGAAATGGGCCTCGTCTCGGGCTGTAGAAGCAGCTCAGGTTCCCAGTCCCCGCTTGGCTCATCCCTTTCTAACGGTCCTCTTCGATCTATCATGGGTTGGATGCTCCTAGGAGGAGTGGACCGACGGGTAACATCAGCCTGGTCATGCTGCCTGTCAATTTGATCCGGGGAGCGTGCGGACATATGGCTTCTCTTGATTGCCCTCCCGTACATTCCCACGCTGGAGATGTGGTCTCCCAAATGGCCCGAGGGCCGAGGCGAATACGGACTTCCAGTAGACAGCAAGAGGAGGCTGTTGCTAGTTAGCCTAGTACTGTATCTCGATCGGAGTATGACTGCACCAATGTTGATACGAGCCAATCTGAGCTTGATGAGTGCCTCTACTCGACTCGAGCTCGATTCTTCGATGCCAGTGCCGCAGGGTCCGATTGTTGATATGGAAGGGATATCTTCTAATTTATTGGCTGCTGGATGCGGCTCCTGGATGCGGCTCCTGGATCTGATGGTTGGCGAACAAGGCAACGATCCAAACGAGGCAACCTACATGGTTCGCCCAACATCAAAAGTCCCGCTTGACAGCACTTATCACTCAACTACCCTCAATCTCAAGAAATGGCAGCTCCGTCTGTTGCCACGAGCGAGTACCTCATTTACGCAGTATTGCTCATCGTTGAGTCTCTCAGTTCGGTCATCATCAGCCGATATGATCCGTCTCACAATTCCAACCCAATACAGTGCCTCAGCTGGCCAGAGTCTGAACCGTGGGCTCCATCGTGGCAAGATTGTGCGAGAACGAAGGTGCTGATATATTTCAAGTGCATCATCTCCATTGCTGATCTTGCTGGGCAGAGCATTTTTCGTATTCCGGCAATATATGCCTTTGACAATCCATCACCCGCTATATTTGTTGTCGCGGTAGCGACATTCACCTCCACTACCCTTCTTGTGCATACGATGCACGGAAACGATCGATTCCAGAATCGCTTCCTTGCCTGGGGAGTCGTCGCGGCTGTTGTTACGTCAAGCGTCAGGCAGTCCATGGCCTTTGACAAGCTCTGGACGCGAACCATTCAGAGCTGCTTGCCACTCAGCGTTGGGATTGCACTATTAATCAGCGATATCTATCATCGAACGCATCGGCGAGTTCAATCGAACAGTAGTTACCTTAAGAGTCTGGAGGCCCCGTCAGAGAAAAGCAAGGAAATAACGGAATGGCAATAACCCGGGCAAATCAGAAAGGCAACTTGAGGCAGAACTAAGAAGGCGAGGGGAAGAATCTGCGATGAGGAGAAATGGATCAGTAAGTATGCGTGGATGCTTTAAGCTCTTCGCCATGCAAAGAGTATCTACTTTCAGCGGCTTCTGTCCGCATTCATTGAAGCTGCAAGTTAAGGTACACTCGACAGTACGCGCCCACACTGAGACCGGACGCTGATAACGCTGTTACAGGAGTAGATATCTAGCTACCTGGTAGATGTTGAGGTCCGCGGTCAGTGGCATACACCAGCTCGAGTACAACGATAGATAAATTCCTTAGCTTTTCAGCCGAGCCGAAAAGTCTATTTCTACTTAGGTCTGGGGTCCTCAAGTGATATAGATGGACGGATCTAGGAGGATTTCACTCCACTTGAAGGCTCTACGACATACAAGAAAACATTGGCAATCTCATCCCAGCTCGGGTCTACCATCTCCTAACTCTACACTATCCCGCTGCTTTGCATGTGCGTTGTAACCACCAAATATATAGATATTATCTCCAATGCTGATGACGACGAGTACTAGAATTTTTCGATCATCCTGTAGAACATCACATCAAGATTGCTCTATTCCCAAGCTGCTGACACTATGCCCAACATTGTTTCCGTCCCAGCTGTTCCATTGCTTCCGTTGACAGTAACGAGGGGTTTGCAAGTGATAGGCCGCATTGTGACCCTTCAAACGCTCCATCTTCTAAGGGTGTTGAGATTTTCGTCATTTCGACCCTCCATAAAGAACTGCGCCTACATTGCGCCATCATCCACCATCCATGCAGCAAACAGATCTTTCCTTCGAACCTAGTCAGGCTGTCAGCGTCGGGCCCCTCACAGCAAACATAAAGAGCGAAGTAGATCTGATGGTGACTGCTATAGTTTGCTGACGGAGAGCACTGTATCCCCATACCAGCCCGGTACCCTGATACCCATGTCCAGTAAGTCTATTGAGATTCAATTGCTCATACCAATATACAGTTCCTGCTCGAATGATGGTGTCATTGTGTAGATGTGGCGGAAGGAGCTGAGCGTGTTTCCCCTGAGCTTAATAGTCGCGGTCGGGAATTAGCGCCTTGGCAACGAAATCTGGGATATCCTTACAAACGCACCTTCCTAAACAGCATTATCAAAACACCCTCACCACTCTTCCTCTACCTTCGCAAACCTGCAGCACCTCAATTTTCTTGTACATCATCCTTCTCAGACCTTTCGTAGACGGCTTGGGAAACAACAGCTTCATAGAGTCACATACACCGAATAGACCGTCTCAGCTTTGATGGCTTCTGTGAGTCTGCTTCGGAACATGACAGCCGTTTACATGTGTTGAAGATCAATGACACTCTTGCTTACACAGATTTAGCCACGTCCCCCATACTACAATCAAGGTCAATTGCCCAATGGCGCGACCAACGCGGCAAATATGAGCTCTGGTGGCCAAGGGCCGAACTTCCTACCAAATAACGGTCGTGTCATTCAGAATGGAGGTACACGCATCTTATGTGTGGCTGATGTTCGCGGTACGTATATTCCATCTAATTGAGCTCAAGTGGCTGCGGCTGACGCTGCGAAATCATCGCAGGCAACCTGAAATCTTTGAATGAGCTAGCACAACAAGCAAAAGCCAACTACATTATCCATACGGGTGACTTCGGGTTCTACGATGAGGAATCGATAAAGCGTATTGCGGACAAGTAAGTCGTTCCTAGCACTTTCCCGATCTCCCTCAACTATGTACAACCGACTGATTGCTTTACCCAGGACCCTGAAGCATGTCGCTCAGTACTCACCTCTCCTCTCGGAAAATACCAAACGTGTTATTCAAGCATCTCAGCCTCAGAATTTCGATGTCAAGAACCGCTTCTCGCCTCACGAGCTCCAGCTATCGGAGCTCGGAATGTTCATCAATAAGCAACTAAAACTTGATGTCCCTGTCTACACTGTCTGGGGCGCGTGTGAAGACGTCCGAGTTTTGGAGAAGTTTCGGTCTGGGGAGTACAAAGTGGACAACTTACACATCATCGATGAGGCCAATTCGAGACTTCTGGAGGTTGGAGGGGTGAAGCTACGGCTTCTCGGTCTTGGCGGCGCTGTGGTCATGCACAAGCTCTTTGATAATGGTGAGGGTCGCACTACAATAGCTGGTGGTCAAGGCACAATGTGGACCACACTGCTGCAGATGGGAGAGCTTGTGGATACAGCCAATCGTGTCTACGACCCAACAGAGACGCGAGTCTTCGTCACGCACGCCTCGCCCGCCCGAGAGGGTTTGCTCAACCAGCTTTCCGTCACCCTCAAGGCAGACTTCTCGGTATCAGCTGGTCTTCATTTCCGCTACGGAAGCTCTTACAATGAGTTTAGCGTTAACCCAACCCTAGATCATTACCGGGGCAAGCTCGCTGCATCAAAGGCATCTTTCAACGACGTCTGGGAGACCGTCAAGAGCGAGGTAGAGCCCGCAGTTTCCCAGAACGAAGCTCAGCGACAGTTACTAGATAATGCGCTGGACATCGTCTCGAAGATGCCCACCGTTGCGAACGGGGGCAATCCATTCAGCCAAGCGATACCTGGGCAAGGCACTGGTGGACAAGTGGACGAAAGTGCATTTAAAAATATGTGGAATTTCAACCTGGCCGATGCAGCATTTGGTTACTTGGTGTTGGAGATTGAGAGTGGAAGGATCGGTACGGAGATGAGGGCCCAAGGCTTCAACTTCGCGCACCGAGGCAGTGGAGGCAAGCAGGGTGCGACCCAGCCAATCCAGTCTCCTGCCCAGGGTGGACCTACCAATGCTGTCATGCAGGGTATGGGTCCAGCTAACAATCGTGCCCCTGTTGCGCCATCGTCCCAGTCCAGTCAACAGTTCAGTCAAGCGCAACAGCCCGGTCAGCAACCACGAAGCCAACAGCCTCCGAGTCAACCGAAAACAGTTCCTCCTCCACAACAGCAGCAGCAGCAGCAGCCGCCGCCCCAGGCACAACAGCCCCAGACACAGCAGAATCGAGGACCGCCAAATCAATCGCAACGCGCTGGTCCGTTGGGCCCTTCGCCTGCTCCTCCAGCCCCCGCAGCACAAAATCAAGTCAAGCCTGCGACGCCTCAACCTTCAGCTCCTGCCTCGACGAACGCAACCGCTTCGGCACCATCCGAGAAGCCCACTCCACCCACTCAAGCACCAACAAAAGGACCCGAGAAGACCAATGGGTCGACCTGGGATAACAGCACCGCGACACTTCCGGGGGAAAAGCCAGCAGATAAGAAGCCAGCATCGCCTGCTATAGAAAAGAAGCCAAGCACTGGTCTCTTCATCCACAACTGCGAGAACGAGCAAGCAGTGCGTGACATCTTCCCAGAAGAGGACAAAGCCAAGATTGTGAAGGTCGACCGACATGGCAAAACCAACCATGTCGTTCATTTTGCGAATCATGAGGACGCAGCTGCGGCATTGCAGCGTCAGCCTGCGGATCACAAGCAGAAGAACCCCGGCCCAGCCAAAGAAGGACAGTCTCTCAAGCCGAACGTCAAATGGTATGACGATCGAGGGCCAAAGCCCAAGTTCAATCGTGATAACCAGGGCTCACAAGGGGCCGGGACTTGGCAAGGAAGCAATCGCGCGGCCTCTGGCCCCGGGCCTGGAGCACGACCAGGATACCAGAGCGACCGAAATGCTAGCGATAGCGAAGGCGGCCGAGGCCGCGGTGGATTCCAAGGTCGTGGCCGTGGCGGTCGAGGTAACGAGCGGGGTGGTCGGGGACGTGGACGTGGTGGCCGCGGCGGCGGCGAAGGCGGCGAGAGTGGAGCGCCAGCGGCATCGAACGATTCGAAGCCAGCGGCAACACCGGCGCCGGCAGCAGCAGCACCCTCTGGCGACAAAGCTTGAAAATCACTAACATGAAGTAATCACAGCCGAAGCGCCAGGCCAGCAGCAACAACCTTTCCTTCTGGGACAGTGCGCCATCATGACGCGGCGTCCCATTGTCTTAGCATTTCTTGACAGACTCTATAGCTAGGTGATTAGTCTGGCAGGCAAACATTGGAGGAAGATAGAGGAAATGCTGGGACCTTGCATGCGTCATTTTACCCTTACAGCCTTGGCGATCATCTGAGCGAGGAGATTATTGTGCAATTGTGTGATAGTGTTGACTAGCAATGTATTCTAGCTTTTAGAACAAAAGGTAGTCGCTGTAGTTGTTGGTACTACTTTTGCTGTCCCCGTGCTGACACCAACAGAACCTCAGATCTGATAAAGATGAAGGGACGATGTTCGTATTCGTACTACCCCGGATTTCGCGAAAGACTAGCGGGCGATCTTCCGAAGCGCGCAACTCTGTTTCACTTTTGCCGTGTGGCTGGTGACGCCGATGTTTTTGCTCTCCAGCAGGCACCATCATCTTCACTCTGCTAAGACTTTCAGAGGAAAACTACGTACCATTATCGGGGCGTTCTGGTCTGTCTCGTCTCGGTCGCAAAGCCCCTTTCACAAAACCCTGGACACTTCCAGGCCTGAGCAGGAGGAGCCCCTGTTGCCTGGTTCCATCCTTCCACTCCTTGGCAGCTTGTGGATACATCAGATCTTGCTGCCGCTTCGCGCCTTGGTTGCTGTTTTTGATCAGCGCATCGAGGATACCGGGCTCCTGGGAATTCTAGGGTCCAAGCGCCCAGCAACTCCGAAGATGAAGTGGCGGTCGCCCTTTAAGCTGCCCAAAGTGTTGCTTGGGTTGACAATAGTTGCCTCTCTCTACGTGGACGTGTCTGCCAACGAGGGAAACTGGACGGAGAAACACGAAGCTGGAAGATGTGCGATACGTGGCCAGTGCGGAAAAAAGTCTTTCTTCGGTGGCGAGCTGCCATGTCCAGACAACGGCAAGGCGGAAGCGCCGGACGAGGATACGAGGAAGAAGCTCGTTGCGATTTGTGGTGACGGATGGGATGATGGAAATGTTTGCTGTGACAGTGCCCAGGTGAGATCTTGTTGGGATCAGGCAGACTTTGCAATCTGGACTAATTGTCAACCAGGTTGACAATCTGAAGTCCAATTTGAAACGCGCAGAATCTATCATCTCATCATGTCCGGCGTGCAAGACGAACTTCTTTGACCTCTTCTGCACCTTCACGTGCTCCCCGGACCAATCTCTCTTCGTCAACGTTACGGCTTCGCAAAAGGCCTCGTCTGGGAAGCTTATAGTGACAGAATTGGATAATCTGTGGTCAGATCACTATGGGAAAGGCTTCTACGATAGCTGCAAAGACGTCAAGTTTGGCGCGACTGGTGGCAAGGCAATGGACTTTATTGGAGGCGGAGCCAAGAATTACACGTCCTTTCTCAAGTTTCTGGGAGATGAGAAGCTACTTGGGAGTCCATTTCAGATCAATTTTCCCAGACCTGCGGTTCCTGCGTACGAGAACATGACTGCAGAGGACCCAAAACCAAAGGCTTGCAATGACACTGATGAAGCTTACCGGTGTGCTTGCGTGGATTGCCCTGGCTCATGTCCCGAGCTTCCGAAGGTCACAGAACAAGAGTATTGCCACGTTGGGGCTCTACCGTGTCTCTCCTTTGCCGTCATTCTCGTCTACTGCGTATTTTTGCTGCTGCTCGTGACCGCAGTATCTGGACACATCGCTTATCAAAAACATAACCAACGAAAAAGTGAACGGCTACAGCTTCTTCAGGATGCAGCGCTTAGCGACGATGAAGACGAAGGCGACATTGTGCAAAATGCTGGCACACTGGACCGACCCTACAAGCAGTACAAGCTGAACCACATTTGCGACGCAGCGTTCAATAGCCTGGGCCGCACTTGTGCCATATACCCTCTGATTACGATAGGTCTCAGCGTCTTAGTGGTAGCTGTTCTCAGCATCGGCTGGATCAATTTCGAAATTGAGACCGACCCCGTCCGCTTGTGGGTCAGCCCTTCATCTGATGCAGCCAAAGAGAAAATCTTCTTCGATGAGAATTTTGGACCTTTCTATCGCGCCGAACAGGCTTTCATTGTCAACGATACCCATCCTTCAGGCGGCGGACCCGTGCTTAGCTACGACACACTAGCTTGGTGGTTCGATATTGAGGCTCAAGTGCACCGAATGTTGTCGCCAAAAGAGGGCGTCACGCTCAATGACGTTTGCTTCAATCCAACAGGTGAAGCGTGTGTAGTACAGTCTTTGACAGGGTACTTTGGTGGTCAATTCTCGAGCGTGGACCCGGATACATGGAGGGAAGACCTAGCACACTGCATCGAACAGCCTGGGGCACAAGAGTGTCTGCCAGATTTCCAGCAACCACTTAGCAAAGACATCATCCTTGGTGGGTATGAGAATGGGAATGTCCTCAGCGCCGAGGCCATGATCGTGACATGGGTCGTGAATAATTTCCAGCAAGGAACTGCCAAGGAGAAGCGAGCAATGGACTGGGAAGAGGGTCTTAAGAGTGTGCTATTCAACGCTCAACGCGAAGCCAATGAAAGGGGGCTCCGGCTATCCTTCACCACCGAAAGCAGTCTTGAACAGGAACTCAACAAATCGACCAATACTGATGCAAAGATTGTCGTGATCAGCTACATCATCATGTTTCTCTACGCTTCGCTGGCTTTAGGGTCTACGACTCTTTCTGTCAGATCGATACTCCACAATCCAGCAAACGCATTGGTGGCATCGAGATTTACGCTTGGCGTCATTGGTATTGTCATCGTGCTAATGTCGGTTTCCGCTTCAGTGGGCTTGTTCTCAGCTTGTGGTGTCAAAGTCACTTTGATCATTGCGGAGGTCATCCCGTTCCTTGTCCTGGCTGTTGGCGTAGACAACATCTTCCTCATCGTCCATGAGTTTGAGAGGGTCAACGTCAGTAGCCCTGATGATGAGGTAGAGAATCGAATCGCGAAAGCGCTTGGGAGGATGGGACCAAGCATCCTTTTGTCCGCCTCCACAGAGACCATCGCCATCGCTCTGGGGGCTGCAGTTGGCATGCCCGCCGTCAAGAACTTTGCCATCTATGCTGCGGGTGCAGTCCTGGTCAATGCTCTGCTACAAGTCACAATGTTCGTCTCTGTGCTTGCTTTGAACCAAAGGAGGGTCGAAAGTAGCCGAGCGGACTGCTTCCCATGCATCAGAATCAAGCGTGCAGATGTAGGCAGTGCTCATGGAGCTGGTGCATATGGCTATGATGACGAGGGACCTCTTCAAAAGTTCATTCGCAAAGTGTACGCACCCGCGTTGCTCAACCGGAAGGTCAAGGTCGCAGTCATCGTCCTTTTCCTAGGCATATTCACCGCTAGCCTAGCTCTGATACCTGAGGTAGCCCTAGGCCTTGATCAACGCATCGCCTTTCCTCAAGGATCGTACCTCATTCCATACTTCAACGATCTAGACGCTTACTTCAACACCGGTCCCCCAGCCTACTTTGTCGTGCAGGATCTACCCGTCACAGAGCGTAGGCATCAACGCGAGCTCTGCGCCCGCTATTCGACTTGCGATTCCTACTCCTTGACCAACGTCCTCGAACAAGAGTCCAAGCGGCCGAACGTTTCCTACATCTCCGGCTCAACCGCTAGCTGGCTAGATGACTATTTTACCTGGCTGAACCCGACCAACGAAGCATGCTGTGTCGAGAATGGCAAGACATGCTTCGCAGACCGTGACCCACCATGGAACACCACCCTCTACGGCATGCCTGAAGGCGAAGAATTCATCCACTACCTCACCAAATGGCTGCACTCCCCCACAAACGAAGACTGCCCTTTCGGCGGCGCCGCACCCTACAGCACCGCTCTCGTCATCGATCCCGCCACCCATCCACCCTCAGTACCAGCCTCCCACTTCCGCACCTCCCACACCCCCCTCCGCTCCCAATCCGACTTCATATCCGCCTATGCCTCCGCCCGCCGCATCGCCAACACCGTCAGTGAAGACCAAAACATCAAAGTCTTCCCCTACTCCAAATTCTACATCTTCTTCGACCAATACGCCTCCATCATCCGCCTCACTGGCACCCTCCTTGGCTCCGCCCTCGCCATCATCTTCCTCCTCTCCTCCACCCTCTTGGGCTCCATAGCCACAGGCGCAATCGTAACCCTCACAGTCGCCATGATTGTCGTCGACGTCATCGGCACCATGGCCCTCGCCTACGTTTCCCTCAACGCAATCTCTCTCGTCAACCTCGTCATCTGCGTCGGCATCGGCGTCGAGTTCTGCGCCCACGTCGCGCGCGCCTTCATGTTCCCCTCGAAATCCGTCATGGAGAAGGCGAAACCTCAGTTCCGAGGCAGGGATCTGAGAGCGTGGACGGCGCTGACGAATGTGGGCGCGAGCGTGTTCAGCGGGATCACGGTGACGAAGTTCCTGGGCGTGTTCGTGTTGGCTTTTACGAGGAGTAAGATCTTTGAGGTGTATTACTTTCGGATTTGGTTGGCGCTGGTGGTGTTTGCGGCCGCGCACGCCTTGGTGTTTCTACCCGTGGCTTTGAGTTTGGTCGGTGGTGAAGGTATGACCTCCTCCCTGATCGATTCCCGAGGAAGAGTTGGGATGCTAATCCGCGTTCTGCACAGGCTACGTTGATCCAGAATCCGATGGTAGTTTGGAAGAGGATCTGGCGAATCGAAGGTACAGAGCACTGTTACCCGAGGACGACTATGATTCTGATGACTACTGAATTGCGGACATCGAGGTCGGAAGGGGACGACTTGGGTTTTGCAAAGCATTGCGTGGATAAGTATGCATCTTCATTGGTAGCGGCACTTGCAATGTGCATAGCATAAGGTGGCGATGGATTTACGTATATCAACCTCATCTGCAAAACCATCTCGATCAATCTCTGCATCAGCAAAGCACTCCTTGGGCGTTTCTGTAAGAATCTCTCGTTCAGGGATAAAGCCTCCAAAGCTTTATATAGAATACATAGCCTTGACCTCAAGAATCAGCGATCAAGCCTCTGATTCACAGGATCGCGAAGGCAGCGAGCCAAATGCACAAATGGAAGAAGTATGCAGAACCACTAGGCCACTGAAGCATAGCCCAAGCTATTCAATTCACAGCATCCATAGCATCCATCCCTCATCCTCACTATCACCACCCCCTAGACTCCATCATGTGGGCTTGCTTAAGAATAAGACGTAGTACTTTCGGGCTTCATACCACTCTCTTCCGCTCTATGGGCGTACTGGGGTTTTGTGTCTATGTATGTTGCTTTGATCTCCTGGGATAAATTCTTATGGTGAAGGTTGTGGCATTGAAAAGACTCCAGTGACACCTCGAACAAGATCTGGAAGACTTCATCGCTGTACATGTCTGCATGGGTTTTTGTGATGGAGATATGTTTGAGGCAAGGGACTGTAAGTCTGAAGGGAGATATGAGGAACCTGCAGGAAGACTGGGAGGTATTGAGGTCTTTTTTGGAGTCATGCAGATCGCCCATGCCGTTCGTTCATCGAATATGGCCCGACTTTGCGACAAAAAAGTCATTTCTGTAGGCGTATGCAGGAGCAGCAGAGAGAGGGAGAGGAGCTTGCGAGTTTCGGTGTCTAGGTTTGGGCTTGAACTTAGGTAAGCTATTCTAGATACATCTCTTAAAAGAGACCGGATTTCGAAGCTATGATTCTGAGAGTCACTTCGTCTGGGCTACTGCTGTTCGAAATAGTCCTTACGCTTGCTTGCTCCCATGACGACAACGAGAGGTGATTACGCGCAGTGAACTCAGAAGGTTGTGCGTGTTCAAATCCATTGCAATATCAGACTCCCCTTTCCCAAACATTTCGAAATTGCCTAGCCGCACTGCCGCGCCACATTATCATGAGAGGAAGAGAGCGACTGTTATGAAAGTGGGGACCGAACCAATTGGTCCTGCTGCCATATGATGCATTGCATCATGGCTTACCTCAGTCAAAGCTTCAAATCAATAAGACAACAGCTAGATAGCGTAAGAGCTGTCCGCCTTCTCGCCGACGGCAAGTAAGGCATCGGCCTGGAAGTTCTTGCGCTTGTCCTTGGTGGCGTGGGAACTGGCAGCTCTCTTGCCGACAGCGAGTAGAGAGTCGGCCTGGAAATCTGGTCCCATCGTTGGTCTAGGTTTTCGTGTCGCAAGGATCGAAGCTGATTACTTACTGATTGGCCTTGCTGCTGGCGCTCCAACAGCCGTACCGACTAAGGGAGCAACAAAAAGGACTCGGTATACCATGATGAGACCTTGAATGCGTTTGTGGCATATCATCAATAGAATGTGGGCTAAGAATGCATGTCTCGGTACTCCGGACTAAGTATAACGGTTCGATTGTCGAGAAGGACCTTCTGATTGTCAAAATTACAAGGGGCTTCTCGGGCATCCAGTAGTGCTGTGCCTTTCACAAAGTCAAGCTACGTACATGATGACGGCATCAGATTCTGAATAATAAAGTGTGTCATGGTTGTGTCCCCAGACAGAACGTGTGCATTGCGCGCTTGCATGAGCTGGTTCCCACAGGACGACTGCGTATGCGCTTGCATGAGCTCGCCATTCGTACGCATGAGCACTTGCATGGACTTGCGTCGAAAACTTCCCGCCGAGAAACTAAGAGTGGATCAGAAGTTCCAGGGTGCATTCGGTAGCGAAGCGTGGCCTCTCGGGGTTCAATGGCGAGAGAGCTGTTGACAATCTACTGATGCCGCTGAGGCAAGTACGGCTCTCCTACCAAGCCTGTTGTCGATCAAGAGCGGCCATAAAATGTTAGAATACCAAACTGTGATACTATTGTTCCATGAAGGACTGATCGTCGAGGGTTTGACCCGGCTCGACTTTGGTAACCAGAAACCTTTGTCTGGGGAATTCCTCCACAATTTGATGGATCCGTTGATCGCCTGGCTGCGGCTGCATGAGTGCACCGTATCGAGATACTGGACTGATGCAATGATACCAAGTTGTATGGCATAGCAAGCGAGTAGCAATCTTCGGGTTATGCAATCGCATAATCCTTCTCCTCTCCCGAAGCCGCCCAACTGCCTGGCGAATCCTCATGCAAGTCGATTGGTGTTTAAAGGAATAACTCTAGGCTCTTGAGTGAGCGAAATGCCGAGAATGCATCATGCAGGATCACATGGGATGATGAGCTTCCTATGCGACGAAGGACAGGGCACTCGGATGGGAGAAGGTGTCTAGACATGGCTCAGTGCCCTGCATAATCCTTCCTGGCTGATCACTGCTTTGTGTGGTGAGCTGCCTGCGTTCGCTTGGTTGCCTTCTTTTGCCTGCATCCATCACTTGCCTTACATATTTTGAGATGACGGTCATAGAAGGCATGAAAATCTCCCTGCTTAGCCAGAAACCGTGATCACCACCATTTTTGGAGTCGTCCAGAATGAAAAGAGTGAAGAACAGGTACGGTAGCCTCGTTATAGGTAATAGAGCATAGTTAAGTGCTAGAGTTGAATTTGGAAATCGAACGGTTCCTGGCGGACCGCTAGAGCCCGCCGGTACGGGCGGTCCGCCGGCCCACGCGATCGTGGGGGTCGACTTCGGCTCCTAAAGTGCGCAACCCCTATGTACCACCATTTGCACCTCTCCCGTGGTGTTGTGCTCGGACCCGTGAGGATGAGGGATAGGAGCGGCTATTGATTCCACTACGTTGGGGCATATGAGTGATGCAAGCCTGCATTGATATCACTTGTAACGGATGCAATCACATCAAGATATCGCTGTCCAGACAGCAATGAGAGCTTTCCAGTTGGCACGATAGATCTGCGCTATGGCCGCATTTTCTAATTAAATGTAACCGTCCTCGAAGACTCATCCGCTTACCAACCTGGCCGCTCACTCCATCGTTATCACGATCTTCCTTGGCCTGTCGATTCACGTCCGGATATCTCCAAAAAGATATCACCAAAATTGCTTGCTGCGATACATTGCCTAATGTCAGTCTTGCTCCGTCTACAAACATAAGCCTTGTTACTCATAAGGCTGCAGCGCCTGTCTTGGAGATGCCGGAAAGGTTCAAGTGGAAGCAGCCCGAGGACGCTGTAACACTGGATTGGAATCCTTAGGAGAAGGGTAAGTTGCCTCTGCGGTTCAAGAAGCCTCACTCAACAGTTTTCGAAAGCCTGTGGGATACGAAATGCTTTTAGAGAGTGCACAGCATTGCTGCTTGAGGCAGGATTATCTTGTTAATCATATGGATGCTCTCAGAGCCAAAAGAGGGCAGAAAATCCTGTCTTGACAGAATGCGAGTCATAGCTACACAGAATATTCGACCGATGTTTTGCACCTTTATCTGCTTAGATATCATGTTCTTTCTATGTTTATCCTATTAAGCGTACTAGCAGAATGCTGACACTTCTATGACTGTGCCTTCGAACTACCTCGTTTGGGGCGTCATGATGTGTTTGCCGCATTTTGATATTGACCCAAATATACAGATGTTTCATTCACAACAAACCCTCGAAAATCAGCAACCAACACAGTTTCACCGCCCATCCCCCGCTCTCATGACATAGCAAGTTGAGGAACGTCAATTTTCAGCTACCGCCCTCATCCAAAATGGATGCCAGAATCTTGCTTCCGGCACGGTCCTTGGTACAGTACCGTGTGTTCCGGGATACTTCCATCGACTGTCGGGATCTGGAGAAGAGTCGTTTCCATATTGCTTGGATACTGCGTCAAATGCCCCTTGACACTGACACTGGCTGTGTCTGCTACAAAAATCAATCCATTTTTCCCTCCCTCTATGTAGGCTTTCGTATCCGAGTTTGGAACTGAGACGACAGCCTGACCGGAAGTGAACGACACGAACCTAAGAAATAACGGTTGTCAGACGCCCAAAGCATATTTACGTTTAGGCTTAGATTTAAAACTCACTGAACCTGAGGAGCGTTGTGGAATCCACCGTCGTACTTGGCAGGAACAATGCCGAAGCTCACAGCGCCAGCGTTAGCCAATGGCGCAAACGCAGCCCCCACGATACCAGCTCCGGTAGAGACAACGAAAGGTGCTGCTAATCTCCAGCACTCGATCGTCGATGTACCATCCTTGGCGGTGATTGCTGTAACGTTGAGATACTTGGGAAGCTTTCCAACATCATTGGCAGGCATCGTTGCGGACGAAAGCCGTAGGAGCATGAGGAGCAGTTCAAGATACATGGCGCAGGCGCTGCGAGATTTAATGAATCCCGTGAGACACCGAAATATGCAGGCAAGCAGGAATTGGCCGTAAATTGTTGGAGAAGGCGAAGAAGGCTGCGAGAAGATAAGGAAATGCTGAGGTGCAGAATAGCGGTAAAGAGGGGGGCACACACTCGAAAGCGCAAAGATCGTGCAAGGTAATTTTAGACGAGCAACACATCAGCCCCTCAAGAGAACCTCAAATGTACGTTGATCCACCCCACCACAGTCGAAATGGATGGACTAGAACAATTTACGGAGCAGCATGTGCAGCTTGATCTGCATTGACGATCACAACGGAAATGATACCCTATGCGCTTCCCGAATCCTACATGACTCGTGGAAGGAAGCAACCGCATTGACCCCGTAATAGATGCGCTCCAACGTGCATACGGGTGGGACCTCCCGGACCGACAAGGTCCTTCCGCAAACCAGCTCGGCGCTAGGCTGGGAAACATCTTTCAGCTCGTAGATCGATGCAATGCGTGACGTACATGACGGCCCTATTCAGTCCACCACACCACTACGTGCCTCTGTAACCGTGTCAGTACGTCTGAACAAGAGTGATTGCGACACGGAATGGACGATTGTGCGGCAGGTCTCAATCCTTCTGGGCAAGATGCATCAGCCAGACAAAAGCTAGGGATGTTGCTGGCAGGAGCGAACGCCTTGTACCACACGAAGGATCTGCCACTGACGGTCAGCTCTGATGAAATTCAAAAGATGAATGTGGTGGTGCAACTTTTCTTAACAAACTTCTAGCCAAAGGGATTATACGCTACCAATTTTCTACGTATAGTAGTCTCTCTTAAATCACGAGAGTGATCATCTTATAGACTATAGTCTGACATGGCGGCCAACACCAATACAATGCCTGGGGTAGAACCTCCACCCGGTGTCAGATCTAATTTCGTCGATCCTCGCACACACAACGGCCTCATCATCACTGTTGCCGTCCTTGCCGTTGCTTTTTCGACTTTCTTCATGTGTCTCCGCATATACACTCGCCGCTTCATCAATCACAAACTTTGGTGGGACGACTGTCAGTGGTTATCTCGAAGCCGTGGCACGGTATACACAATTACTGATCTCAAAATCTAGGGACATGCATACTTGCTTGGGTTGGTCTGATAGCCCTTGCAGGCTTGATGTTCAAAGCTCTTGAATATGGAGGGGGAGTTGATCTGTGGAACGTCCCTAAAGCAAGCTACGGTAAATTCACAAAGGTCAGCAGGAGTACTTCGCATTGTTCTCATAGGCAAATACATGACTCACCTTGCTATCCTAGCTATTTCACAAGGTAGAAATCGTTGCTAGAGTCTCAATGTTTTTCACCAAAGCTTCGATCGTCCTTCTATACCACCGCGTTTTCATCCCAAGTCAATCGCGAAAGGGTGTCATTTGGTGGGCGATTTGGTTTGTCTTCTGGTGGAACTTGCTCTATGCCGTGGCCCTTATCCTGGTAGTGACGACCGAATGCATCGGAAAAGAGTCTCGTATGGCGAAAGGAGAAGAATGTCTCGACCAATCTGCGATCGTCATTGGAGCAACCGTCATTAACGTTGTGTCGGATCTGATGATTCTCGCCATTCCCATCGTGGCCATCTGGGGTTTACAAATGGCGAAGAAGCCAAAGATGCGACTTTTGTCGGTCTTTGCTGTCGGCTTAATGCAAGTATCCGCCAGCTCTATGCAGATTTGTTGTCAAACACGCGAGGCTAACGGGAGCTCAAGGGGTGTCTTCGCCAGTATCGCAAGACTAGGGTATCTAATTCCTAAGGCAAGCAAACCAAACCAGACCGTGATCATTATGGTCCTACTCATGTTCAAGTACGTCGCACAATCCTCTAGTGCGAGAATAGATCAGAGCTCACCAGATCCTGCGACACAGCATCGCGGAGCAGACCAGTGGCGTCGTTGTGAGCTGTATGCCCGTTCTCCCGGCGCTCCTTCGTCACCTGTCCCAGCATTACTCTTCTCACGATTCCGACACTTCGAACGCCAAGGTATTCATGAATAGCTTCTTCGCCAATAAACGCAACGCGAAAACATCGGGTTCCCGCGTCGGGACTGACGTTCCGTCAGCCGCATTCAGTGAGTATGCAGAATTGACCGATATTGAGAACCAATGGGTGGACGGGATGCCGGCTAAGCCTGCAAAGTCCCAGCCAAAGATAGCCAAAGTAGGACATGGCCCTTAAAAGCTTGAGGCGGAATCTTGAAAAGCGTATTTGGACTTGTGGGCGCGCTACTTCGACTGTTTGAGGCCATTCCTACTGCATACCTTTGTAGTAAGGACTCATACGGTCTTGGAGCAGTCGGGAACCGGTAGCACTGGTTATGAATAAGGCACTGTCTTGGCTGAGCTGGTTTCGGTTGATATATCCCCATTGTTGGCGCTCACTCACTAAATCGTTAAGAATGATAGAGCTTTGAATATAACCTGTTGAATGACTATATTACTACTATGAGGGAAAAAAACTTTCGACTTCGGGAGCTAATAACTTAGCGAGTTTTAGTCTATTTTTGCTTAAACTTCAAATTCTAGCTATTTAACTATTTTATTAGTAATACATAATATAATATTCGTAGATTTCCTTTTAAAGCTAGTAAAAGCGGGTCTAAGTATAAGTCTCTCCTTATAGGCTACTAGAACCGCTAGGGCTAACTTCTTAAATTACTAATATAACCTCTTAATATATTAGTAGGTATTATTATAATATAAGTAACCTTTATAAGATAATTATAAGTTCTATAGTCTTAATATCTAGGATTTAATAGTTAAATATATATATTTATTATCTTAATAAGATACTATTCTTAGTCTTTTTAAAGGTAATTATAGTAACTTTTAGAGCCTTATATATAAGGATTAATTAATATAGATAGTATTAAGTAAGAGTAAGTAAATATTAATTTTAATTATTATAATAGTATTAGTAGGTATTAACTTAATCTTATATATTATCTAAGATATATATTAAAGTAAATTTTAGCCTTAAACTATTATTAGATATAAGAGGCCTTATTAAATAATAGATTAACTTCTAGATATAAAAGGTAGTATATTTAATATAATTATTAATATTATTAATATCCTTATAAGTAAATAAGAGTTAAATATTATAATTAATAATATTATTAAGTAATTCCTTATTATAAGTAGTTCTTTTATATACTATTTACCTATCTACTTAAATAGTTTTTATCTTATAAACTAATAT
>JAABUW010004235.1_pt1 | contig 19614 bp, 18 predicted proteins | sample 5560081 | NCBI WGS metagenome assembly JAABUW01 (sample SAMN10711882, study PRJNA513363) | rock metagenome | isolation source: Antarctica rocks | place: Antarctica: Victoria Land, Knobhead sud
TGACCCAGCAGCGTCTGGAGGAGTCGCCGTTGCGCACGACTCGACGGCGAGAGACCGCGCGACGCCTGCCGTTCCTGTTCGACCCGGCTCAGGCCCGTCAACTGATCACGGCGGCCGCAGCGCTCCGCGACAACCCGAGGGCCATCGGCCGCGGGCCGACCTACCGCACCATCTTCGCTCTCTGCTACGGCCTCGGTCTCCGGGCCGGGGAGTGTTGCGGCCTTCGCCTCGGCGACGTCGACCCGCAGCGGCAGCTTCTGATCGTGCACGGTGGCAAGTTCGGCAAGAGTCGTCTGCTTCCCCATGGTCCCCGCATCGGCGCGCTCATCACCGAGCAGGTCGAGCGTCGGCGGATCGAGGGCGCCTCAGCACCGGAGGCACCGCTGTTCAGCTTCGACGGCCGGCGCAGCGTGCACCCTCGCAGCGCGAGCCTCACGTTCCACCAGCTCGTCCTCGAGCTGGCCTTCTCGGTCCCCGACGGCGTCCGGCCGCCCCATCTACACTGCCTGCGTCACTCCTTCGCCGTGGGCTGCCTGTTGCGGTGGTATCGAGAGGGTCTCGACCCCTCGGCCCGGCTGTTCCAGCTCTCCACGTTCATGGGCCATGTCGACCCCGCGTCCACCGCGATCTACCTGACCATCACTCCCCAGTTGCTCACCGAGGCCAACCGACGCTTTGAGGCCTTCGCCGAGCCGGCATGGTCGGAGACGAAGTCGTGACCGGTCCGGGGCCGCTCGGGCCCCTCATCCACTCCTTCTTCCTCGACCACCTGCTCACGGTGAAGGGTCTCCGGCCCGCCTCGGTGCGCAGCTACCGCGACACCATCCGGCTGCTGTTGTGCTTCGTGGCCGCCGACAAGGGCACGAAGATCACCAAGCTCACCCTCGATGACCTCAGCTTCGAGAGGATCCTGGGCTTCCTGCGCTACCTGGAGGACGACCGTCACAACCATGTCCGGACCCGCAACCAGCGGCTGGCGACCCTACACACGCTATTCGACTACATCGCCACCCGAGAACCAGCGATGCTCGGAGTCTGTCAGCAGGTGACAGCCATCCCAATGAAGCGAGCCGCTCCCGCCGAGACCCACTTCCTCGAACGGGATGAGACGGAAAAGCTTTTCGCACACCTCCCTCGCACGGGTCGCCTCGCGCTGCGAGACCACACCCTGCTGCTGTTCCTCTACAACACCGGGGCACGAGCCCAGGAGGTCGCCGACCTACGCGCCGGACACCTCGAGCTCGGGGAGGCCTCCACCGTCCGTCTCCACGGGAAGGGCGACAAGTGGCGGACCTGCCCCTTATGGAGCCAGACCGCAAAGCTGCTGGTCGAGCTGCTCGGTGGATCCAACACCATGCCCACCGCACACGCCCCGGTGTTCGTCTCTGCCAGCGGCGAGGCCCTGACCCGCTACGGCATCTACAAGATCGTGCGCCGCCACGCCGGCCACCTCGATGACCCTCGCACCAACCGCAAGGTCAGCCCGCACATCTTCCGTCACACCGCAGCCGTTCACCTCCTCGAAGCCGGCGTCGAGGTGAACGTGATCCGCAGCTGGCTCGGACACGCCGATCTCACCACCACGAACCGCTACGCCGAGATCAACACCAAGGCCAAGATCGAGGCCCTCAGAAACACCGAACCTCCCGGCCCTTCGGCGGGACGCCACCCACACCCGGTCTGGCGCTCCGACGAGACGCTGCTCAAATGGCTGTCTTCACTGTGATCGTTATGTGCTGTGACGCTGACCGATTACCCCGAGATCACTGGCATCACCATCCGTGACCACATAACGGAGCCGGGCACAGAACCCCGACAACGAGAAGACGGTGACCGTGGAGCGCCGCCAGATTCGACTCGTGTCGCTTTAACACCACGGTCGGCCTCACTACGCGGCAGCCGCTGTGCACACTCACCACTGCCTCCTGAATGTGGGGCGCTGGCACCACATCGTGATGAGCTCTCGTGGTTCGGTCGCCGAGAAAGAAGGACACCCGCAGGTCAACCCATGACGGATCGGGAACTGAGTCGATTGCCGTGGCGCAGGCGCGAGTAGTGGGACATGTCCACGGGATGGCGCGTCCGTGGCAGCGTCACAAGTACCGGATCGCGATCGTGGTCCTGGCCTGCTTCGCAGGCGCCGATGAGTGCGTTCATGAGGTGACCTACGACTGGGGCATTTTTGAACTGGTTGCCACTGGTGCCGATGGCAACGTAGAAGCCGCCGAGAGCTGTGCGGTCGTAGATTGGTATCCAGTCGTCGGAAACATCGTAGAGGTGGGCGATCCCGCGCGGACGGTTCGGTACCTTCAACTCAGGCATGCGCCGGGCAAGACGGAGCACCTGGGCGTCCCACACCGCTTGAGTGGGGTTTGGGTCGAAGGAGTCTGCGTTCTCGACCCAGTTGAGCGGATCGCACTCGGGCTCGAGGCCGCCCACCACGATCGACCCACCGGGGTGCGGTCGGAAGTACGTCCCGAGGTCGACATCGTTGACGACAGGGCTTAGGCCGTTGGCCAGGCTGTAGTTCAGCGGCGCCTGGAGCACGTGGACCTCTTGCCTGAGCGGTCGCGTGCGCACTGCGAAATCGTTGAGGACGTGAGCCAATGCGTTGATGTGACCCGAGTGCGGCCCAGCCGCGTTCAGCACTATCGGCGCGGAGATTTCGTCACCGGTACTGAGAGTCACCCCGCAGACTCGGTCAGCTCGCTGTTCAATTGCCACGACGGAGACGCCACCGACGAATTGCACCCCCCCTTGTTCTGCGGCAGCACGCAAATCCTGCGCTGCGAGCTGCGGATCGTCGACGAATCCGCTGTCCGGCGTGAAGAAGCCGGTCACCGTCCCCGATGGCTCGCCCCAAAATTCGTCGCTGGTGACCCGCTTCGGGGGCCAGAACCGGCCCGTGTCCAACGCAGGCACCTGGCGGTTGATTTCTGCAGCATCCCAGACCTCGTAGGGAACACCGACCCGGCCGAACAGGGACAAGACAGCGGGTGTGTCGAAGGCGGGACCATCCAGGACGAGTCCGCCGGTCTTGATCAAGCGCGCCGTCGAGCTCCCCCGGCGTGCCTGCACGTGCTCACGCCAAGCTTCCCAGCCAAACCGCGACTCCCACGCTGTGGCCACCCCCTCCCAGGTTGAATAGTGAAACCGAACCACCGTGGAGGAGGCGCCCGTCGAGCCTCTGCCCGGCCCGGTCTGACGGTCGACGACCACAACGCGATGACCGTTCCGCGCCAGCTCAAGTGCAGCGGAGCAACCGATGATCCCGCTGCCGATAACCACTACGTCGGTTGTTGTCACCATGTGGGCGAACACCCCGCTTCCTCAGCACCATTGACGCCTGCGAGGTGCAGGGTCAGATCTCGCGCGTGGTCTGAGCCGCTGGTCGCCGCCAAGGCCAGGCTGAGGGCCAGCCGCGCCTTGGGTGCCTTCAGGTCGCCCAGCATGACAGCGCCGGCTTCGGCGAGGTCGTGTCCACCGCCGTTGCCGTAGGTCGCGCTGACAGCGCCGGTGGCGACCCGAGTGGTCACTGCGACCACGATGCCCTTCGATATCGCTCGGAGTACGCCCTCGAAGATGGTGGGCGTGGCGTTCCCAGCGCCCATCGCTTCCAGCACGATCCCCTCGGCCCCGCCCGCCACGGCGGCGGCCAGCAGCACGTCGTCGGCACCCAGGTAGACCGGCACGATGTCGACTCGGCGAAGTCGGCTGGGGAGAACCGCGTCGTGCAGCACCGCTTGCGGTATCGCCGTGCCGAGCACGCGGACGTTGCCTCCGCGTATCCGGGCGACGGCGCGGTGTCCGGGCGCATCGAACGCGCGCAACATGTGGGTGCTCACCTTGGTGACATCTCGTGCCTGGAAGGCGACGCCGTCCATGGCGACAACGACACTCAGCTGGCTCGTGTGCGGATCAGACGCCAACGCGATAGCGTCGGCCACGTTGCGCGGCCCGTCGGGGTGAGGACTGTCGGCGCTGCGTTGCGCGCCGGTGAAGACAATGGGGATCCGGGCCCGATGGATGAGGGCCGCCAAGAACGCCGCCTCCTCTAGACAATCGGTGCCGTGCGTTACGACGATCCCTTTCATGCGCGCCTCCGCGACAACGCGGAGACGTCGGGCCAGACGCCAGGAATCGTCGAGCGTCAGTTCGTGGCTGCCGGTGATGGCGAATTCCTCGACCTCTGGTGATTCACCAGCCGCGGCGACGTTGGGCCACGATCGGATCAGCAACCCAGGGTCCAGCGCCTGCACCGCGCCATGGACGTCTCGACGCGACGCGATGGTGCCGCCCGTCGTGACTATCCGGACGGGCCTCGTGCGGGCAGTAGTACTCACCGTTGTGAGGAGAACGCGGACGCCCGGTCATAGCCGGCTGCTGTCGCCATGGTGACCAGGGCGCCCAGCGATCCCGAGAGGTGCTCGGTCACCGTCTCGGTGTTCCACCGCATCCCGCGCAGGCACTTGGCCGCCAGTGAACTCGCCGCGTCCTCGAGGTCACTGAGCGCGGTGACCAGGGCGTCGAGGATCACCGGCTCCATCACATTCAGTTCCAGCTCCCCGGCCGCGACGGCGAGCTCAACCGTGTGGGCGCAGCCACGCACACGAAAGCTCAGTTGCAGAACCTGTTCGGGGACGACGGGGTTGACCTTTCCGGGCATGATCGACGATCCCGGTTGCAGGGGTGGCAGGGTGATCTCGCCGATGCCTGAACGCGGGCCCGACGAGAGCAGCCGGAGGTCGCTGGCGATCTTCGCCAGGACTAGGGCACATCGAGTGGCGGCCGCACCTACCTTGGCGTAGGGGTCGAAGTGGGCGAATGCGTCGAACGGGTCGCGGGTCGGCACAAGCGCGTGCTCGGTCAGCTTGGCGAGGTGCCGTACGGCCGTAGCGGCGAAACCCGGTGGAGCGCCCAATCCGGTGCCCACCGCGGTGGCTCCCAACGGGACCGCGCCGAGGGACAGGACGGCCTCCTCGAGCTCCGCCCGCACCCGCTGCACAGCACGGACCTGAGCCCGATGGGTGTCGCTGATGCTCAGCGGGACGGCATCCTGCAGGCAGGTCCGTCCAAGACGCTGGATGGTGCCGTACTCCGTGGCGAGCTCGCCAAGACAACTGGCTGCCTCGTCAAGGGCAACGAGCGGACCTCGAACGCGAGCGAGCAACGTGAGTGCCATCGCCGTGGGGTAGGTGTCGTTCGTCGACTGCGAACAGTTCACGTGGTCGTTGGGGTGCAGGGTCGTGGGATCTCCGTCTTCCTGCAGCAGTTGACTCGCTCGCGCAGCCAGCACCTCGTTGACGTTCATGTTCGCGGAGGTTCCCCCGCCCCCCTGCAGCAGAGGGAGCGGGAACTGGCTGCGATGGTCGCCGGCGACTACTTCGCATGCCGCCCGGACGATGGCGTCAGCGCTCGGCGGCGGGATCAGTCCGAAATCCCGGTTGGCCTTCGCCGCCGCGGCCTTGACCAACGCGTAAGCGCTCAGAAACTCGGGGAGCTGATTCATTCGCCGCCCACCCGCCTGCAGGTTTTGTGCCGCCAGCGCGGTGTGGTGCCCGTACAGGACGCCAGCCGGTGTTGCTGTCACAGATCTATCTCCACTCAAGTTGCGCGTTGCTTGGGCACGAAACCCGTCAGAACTGGAATTTTCATGCCGGTCAACAGCGGGCGGGCTCATCGCCCCTGGCCCTGGCGAGCTGGGCCATGACGGCGATCTCGTCGAACACCCGCCACTCGTGGATGATCTTGCCCTTGCGTAGCAAGAACTGTGAGGATCCGAGGATTTCAATCGGCGAATGGGTCAGCGGACCGTAAATCGGCGCGCCGTCGTACGTGCCTGTCAGCCTCCACAGCACGCCGATCCTCGTGCCCTGTTCGTCTGCGGTGTTGGCGGCGATGTCCCGCACCTCGACGGTGGCGTCCGGGAAGGGGGCAATCATCTGACTCAGATCTGCCTGGTAATTCTTTGCCCGGGTTCGGATGCGCGCCCGCGTCGTCTCGAGGAACAGATCACGGTGGGTGAACTCCGGCACCCGCTCCAGGTGGCGTTGGTCCCACACCTCGTGGAGGAACTCCTCGATGGACGCGGCTTCCGCTACGTGTGCGTCGGGTCGTGGGCCTGACTCGCCCGCCACGAGGACGTCGCTGGGCGCCGCTCGGCCGAACAGGCCCGCCTCCTCGTCGGGGAAAGCAACCGTGCGCGCGACTTGCTCCGGGTCGAATCCCAAAGTGGTCACCACTCGGTACTCGTCCCGGACAACCCACTCTTCCTCGACCAGCCCGTTGCGCACGAGACAGATCGCTATGTTCCTGGACTCGGAGTTGTTCAGCGTTGGAGGCCCGTAACTGGACCAACCCTCTTGCGGGCCGGAGTGGAACACGCGGTGGTGACTGATGAAGGCGTCCTCGCCGCGTCCTTCGCAGATCACGTCCTCGGCCGTCCCGATGCGGTTGGGGAAGGCGCTCTTCTTGACCAGTGAGCCACGAAGGACGTTCTGCATGCCGCGAATCGGTCCATAGGCGCTGTGCACGACCATGTCATCGGCGTAGTGCTCGGATAGTCGACCGAGCCCGTAATCATCCCAGATCAAATCGGTCCAGCCGAGGATGTAGTCCTCCGGGCTGGCGAAAGGGGCGTAGCTCTTGGGGTTGACGGTCACGGGTGTCGGTTCCTCTCTGTAGCAGCGGAAAAGTGGCGGACTGGCATGGCTTGCGTTCGCTACGGCAAAATGTACTGCATACGTATGCTGTCGGCAAGGGTTGGCAGACGATCCTGCCCGACGTTTCGGGAATTAGTCCGCTCAGACCCTTGACTTTACGGTCCCCGTGGGTCTTGTATACGTATACACCCAAGGGCGAAGCCGGTCTCGAGCTATGACCGGATGGTCGCCCCCCGCAGTTCACAGGAGGTATCCGTGTCGGTAGCACTTCGCCCGTCAGGTCAGCGGGCCGTCACCCGGTGGCGCTTCGCCGTCAGTATCGCTTCCGTCTCGGGGTTGTTACTGGCCGCCGGGTGTGGTGCCGGCTCAGAAGTGGGCGGATCGCAGACCAAGATCGCCTGCGACATCACCCAGCCGGCGAACCAGACCACGGTCAACATCTTGGCGTACAACAGCGCGGCGACCGATCCGTTCACCAACGCACTGACCGCGAATTGCAAGTCGGACAAGTTGACGATCAACCACCCGGCGACCGACCTGTCCGGGCAGAAGCAACGCGCCGTGCAGTCGTTGTCGGGATCGACGGCAAGCTATGACCTGATCGAAGAATTCGGCACGGTCTACCCCCTCTACGCCGACCGCGGCTGGACCGTTCCGCTCGACGACTTCATCAACAAAAATACCGATAAATACAGCATCAGCAGCATCGACCCCCAACTGCTGAGCGCGCTGAAGTACAACGGCCACCAGTTTGGGCTGCCGACCTACTGGAGCGTCCAGCACCTGGTGTACCGCAAGGACATCTTCGACAAGCTGAGCCTGAAGCCCCCCACCACTTTCGACGAGCTGCGCACGGTGGCCAAGAAGATCCAGGACTCCGGCGATGTCAAGTTCCCGCTCGCCGTCCCGATCGCGCCCGCCAATGACATCCAGGGGCTCTTCGGGCAGGCGCTGCGGTCACTCGGTGGGGACTACTTCGTGCCTGGCCAGCCGGTACCGGCGCTGAACGGCCCGACCGCAGTCAAGGCGGTCGAGGCGGTGCAGTCTCTGCTCCCCTTCATGTCCCCGCAGGTGCTCAGCTTCTCCTCACCTGAGGTCACGACGCAGTTGCAGACCGGGCAGGCGGCCATGGGCCTACTCGTGACCGGCCGACTCGGACCCCTCGTCGATCCGACCAAGTCGCCGAATGCCAAGGATTTCGCCTTCGCCACACCGCCGTCCATCGCCGCCGGCGGGCAGCCGTTGTCCTTCCTCTCGGTGGATGGTTTCGGCGTTGCGAAGAACTCCACGGTCGACCCCAAACTGCTGTCTCAACTGGCCGCCGTCGCCACGGGCTCTGAGGCGGCGAAGGCCGCACTGCCGAACGCGCTGCCGGCTCGGCTGGACTTGCTCAAGGGCACGAACGTCCCCTTCGCTGCGAGCGCGCAGGACATCCTCAAATCCGCCAGCCCCAAGCCGCTGGATCAGGTGCCCTACATGGCTGACGTCTACAGCGTCATCGGCGCCCCCATCGGCGACGCGGTCTCAGGCAAGAAGCCCGTTCAAGCGGCCCTCGACGAAGCACAGGCGGCCGCCATCAGCGCAATCGCGAAGGCCGGTTACGCCAAGTAAAGCGACGGCGGCTGACGACAGCACGACGCGTCGTCGGCCGCTGCGGCTGTACCCAAGAGAGGATGGCCTCGGATGCGTACCAGAACGTTCTTCGCGCTGTCGTTACCGGCGATCGGGCTCATGGTGGCCCTGCTGGTCGTTCCGCTCATCGCAACACTGGACTGGAGCTTTCAGAACATCCCGGTGGGTCAGCCCGGCGTCTTTAACGGGTTGGCCAACTATCGGGAGCTGCTCACAAGTCCCCGGTTCATCCAGGCCGCCGAGTTCACGATCGGCTTCGCCCTGGTGGTAACGACGATCAAAGTGGCGTTTGGCTACGCGATCGCGATGCTGCTCAACAAGGTTCGTTGGGGCCGTCCCATCTTCCTGGGCATGCTGTTGTCGACCTACGTCGTACCCACCGTCGTGGGCGCACTCGATTTCTCCTGGCTGTTCAACGACGTGTTCGGTGGACCGGTCAACCGGCTGCTGGACCTTTTCGGGATTCAGATCAACTGGCTCGTCGACGAGTGGCCTGCTCGCGCCCTATTGAGCATGCACTTGGTCTGGCACGAGATACCTTTCGCGATCCTGATCTTTTACGCCGGACTGCAGGGCCTGCCCAAGGAACCCATGGAAGCCGCAGAGCTCGACGGCGCCAACTGGTGGCAGCGGCAGCGCTACATCGTCATCCCTGGACTGGGACGGTTGGTGTCCTTCGTCTGCGTCATCGGCATCATGGACTCCCTCAAGGTCTTCGACTCGATCCGCATCATCACCCCGGCCGCCTCTCAGCTGGGCACGGAGTCGCTGATGACCTACGTCTTCCAGATCGCTCTCAACGACAGCTACCGGCTGGGCATCGGCAGCGCCGTCAACGTGATGACGATCGTGCTCACCCTGATACTGCTCATGCCGTTCCTGCGCTCAACGTGGCGCGACGCGAGGGGGATCTGATGGCTGTGATAGACGCTGACCGCCCGGCCAGTGGGCGACCGACACTGCCGAACCGCCGGGGTTCCGGCAAACGCCGACGTGCCGACGACACCCAGGGCTCCGTCCTGAGCTTCGTCATCATGATCGGCATCGTGCTGCTCATGATGACCCCGTTCATCTGGGCTGGCCTGACCGCCCTCAAGCCGTTTGTCGACGCCTTCCGTAACCCACCGATCTGGATCTTCACTCCCCAGGGCGGTGCCTTCCAGCAACTGTGGCAGGCAACCAAGTTCGCCAAGGTCTTGTCCAACACTGCGTTGGTGGCGGTGCTGTCGGTGGTGGTGAGCCTCGTCATCGGTGCGCCCGCCGCGTACGCATTCTCACGCTACCGGGGTCGCATCGGTCCGACTTTGCTCGTCCTCGCCCTGGTCTTCCGCGCGTTACCCCGGTTCGCGGTCGTCCTGCCGTTCTACCAGGCCTCTCGAGCTGTCGGACTCTACGATACCGACACCGCATTGGTCATCGCCTTCGTCGCCATCAACATGCCCTTTATGTTGCTGCTGCTCACCGGTTTCTTTCGCGAGATCCCCGAAGAACTCGACGAGGCCGCCATGGTGGACGGTTGCACTCGGTTGCAAGCATTTCGGCGAGTCATTGTTCCGATCACCGGACCGGGCTTGGTCACGGCAGGCCTGTTCGCGTTTCTTCTCGCCTTCCAGGAGTACCTCGTCGCCCTGACCCTGACTCAGAACAACGCCGTCACCATCCCGGTGTTCGTCGCCGCCCAATCTGGCGCGGACGACATCACGACCTTCCAACTCCTCGCGGCCCTGAGCCTCGCCCTCGCAGTACCCATTATCCTCATCACCATCTTCGCCAGGAAGTATTTCGTCGCCGGTCTTGCCGGCGGGGCGGTCAAGGGATAGAGGGCCGGCCCGAGGCCACAGTCAGCACCCGGCACGGGCCCTCGCCTCCGTGGTCAACGAACGCGCACGCAGAAAGTGAAAGCGATGAGAGCAAATCGACTTCGGAAGCTCTTCGAGGCAGGAACGCCCGCGATCAACGCGTGGGTCTCCTGCGACAGTCCCTACATTGCCGAGGTGCTCTCGCACGCAGGCTATGACGCCGTCACCATCGACCTTCAACACGGAATGTTCGGCATCGACCGCGCGATCGCCCTGCTCCAGGGGATCAGCACCGGCCCCGCCGTCCCGATGGCGCGGTGCACACAGCTGAACGGCGCGGAGATCGGCAAGCTGCTCGATGCAGGCGCGTACGGATTGATCTGCCCGAGTATCGACACTCGTGAGCAGTGCACGGCTCTCGTGGCGGCCTGCCGCTATCCCCCATCGGGACGCCGCAGCTACGGCCCGTCCAGGGGGGCACTCTATGGCGGCCCGGACTACGTCCAAGGGGCGGACGCGACCCTGCAGGTCTGGGCGATGGTCGAGTCGCGGACCGCGCTGGACAATCTCGAGGAAATTGTGGCCGTACCCGGTTTGGACGGGATCTACGTGGGCCCCAACGACCTCGCGCTCTCCCTGGGTGTGACCCCGGCCACCGTCCCGGTTGCTGCCGAAGTGGAGGCCGCCTTGATGCGTGTACTCGCCGTCGCCCACTCCGCTGGTGTCGCGGTGGGTGCCTACTGCGCGGACGCCGAGATGGCGCGACGCCTGGCCGAGACCGGGTTCGATCTCGTGACGCCCGGAAACGATGTCGTACTCCTCAAGGACAGCGCCGCGCAGCGGATCGCGGTGGCCCGCGGGACGCCGCCTACCGAGGTCGCCGCTGGGGGCTACTGATGCCGACCGCCCGGGCCCCGCGTTCCCACCACGCAGCGGGAGCGGCGGCGACCAGCCACGACGTTGCGCGCGTCGCCGGCGTCTCCCAGCCGACCGTCTCCCGCGCACTGCGCAACGACCCGAACATCGCCGAAAGTACACGCAAACGCGTGACAGAGGCGGCGCGCAAGCTGGGCTACAGCGTCAACGAACTGGGCCGCAGCCTATCCACCCGCGCGACACGGCGCATTGCCTTGGTCGCCGACTTGGACAACGCCCTATGGCCACTGCTGGTCGAGCAGATCCACGACGAACTCACCGATCACGGGTACTCGATGACCCTGCTCGCCGAGCGCGGTGACCCCGTGGGGATGGAGGCCAACCTGCTCGGCGGTTGGGCCGACGGTGTGATCATCACGTCGGCCCACGTCAACGCCCGACTCCCGCACGAGCTCAGGCGCCGAGGCCTTCCGTTCGTCTTGGTGAATCGTACGGTTGAGGGACTCGAGGTCGATGCCGCAGTCGCGGATAACGTCGCGGGGGGAAGGCTGGCTGCGCAACTGTTGCTGGCCGCCGGTCACACCCGGGTGGGCGCGCTCTTCGGGCCGCAGGACACGAGTACCGGACTGGGGCGTGAGGCCGGCTTTCGTCAGGGTCTGGCCGAGGGTGGGGCCTCCTTGCCCCCGTCGCGGGTGCGGTGGGGCCCTTTCGACTACTCCCACGGGCGCGCCGCGCTGCCGGACCTGCTGAAGGGGCGTTATCGGGCGACGGCGCTGTTCTGCGCCAACGACATCATCGCGATCGGCGCCATCAACACCGCTCACAAACTAGGCGTCAGCGTTCCCGAGGACATCGCGCTGGTCGGCTTCGACGACCTGGCTGAAGCGGCGTGGCCTGTGTTCGATCTGACCACGATCAGGGTTCCCTTCGACGCCATGCTGAGCAGTGCAGTAGCACTACTGCTCGAACAGCTGCGGGGTCATGGTGCGGAGCCCCGCGCCGTCGTCCACCCCGTGACCCCCGTGCTGCGGAGCACGCATCTGAGAGCTGTCCAACCGACTCCAGAATCCCGCTAGGTACTCCGATGCGGGCGGAGCCGGTGTGTCTGCTCCTTCCTGGAATGCTGTGCTCTGACCGCTTGTGGCAGGCGCAGCATCAACGCCTGCGTCGTTGGGCTCATTTGGAAGTCGTGGCGCTCGCCGGGAGCAGTATCGAGCAAATGGTTGAGCACATACTTGCGCTGCCTTACCGACGCTTTGCCCTGGCCGGGCTGTCGCTCGGCGGGATCGCGGCCCTCGCGACTGCGGCCGCCGCCCCCGAACGGATCATCGGACTCGCGGTGCTGTCCGCCACGGCACACCCCCCGCGCGCTGAGCAACGTGCGAGCTGGGCGGCCATGGCCGCGCGTACTCAGTCGGGCGACTTCGCCAGCATTACCTCGCAAACGCTGCTTCCGCGGCTGGTGAACGCGCAGCACCTACGCATGCTCTCCATCGTCGACGTCGTCCTGGCGATGGCCGACGAAATCGGCCCGACAACCTTCCTGGCGCAGCTCTCCATACAGGCTTCACGGGTCGACCTGCGACCTCGCCTTGCGGCCATCACCTGTCCCACGATGGTCGTTGCTGGAGCTGACGATCTTCTGGCTCCGCTTCAGGCGCAACGGGAACTGGCGTCGCTGATCGCCGGAGCCCGGTTGGAGGTGCTCCAGGAATGTGGGCATCTCAGCCCGCTCGAACGCCCGGCCGACGTCAGCGATCTTCTCGAGGGCTGGCTCCGCGGCCTTGCGCAGCAGCCCGATCAGTGAGCGCTCTGACCTGCTCGTTGGACAGCGGCGACAGGCGACGACCGTGCAGAAGCAGCGTGAGTCGCGCGGTCTCCTCGATCTCTTCAACGGCGTCAACGGCCGCTTCCAAACTGCTGGCGGCGGCGATGGTACCGTGGTTGGCGAGCAGGGCGCAGCGCACACCCGGCGCCGCGGTCCGCAACGCTTGCGCCAACTGTGGGTCCCCGGGGGGGAAATACCCGATCAGGGGCATCGTCCCCACCCGCATGACGTAGTACGCCGTGAGGGGCGCCAAGGGCTGGTGCTCGTCCAGCCCGGCCAGGCAGGACAGCGCTACCGCATGCGTGGAGTGCACGTGGGCTACCGCCGTCACCTCTGGATGGCGCTCGTAGTAGACCCGGTGCAGTTCCAGCTCTTTGGAAGGTTGATCGCCTGAGATGTGGGTTCCGGCAAGGTCGAGGACGGACAGGTGATCGGGAGAGAGCCTACCTAGAGACATGCCGGTGGGCGTCATCAGTACGCGGTCACCGAGCCGGACACTGAGGTTTCCGGTCCGCCCGTGCGTGATGCCGCGGTCATAGAGGGCGCGCCCGAGTGCGACGATTTCGCTGCGGGCGGATTGATTCGTGGTCATCGCGCACCATCGCCGGTGTCGGTCGGCGCGCTAGTGGGCGAGCACGCGAGGGCTTCACGGAAGAAGTCGACGCCGCCGAAGTTGCCGGACTTGAAGGCCAGCGCGACATCGGGGTCTGTCGAGACGGTCCAGGGCACCCCGGTGCAGATCTCAGGTCCGATCCGGACTCGTCGGATCCCGAGCGCCTCGGCAACCGCCCCGGACGTCTCGCCGCCGGCCACTACGAGTCTTCCGACTCCCATCTCGGTCAGACCGGCAGCCAAGCGGCCCATGGCCTGCTCGACGACGGTCGCCGCTACGTCTCGCCCCAAAGCGGTCTGGGCCCGGCCGACCGCCTCAGGCCTTGTGTCCGCTGTGATCAGGATCGGTCCATCGGCGAGGTGCACGCGCGCCCAGTCGAGCACGGCGTCGATGCGGTCGGGCCGCGCGCGCAGCTCTTCGGTGGGGACGAGACGGCGCACCGGCCAGTGCCGCGCGAATTTCTCGACCTGTCGCGCGGTTGCGCGCGAGGCGCTACCCACCAGAACTGCCGCAGCACCGCCAGGCAGGCTCGGCGGCGCAGGCTTGAAGCCGCCGTCCGCGCGCGCAAGAGCGGCCCCCCAGGCGGCACCGAGGGGCGCTCCACCCCCGAGGAGCGCCATCCCTGTCGCCGCGGCGGCGATGCGGTCAACGTGCGAATCGGCGATGGCGTCCGCGATAATGTGCCTGACGCCTCGGCGCGCGAGCTCCTCCAGCAGTCTTCCGGTCGCCTCAAGGCCGGCCTGCAGGGTCTGTAGCGGCAGCAGATCCACTGCGGCTGGAGTCTGCGCTTTCAGTACCCGGACCAAGTTCGGATCCCGCATCGGGGTCAGCGGGTGGTCTTGCATTCCGGACTCGGAGAGCAGCGACCGGCCGACGAACAAGTGGCCCTGGTAAAGGGTGCGGCCATTTGTGGGATAGGCGGGACAGTGGATCGCTTGCGAGCTACCCAGCGCGGTCAGCAACTCATCCGTAACCGGCCCGATGTTGCCGGCTGAGGTCGAGTCGAAGGTGCTGCAGTACTTGAAGTAGACGTGGGCGATGTTCTGTGATTGCAGCCATCGCAGCGACCGCAGGGCCTGTTCCCGTGCTGCCAGACTGGGCAGCGTCCGCGTTTTGAGCGCGACGACGACGGCGTCTTCGTCGCCGGCTGCATCATCCGGGTTTGGTACACCGAAAATCTGGACAGTCGACAGCCCCCGACGGACCAACGCGCTTCCCAGATCGGTGGCCCCGGTGATGTCGTCGGCGATGCATCCCAGAAACGGCACCAGCATCCTCATTCCCTGATCCGCCGGGCCCCAACAAAGCCCAGTTGCGCATACGTATACAACACCGGGCTTCGATGCAGTGTCAAGTCTCGTGCGGTGCCGATTTGGGTGCTTGCCCTTGCGGTCGAGGTGCCGCTACGATGGCTGCATACGCATGCAGACAGAACGGGAGAACACCAGTGTCCGAACGAGTACAGGTCACCGCCGAGGAGATCGAGCAGCGCGCAATCCGTCGGGCCGAGCTGGTCCCCGACCGTTCGGCGTTTATCGACACCTGTTTGCCGGACTGTGTCGGTAAGGAGAACTACGCGCTGATCGGCGCCGGTGTCTCGGAGAATCCCGACCAGATCGTGCCGGTCGCCGACCCGCACGGCTTCAACCTCGGCGTTGCCGCGATGCCTCACAACATCACCAACTCGCTACATCTGCACTTCACCGCCGAAGTGTTCAGCTGCTTCAGCGGAGAGTGGCTGTTCCGGTGGGGGGTAGACGGCACCGAAGGTGAAGCGGTCGTCCGGCCCGGAGACGTGATCACGATGCCCACCTGGATGTTCCGAGGGTTCACCAACATCGGCGCGGACGACGGCTGGATGTTTTCCTCGCTGGGCGCCGACGACCCTGGTGGCATCATCTGGGCCCCGTCCGTGCTGACGGCCGCTGCCGAACACGGCAGTTTTCTCGCGGCCGATGGGAGACTGGTGCTGGGAGCGCCCGGTCAACCACCCGAGGACGTGCCGCTGCTGCAGCCGATGCCAGACGCCGAGATCCAAAAACTGCGCCGGGTCACCAAAGATGAGATGCGCTCGCGCCTGAGCACACCCGGCGACCTCGTCTGGTCCACGACGCCCTTCCTGGACTCGGGGCTACCCGGTGCTGGGGCTGAGCTTGCACTGGTCGTCGGCTATGGGATCACCGAGGACCGGAACCAGAGTCCGCGGGTGCACAACCCGCATGGATTCAGCCTTGCCTGGTTGCGGGCGCAGCCCGGCGCGGGTATTTCGACCCATCGTCATGGTGCGGCCCAGGTTCTCATGGTCAAGGATGGTCGTTGGCGCGTGACTTTGAACCGAGAAGATCCCGTCTCCGCCGAGCTCGGGCCGTTCGACACCTTCTCGGTGCCCCCGGGTGCATGGCGTCGGATCGAGAGTATCGGGCCCGAGACAGGTCAGCTGGTCGTGATGACCGAGGGTGACGGCCGGGTGCGACTGGAGTGGGACGCGGAAGTACGCCGAGCCGCGTTGGCTCTTGGCACAGCCCACGATGCGAATGGTTATCTGGCGCCGGCCGAGCTGGTCGGAAGCTCGCACGTCTGAATTCCAGCTGTCACGTACCTGCCAGTGAAGGGAACATGCACCATGGCTTCAGTGACGTTTGACAAGGCGACCCAGATCTACCGGGGTACCGACGAACCCGCCGTCGACGCCCTTGATCTTGCCGTTGAAGACGGCGAGTTCATGGTCTTGGTCGGCCCCTCAGGCTGCGGAAAATCCACGTCGCTCCGGATGCTCGCAGGATTGGAGGACGTTTCCTCCGGTGTGATCCGTATCGGTGACCGCGACGTCACACACCTGCAACCGAAAGACCGCGACATCGCAATGGTGTTTCAAAGCTATGCGCTCTACCCGCACATGACCGTCGGCGAAAACATGGGGTTTGCCCTCAAGATCTCCGGGGTCCCCAAGAGCGAGATCGCCACCAGGGTGCACTCCGCGGCTCAACTGCTCGGTATCGACGATTACCTCTCGCGCAAGCCCAAGGCACTCTCTGGTGGTCAGCGCCAGCGGGTCGCGATGGGCCGCGCAATCGTGCGGGAACCCCAAGTTTTTCTGATGGACGAGCCGCTGTCCAACCTCGACGCCAAGCTTCGGGTTGAGACCCGTACCCAAATCGCAGCATTGCAACGGCGACTGGGCACAACCACCGTCTACGTCACACACGACCAGACCGAAGCCCTCACCATGGGTGATCGGGTAGCGGTGCTGAAGGACGGATTACTCCAGCAAGTCGACACACCGAGGACGATGTACGACCGTCCCGCCAACGCCTTCGTCGCTGGCTTCATCGGATCGCCACAAATGAATCTCTTCGAGGGACGCCTGGCAGACGGCGCTGTGCAGGTCGCCGGACATGAAATCCCCATCGAACGAACCCGGGTGTCGGCCGCTGCAGGAGATCGGGTCGAAACCGTACAGATCGGCGTGCGGCCGGAGGATTTACGACTCGCCGGTTCCGGAGACAACGGAATCGACGCCGAAGTGGTTCTCATCGAAGAACTCGGCGCGGACGCCTACGTCTACGCCCGAGTCGGCGAGTTGGACAGGCCGACGTTCGACATTGTGGTGCGCGTCGACGGGCGCAAGCCACCTAGGAAGGGCGAACACATAAAGATCGTCATTGCGCCGGAGCGAACACACATGTTCTCCGCAGCCACCGGCGAGCGACTCTAAGCCAGACACCGCCTGCGCGCCCAGACCCTTCCTGCATACGTTGTGAGATCCCAACGACGTTGCGTTCCGGACCCGCGGCCCTCGACGTAGCCGACGTTCCATTCCGGGGTGGCCCACAGTCGCAGCACCACACCGGGGTGCTCGAGGCGGGGATCGATACCGGACAGGGTGCGCAGCCCGCCCACCGTCATCGGCAGGCGCCGAGCGTTCACTCCGGCGTGCAGCCAGACGTTGCGCAGGTGCTCCGCATGTACACCGGAGGTGAGGGTGAGCATCAGCGATCCCCACAGCAGGTGGAGTTCTGCCTCCCGGGTGCCGACGTTCACGGCGCTCAGACGGGCGCGTTGTTCCCCCGCGATTCCCAGCGAAACGGACACGATCTGTGTGGTGACGGGCGGGTTCGACATGCCATGCCTCCCAAGGCAAGAGCGCTTCCGTGGGCTGGTCAGGCCCGGTGAGTTGGTAGGTCTCACGGTAGGGGCTCGCACCGACAGAAACCGCCCACCCCAGCACCGCCCACCCTTCCCGCGGCACCCCATGCCGAGCGCCTCAGCGGTGGGGTTGCGGGGTGTTGTCCCCAACGGGGCGGGTTGTCCACAGTCGGCGCGACAGTGGGGCCAAGGAGCTCGGCTCTGACTACTTCTCACGGGTCAATCCCGGGCTCACCCGACGCCGGGCACTCGCACAGCTCGCCAACTTGGGCTTCGAGGTGACACTGACACCCACCGCCTTACCGCGTCTTCATGCGAAGAGGAAGTACCGCAGGTAGAGGTAAGGCACGCGCAGCAGCACGGTCACGAGCGTGACGAGCGAACCGTACTTCGCGAAGTGCCAGAAGGTAATCCGGTAGCCGTTCCTCTCGGCGATGCCCAACATCACCACGTTCGCGCTGGCGCCGATCACCGTTGCGTTGCCCCCGAGGTCAGCGCCGAGCGCCAGGGCCCACCACAGCACGTTGCCCGGGTTGCCCGTCTCGGCGGCCAGGGAGCCGGCCAGTGGCGCCATGGTCGCCACGTATGGGATGTTGTCCACGAAGCCGGACAGCACGGCCGAAGCACCCAGCAGGAGGAAGGTCGCGGGGCCGGCGTTACCGCCGGTTGCCTCGGTCGCCCACGCGGCGAGCTGCTCGATCGCGCCGACCTTGATCAGTGCGCCGACCATGATGAACAGCCCGGCGAAGAAGATCAGCGTGGGCGCCTCGACCTCGGCCAGGTACTCGCGGGGTGTCAGTCCGCTGATGAGGACCAGGACACCCGCACCCAGGAGAGCAACCACCGCCGGGGCGGAGCCGAGCGGCGAACTGAGCACGAAACCGGCCAAGACGGCGAGCAGCACTGAGCCCGCCTTGATCAGCAGCGGCCGGTCGGAGAGGGCCTCACGTTCGTCTAGTTCCATCACCTCGGCGACCCGGTCGGCGTCGTAGGTGAAGGACTTGCGGAACAGTACGCGGCACATCGCCAGCAGCGCGATGACCAATACCACGATGATCGGGGTGAGGTTGCTCAGGAAGTCGTTGAAGGTCAAGCCAGCGCGACTGGCGATAATGATGTTGGGCGGGTCGCCGATCAGCGTGGCCGTGCCGCCGATGTTGGACGCCAGCACCTCCGCGATCAGGAACGGCACCGGGGGCACGCCCAGGCGCTGGCAGACGAGCAGCGTCACGGGTGCAACGAGGAGCACCGTGGTCACGTTGTCCAGAAGTGCGGACGCCCCAGCCGTCAGCACGACGAGCGTCACCATCACCCGGAACGGTCGGCCGCGGGCCTGCTTGGCCGCCCGGATCGCCGCATACTCGAACACCCCGGTCTGCCGGAGCACGCCCACGATGATCATCATCCCGAGCAGCAGGAAGATGACCTCCCAATCGATCCCGGTCTCGGGTGACTGGAAGGCGTCCTCGAAGCTGACAGCACCTGCGAGCAGCATCAGTCCGGCTCCACCGAGGGCGGCCTTGACGCGGTGCACCTTCTCCGAGGCGATGAGGGCGTAGGCGATCACGAAGACCGCGACGGTGAAGGCGGCCATTCAGTGCGCGGCGAGCAGCACGTCGAGCACGCGGGGCAGCGTCACGCAACCCATCAGCCGCCGGTCGTTCTCGACGACGGCGACCAGCGCGCTGTGAGCCCGGGCCATCAGGACACACAGCTCCAGCACAGTGTCATCGGTTTGGTGCGTCACGGGAATTGGCACGGGCGTCGGGCCGTACAAGCTCAACGGACGTTACCTCTGGCGAGAGCCCTCACGGCTGAAGGGCATCACGCAGGGCAGGAGACAAGGGCGGCGGCACCAGGGCGTCGGGGGACGTGACCACGCGCGCGTGGCCAGCGTCCAGACCACGTTCGCGAAGAAGCGCCTTCAGCCGGTCCGGCGCGCCGGACCGGGTCAGCTGGACGATCTCCGCGATCAAAGGACCGAGGCGGTCCATGGTGGCGTGCTGATGGTCGAGCAGGGCGCGCAACGCTGCCGAGACGATCTCGCAGAACACGGCG
>JAABUW010004237.1_pt1 | contig 19611 bp, 20 predicted proteins | sample 5560081 | NCBI WGS metagenome assembly JAABUW01 (sample SAMN10711882, study PRJNA513363) | rock metagenome | isolation source: Antarctica rocks | place: Antarctica: Victoria Land, Knobhead sud
ACGCCCTGGGCTCCTACCTCGCCATCCCCCTCGGCGAGGTCGCGGTCGGACCGATCGCCGAACGTGTCGGCATCGGCCCCACCCTGGTGGGTTGCGCCGCCCTCATCGCCGCCGCCACCCTCACCGCACTCGCCAGCAACGACGTCCGCCAGCTACGCCGCCGACCGCCCGTCACCGAACACACGCCAGCCGTCGCATAGCCAAGCCTCTGCGACGACACCACCTGAGACAAACCTCGACAGCATCCGACCAGGTCAGGTCGTCGCGAAACACGGTCCGAAACCCGGCGCGTCGGACTCGGTGAGCACGCCGAGTTCTGGGGTGCTGCGAGGACGAACGCATCACCGCTCATTGCTGGGTCCGCCGCTCCCTCGGCCGCGGCTGCCGCTCCACCCGTCAGGCGTCGCCTGACGTCTCACTACCCTCACCCTCATAGCTGCGAAAGGGACCATGATGGCGGCACGTATCACGGTGGTGCGCACCAAATCGTTTCGAAGCTTCCGACTGGACTACGAGATTCGGGTCGACGGCGAGGCTGTCGGGCGGGTGCAGCGCGGCCAGACCCTCACCCACGAGATAGACCCCGGTGAGCACGAGGTACAGGCCTTCTTCGCCGCAGCTGGCGGCGGTCGCGTCAACGAGATGCGCCGTAGCGTGGCTATACCCGTCGACGTCCATGAAGACGAATCAGTCGACATGCACGTCGATTTGGGTCCCGCAACCAGCGCAAGGCTCTTAGCCCAGGACCCAACCGCTACTCGCGATAGCTGGCTGACTCTCACATCAGACGGCTACCAAGACGCCTCGAAAACAGCACCCAAGCCCCATCCCGCACCGGAAGCCATCACCAGGATCGTCCTCGCGGTTATCATCTTCGCTGGCTTCGTGACCAGCCTGCTCTCCCACCCCGCGTCACCACTTCATGTCGCCAGCCAGATCGCCATTGCCGTCGCCGCCGTCGTACTCGCAGTACTCCTCTACCGACACTTCCAAACGATGCGTTCCTGAGAACCAGAACGCCTCCGCGCGGGGCATTTCCCACCCCTACCCCGCGGCTCGTCGGTAGACTCCATTGCTCGGTGAGCTGCCGCACGCAGCTGCCGACGCGGCCGCCGCAAACGCCCAGCAACAGAGCAGCAACCGCGGCCAACCGACGGCCCTTATAGCCGCACACCTTCGGTGACCGTGTCCTTGGCGTGGGCGAGGTGGCGGTAGACGCTGGCCCGGGAGACGCCCAGTGCCGCGGCGATCTGGGTTGGGGTCTCGCCTTTGGCGCGCCGGGCCTGGGCTGCGGCGAGTTTGTCGGTGTCCATGACGGTGGGCCGGCCCCCGGTACGGCCTTGGGCGCGGGCCGCGGCCAACCCAGCCAGGGTCCGTTCGTGGAGGATGTCGCGTTCCAGCTCGGCGAACGCGGCCATCATCGTGAAGAAGAACTTCCCTTCCCCGGTCGGGTTGTAGGTGCCGGAGAGTTTCCCAGTGAGGATGCGCACCCCGATCCCGCGCCCGTGAAGATCATCGGCGATGGTGAGGACGTCCTTAACGGAACGACCGAGCCGGTCGAGTTTCCACACCGCGAGGACGTCACCGTTGTCCGGCCGCAGGTAATCCAAGGCGGCGGCCAGTCCCGGACGGGCGCTGCTACGGGTGGACACCTTCTCCTCGAAGATCCGACCGCACCCGGCGGCCGTGAGCGCATCGCGTTGCAGCTGGGCGTCCTGGGCGACGGTGGAGACCCGCGCCAAACCAACGAGGTTGTAATGGGTACTCACCATGGCGCCCACCATCGCACAACTCATCTCAGAAGGAAGGCAACCGGACGGAGGTTCTGCGACGTGTTGTGGACACAATGAGGTCGGCGAGTCGGGCTCGCGGCCGACCGTCGCAGAATCGATCGAATGAGACGCACGGAAGAACGTTGCCGTCGTTCGGCAACTGCAGCTTCGACCTAACCCGGCTGCCCCGTAAGTCAAACGACTTCCGGTACGGCTGCTACTCCTCCGACGCGATCAACGTCGCGATGGCGGACCGGTACGCGGAGAACTGCAAATAGTCGCCAGGCCGTACCAGGGGCCGCGCCGACTCAGAGTTGCGTCGCGCCGACGAGCCCGCCATACAGGTCGAACAGTAAGGCCTGCCGGGCCGCCTCGGTCTTGTAAGCGCGGCGCCCGAACATGGCGTCAACGGCAGAGTCCAGCGACTTGTGGGCGGCGCGGACGTCGCCTGGCATGCCGGGTCCGTACAGGTCCGCGAGGCTGCTCCGCGGGTGTGCCTTCCGCGCGCCCAGCACCCCGCGCGCAGCGGCGTCGACGCGCGCCCGCTGCGCCGGGCTCGGTGACGGGAAGGGGAAAGAGTTGTAGGACAGGTCCGGCGACACCCTGATGTCGCTCTTGATCCGTCCCGAGACGGTCTTCGCCCAGACGGTGAACATCGCGGACTGCAGCACCCCGAACAGGTACTCGTCGGCCCCGGCGAGGGTGAGCGTCGAGTCGTGCGCGATGTCCTTGGCGCCGAAGAACGCCATCGGGACGATCGGGCGGTGTTCACTGCTGTGTCGGGGGACGCACAGCCAGCGCTGGTTCGGCTGGCGCATCGCGAGGAACAGGCCGGGCGTGGCGGCTTTCTCCCTGGCGCTTGGCGTTGGGCTCTTGAGGCGTGCCACTTTGACGATCGCCATGCGTTCGCGCAGCACGGGCGACTGGCGGACGTCGCCGGGGTCGGCGTCGACGAGCCACAGGCACCAGCGCTGCTCGCCTCGGATCATGTCAGCGGCCCCGATCAGCCGCCGGAGGTACTTCGCGGCGAGGGGGTCCTTCCGGATGATGTCGTCGCGCTCGTCGGGCGAGACGAGCAGGCCGCCGCCGTCCTGCGGCCTATTCCCCTCGGTGAGTCTGGGCACGGGTACCAGCGGAGAGGCGTGCTTGCCGATCGCCATGACGGCGGAGTCGGCGAGGTAGATGTTGATGGCTTTGGCCGGTGCGGCGATGGGCTGGCCCTTGAGTTCGGGGTAGTCGAACAGCTGCTTGACTCCGCCGGCGCCCTTCTCGGAGAACCCGACGATCACGACGTGGACGACGGCGGCGCCGGGCGCCTCACTGGTCCAGGCGAACGTGCGGTGCGCGAAGTCGATCTCGAAGCCGTTGTTCTCCAGCAGCGGTCCGAGCGCGCGCGCCTGCTCCCCCTGGCTGATGGAGTTGGTGCTGACCAGCGCGGCTCGGATCTTGGTGCCCTTCATGTATCCGACGGCCTTGGCGTACCAGCAGGCGACGTAGTCGAGGCGGCCGGTCCGGTCGGTCCCCTGCACGGTCGCGAAGACCCGCCGGTTGTCCTCCTGCTGCTCGGCGGTCATCCGTCCCATGCCGACGAACGGCGGGTTCCCGAACAGGTACGAGCACTCACCCGAGGGCAGCATCTCGTCCCAGTCGACCTCCGTGGCGTTGCCGATCCGGATCGTCGCGGCGATCTCGATGGGCAGACGGTCCGGGGCCATACCGAACTCGTGCGCGAGGGCGAGGTTCGCCTGGTGGTCCGCGAGGAACATGGCGGTCGCGGCGATCCGGGCCGGCCACTCCTCGATCTCGATGCCGTAGAACTGGTCGAGCGAGACCTGCAGCCCGAGCGTTGGGTCGAACGTGAGCTGCGCCTGCCCCGTCAGGTCCCGCAGCCGCTTGAGAATCTCCAGCTCGAACCGGCGGAGCTCCCGGTACGCGACGACGAGGAAGTTGCCGCAACCGCACGCCGGGTCTATGTAGCGACCGGCCCCCAGCCTCTGACGGAGCCGTCTGAGCTTGGTCACGCTGTCCTTCGCGGCCTCGAAATCCGACCACAGCCGGTCCATGAACAACGGGCCGATCACTTTGAGGATGTTCAACTCGGTCGTGTAGTGCTCCCCCAGTTCCCGCCGGGCGTCCTTGTTCTTCACAGCTTGGAACATCGAGCCGAAGATCGCCGGGCTGATGGAGCCCCAGCCGAACAGGCAGCAGGCAACCAGCTCGTCGCGCATCTCCCGGTCGAACGACGGTATCTCGATCTGGCCGTGGAACAACCCGCCGTTGACGTACGGGAACCGCCGCAGAAGGTCGTCGAGGGTCTTCGGGCGGGGCTCCGGCCTGTCCAGCGTCTGGAACAGGTGAGCGAGCTGCCCGCCGAGGTCGCTGCCGTCGGGCTGCGTCCGCGTCTCGACGAACTCGGTGAACAGCGACTTCTCCCACATGCCCGTGTCCTCGCCGAACATGAGGAACAGCAGTCGGGTGAGCAGGACGGAGGCGTCGTGGCCCTCGTAGCCGTTCTTGTTGAGCTGCTCGTACAGCCGGCCCATGAGGCGCGCCGCCTCGATGTTCGCCTGCTCCTCGTCCTCGGCCGAAAAGTCGCGCCTCCGGTATCCGGCGATGAACCCGAAGCGGTCGATCTCCTGGGGCAGGTCGGCGAGGGAGAACTCAAAAGGCTGGGCGTTGCCGGACAAGTCGAGGACCCGCATCCGTTGGAAGTCGCTGCAGACGACGACGCCCGGGAAGTCGCCCGCATCCAGCGACTCCAGGTAGTCGAGCGCCTGCGTCTCCGCCTCCGCCAGGTCCTTCCCCGCCGTCTTGTGCTCCGCCACCAGCGTGCCGGGCCAGAACAGGTCGATCCGGCCCCGCCCACCGGTCGACGTGCGCTCGGCCCGCTTCTCGAAGGAGGCGACCCGCTTGCGGTCCACGCCGAAGATCTGGAGGAACTCGTTCCAGAAGGTCTGAGCCTCCGCGTTCTCCTGCATCACCCCGTCCCAACGCAACGCGAACGCCGTCGCGCTCGCGCGGATCTCGGACCAAGCGGGGGGCTTCGACACAGGTCATCCTCTAGTCGGGTACAGCGAACGTATCGGTCGCGGGGGTCAAGTCCGCTGGGGTGGTGTGTGAGTCTCATGCTCGCCGGGGTGTGCGACGTAGTCAGCAACATCTATCTACCCGGCTGGTGAGCCCTCCACGGAGAAGCTGTCATTGAGCTTCCCCTCGAATCGTGGAGGATTCCTTATACCGCTTCCGGTTGATGACGGCGATCTTCTCGTACTCGATGGGTGAGTGTCGTGTCCGAGTGTCAATGGCCCGTCACGGCGTCACGGTCGACACCGTCCGGGCCTCGGCCGGGGCCGCGGGGCCCACCGTTTCATGATCCACGTCGGCCAACGTCTGGACTGCCGCCGCCGCCTCAACCATCAGAAGAGCCGTGCCACGACTCCCGTTCGGCCGCCGACGTGAGCAAACAGCTCTCTATCCAGTTACCGAAGTCGTCCACGGTGCGGGAACGCCTGCCCGCCGTTGTGCTGCTTCTTGGCATCAGTCAGCCATGCCTCGATCGCCTCATCAAGCAGCTCCCCTAGCTGCACCCGAGGCCGGCCATGCTCTGAGAGGAACCACACGGCATCTCTCACCTCGTCGGCTAGATCTCGGCGCAACTTCACGTGGTCACGTAGAGCGGGTTTGGTCCACTGTTCGTTTCCCGGGGTGCCCCGGGAACCCGAGACGTCTTGGGTTACTGCGGTACCTGAGGTGTCTTGGAAACCCCGGTTACCTTGGACACCTGGGGCACCTCGGGTGCCTGGGTCGGTGAGCGTGTCGAGCGCACGGTCCATAGGGCGAGTGATCCCGGTATCCTTGCCGGGCAAAGCTTTACGCGGAGGCACCGGCCACCTCCCGGCTGAGTAGCTCGTCCAAGACGGCGCGGTAGTCCCGGTCGCCTTTACCGTCCGGGTCGAAGATCGCCATGGGCTGGCGCCATGCAGGTGCTTCTCTAAAGCGGTTGTCGTCGCGGATCACCGCGTCGAGGACGTCGCCTGTAGGGAAGTCCTTACGCAACTCCTCCCCGATCTCCCGGCCAAGAACGCTCGTGTGCTTGCCGTAGATACGCACCTGGGTCAATAGGACACCGGCCATCCGGAGCTCGGGGTTTAGACGGCTTCGAACCTTTTCGATGGTGGCGCGCACTTTGGGCACCTCATCAAGCTCAAGCGCTCCGGCAGGCACGGGAACGAGAACATCAGTGGCTGCGGTGAGAGCCACAATTGTGAGCGGCCCAAGGTCGCCGGGGGCATCGAGGAACACCCAGCTTCGGGGAGTTGTCTTGCTGAGTGACTCGCGTAGCAGGAACTGATGGCCGGGTTCCGTTGTCATGCGCTCGGTCTGAGCGAGGGTGATCGACGCTGGAACGAGTTCGAGGTTCGTGATCGCGGTAGACACCACAAGGGGATCGAGCGACTGGCCGTCGGCAAGCACCGTCATGAGCCCATCGTTGTCGGGGGAGTGGTTGAGCCACTGCGTGGCCGAGCCCTGCTTGTCGAGATCAACCAGCAGAACCCGGTGCCCAGCCAAAGCGGCGGCGGTAGCGAGGTTGACGGCCGTAGTCGTCTTACCCGTACCGCCCTTTGAGTTGACGATGGCAGTTATCCGCACGTGAAAGCACCCCTTTCAAGCGCGCCAGGAAAGAAACCACGGCACGCGGTGTTGTCGTGAAAATATTAGCGAGGTACCTGGGGTATCTAGGGAACCCCAGGTACCTCGCGTGTCGCCGCGCTGGACGGTTGTTACCGCCACCTCTACTCACTCCCTGAACTTTTGACGCTCATGCCCGGCCGCCGCGGTGTTCGTTGAGGATCGCCCGGACCTGGGCGCGGCCCGGGCCGTTGAGGGCTGCTCGCCCGGCTTGGTGGGCGGCGGCGTCTGCGGTGATCTGGGCGGGTACGGCGGCGATCCGCTGGGCCGCGGCGTGGGCTGCGGCGGCGGCGTGGGCGTCGCGCCAGAGGGTGGGTCGTTCGCCGATGTCGGCGCGGTGCAGCAGGGCGAGCAGGTATTTCACCGGGTTGTGCGGTGTGTCATAGACCCGGAACCCCGTGGTGGCCACGTCGTTGAGGTGTTGGATGACGTCGCGGTCGGTCCATCCGGCCTGCGCCCACCGTGTGAGCCCCGCTGCGTAGGCGTGCGGGGAGTACCGCCTGATCCATCCGGGACACTCCGGATGAGCCCGCAGCGCCTTGCTCATCGCCAAACCGACCCCCCCAGGGTCGCACGCACCCTCCCGAACCCTTCTCCTGGTCGATGCGTGGCGCGGAGCGCCGTCCGCTGATCCCGCAGGGTGCTCTGTGCCGGTAGAAACCACTCTCTCTTCGAGAGAGGAAGTAGGAACAAGACCACTACGTGGAGGGGTGCCATCTGGTGTCTGACCTGCGCCGCTGCGCACAGGGTTATCCACAGGGTGGGTGTTGGTGTGGTGCAGGGCGTACACGGCGGTCCACCCACGTGCTTTGTCGCCGCGTTCGGCGGAGTCCAACCGCTCCAGGAGCGTGCGTTGGCGGCCTTCCTGGACTTCGGTGGCAAGCCCAACCAGGCGGAGGAAGGTTCTGGCCCGGCTGATGGTGCGTTCCCCGAGTCCGGTGGTCGCGGTCATGCCGCGCTCAGCCCCGGACTGGCCGAGCAGGGGCCAACTGTTGCGGCCGGTACCGAAGTCAGCCGCAGACGCGTGCGCGGCCGACACCGCCAGGACAGTGCGCAGCGAGATACCGCCCCCCGTGATGGCCACGAGCTGGTACCGCACCAGCAGGTAGTGCCTGCGGTAGACCCGTTCGACATGCTCCAGCCAGCGCTCGGCGGACCACCAACACGGCACCCGTGCATACACACCCGTCGGCACCGGACGGCGCAACAACGGCCGCGCAAGCGGCGGCCCGCAGCCGTCACGACGACCTGGTGGACGCGACCCGGCGCCAGCACCGCGATGTACAGGTTGTTGCCGATGCTCAGCGTCAGGGGAGGGGGTTGCGGTGCGGTGACGCACCGGGGGGGTCACCGCGGGGTGCGGCGCCGGCCACGCGCAATCAGTGAGGTGCAATCACGAGGGCGCACCGAAGACACGGCGGGTCCTGCGTGACCACCCCAGCAGGGGGGCGGTGTAATGTCGACTCCAGTTCGGTTAACGAAGCCCTGTACCCATATGCACCGGCCAAAGTGACTTTCGGGTATGGGGCTTCGTGCTGTCCGGAGTCAGCCGGTCGACTGTCTCCGGTGGTGCGGTCTAGGCGGCGGTCGTCTCCATCCCAGGCAGGGGATCGGTGCGCGGTGTGAGTTCGGCCCATAGCGGGCGACCGTCGGAGTCCAGCTCGTCGCGGTCAATCAACGCGCTGAGGTAGCGCGAGACGCTGAGACCGGCGCTCTCGGCCCGGTCCATCACATCGCTCCACGTCTCGCTCGACACGTAGGTCTTCAAGATCCGCAGATCGGTGCTGGCGTTGGTCGGCCTGGGGAGCTGGCGCTGCGACATGCCCTTGATCTTGGCGTGAGTAGCGCTAGCGCCATGGCATTCCGACCATGACGGCGTGTCGCGGCACTCACGCACCCGCGCGTGATCGGTGACAAGTCAGCGCGTAGCGGTGGCGCGGCAGCAGGCCAGATGAATCGGTGCTCTCGTAGGAGCGGGTCAGCGGCCGCGGCCGCGGTCTTGGTTGCGGTTCGCCGCCGGCGACGGGGTGTAGCGGCTGGGTGCCTGCGGGGTGCGGCGCGTGGTGCGCGCGACTGGTGGGGGAGTGCGGTGGTGTTGGTAGTCCCCGATCGCCTCCAGGTTCTCCTGGAGGCGTTGCTGGCGGTGCTCACGGATGTCGGGGTCGGCGAGGTGGGCCAGGAGCTGTGCGCCGACGGGGTGGGGTTCCCCTTCGGGATACACCAGCGGTGCGGGCAGTTCACTGAGGTAGGTGCGGTAGGCGCGTTGTTGGGGGGTGTCGCGTTGGAACATCATGGCCAGGCGCACGGCCTGCGCCCCGTACGCCCCGTGGTCGGGGTTGTTCTGCTGGATCTTCTCCCATACCGCCATCTGTGCGGTGGCGGTGGCACTCACCTGCGCCCAGTGAGACCGGTCGGCCAGCAGCTCCCCATAGTGGGTGGCCAGGACGTGATCGTAGATCGCGGTGAAACTGCGTTGACGCCCGTCGGGGCTGGTGACCGGGACCCCCAGCCGCTCGCTGTGGGTGGCGGCGAGACGGTCGAAGCGGTGCTGGGCCCGGGAACGCCCCAACCGCCCCGCGGTGTACATCGCGTGCTGAGCGGTGCCCAGTTCGCCGGCGGCTGCCCGTACTTGCTGCTCGACGGTGGCCCGGGCGGCGGTCAGCTGGGGGTCCAGGGTGGCCAGCTGGGTGCGGGCCTCGGTGAGGGTGCTGGCGACCTGCTCCACGGGTGGGTTCCCGGTCTGCGCCCATTGCTCGGTGATCCGTCCCGCCCTGGCCTGCTGCGCCCGTTGTTCGAGTTCGACGTCATGCTGGCGGGTGAACTCCTGCTCACCCAGCACCTGGGGGAGCGGCTCCAACACCTGGGAGAGTTGCCGCCAGGCGAGTTTCTTGTCCAACTGTGACGCTTTGAACCACACCTGCTCACCCTGAGAGTCGGCATGCGTGGTGGTGGGGGCGGCGAACCGGTACCCGGACACCGTGCCGGTGCTCGCTTGGTTGACGGCGAAGTCGATGCCCCGCTCGGTGAGTTCGGCTTCGAAGACCTCGCGGCCGCGGCCGGCGGCGGTGTTCGCCGCCGCCAGCACCTGCCCGGCCAACACCGCCCGCGGGGCGTGGCGTCCGGCGTCGGCGAACATCCGATACTCCCCAGGCTGCACCTGCGTGATGGGAGTGCGTTCTGAGGACACTCCTCGCCGCAGCGGGGCCTGGACCAAGCCGAGTTCGGTTTCCAGGGCGCGGCGGGCGTCTTGGGTGGTGCGGTAGTCGTGCCGCCCGAGCCACACCCGTCCGTCGTGCGCGACCCGAGAGAGGGCGAGGTGAATGTGGTCATCGGCGTGCCGGACCGCGACCCAGGGGTGCTGGTCGAAACCCAATCGCTCCGCAAACACCTGCGCGGCATCAGCCCACTCCGCATCCGAGAGGCGCCGGTCTTCGGGGGCGGTGCGCAGCGAGCACTGCCACACCGGGCGGACCACATCATCCCGACCCCGATAGGCCCGGCGCATGTTCGCCACCCACTGCCCCGGCTTCGTCGGGTCGGTCACGGGGATGGAGCCGGCGATGACCATCCCCGCCACCCGCTCGTTGTAGGCGTGCTCGTTGTGCCGACCCGGCCCGTGCAGATACACCCCCAACGCCCCCGCATCCTTACCCCGGGTGATGGAGGCGATCACGACGCACTCATCGCCTCAAGCCTCGAATCCAGGGCGGCGATCGTGGCCCGCGTCTGATCGATCACCGCCACCATCCGACCCAACCCGGCCGTGTCCACCCGGCCCTCGCGGGCCTCGATGTGCGCCAACCGGGTCACCTGGTTCAGGTTCGACCCCACCCGCACCAACTGCTGCGACAGCTCCCGCACCACCGAATCATTGAGCACCACCCGCAACCCCGCACCCGCCTCGGCCTCACCATCTTCGGGGACCTCCGCACCCGCCCTGCGGGTCAGCTCCGCCGCCACCACCGACCGCACCCATGCCCCGAGCTGCCCTCGTTTGTCCGACGCTGCTGCCCGCCGCCACCCCAGGTGCTCCAACTCCGTCAGGCGCACCGCGACCACCCGGTGCCGCTTCGCCAACACCGCATCCACCTCCGCCGCCGCCTCCCCGCGCGGGTCCCGGACCCGGCGCCGAGCCGCCCGGGACCGTCGGGCACCACCAGCAGTGGGGGAGTCCTGGCTGGCCGCGCCGGCGGCGTTGTCGGGGTGCTCGGGGGTGTCGGCCACGACGCACCTTGCCTTTCCTGTCGGCGAGCCCCGCGAGCCGCAGGGCCTGTCTTCCGCACCCGCAGCGCAGCGAGGACGCGGCGAGGTCGACCAGCCGTAACGCGCTAGCGTTACGCTAGTCATACGTCGTACTGTTTCGGCGGGCGGTCGTGGCCTCAGCGTAGCCGCGAGGAACGAGCGGCGGAAGAGGCAGGCCACGACCGCCCGCCCGCTGGGGACAGGTGCGGTGAAGGCGGGTCCGGAAGGCCGCCGGCGACGGGAGGGCGCCCCCGGCGCCCGAACCGGAGACAGGCCGACGGTCCGCCTTCACCGCACCGGGCGACGCGCCCCGCGCGGCGCCTGAGCAGGCCCGCCGGGGCCTGTGCCCGAGAGCCAAACCCGGCCGGAGTCGGCAAGCCACGGCACACGACGCGGGTCTGGCTACTCTTCACCTGTGGCAAATGTGGACGCGGCGTTGATCGCGGAGGCCCGCGATGCGTTCGTCGTCGATGACGACCACTCGCTGCAAGGTGGTGCACAGAAGGCGGTGCACCTCGTCCGCCGCGACGGACAGACGCTGGTGATGAAGATCATTGCGCTCAGTTCCTCCTCACCTGACGCGCTGCGTCGCGCCGAACGAGAGGTCGAGCTGCTCGCCTCCCTTGACAGCCCGCACGTCGTGCGGGTCGTCTCAGACCTGGTGGAACTCGGCGAGCCGGTACGCGGAGCCGCTTGGCTCGAGGAACATTTGGACGGCAGCGATCTCACCCCCCTGCTGTTCACCCGCCGATGGAGCTGGGACGAGACAGCGCAGCTTGGACTCCATGTCGCCCTCGGGCTGGGAGCCGCGCACGCCAAGAAGGTGGTCCACCGTGATCTCAGCGCCAACAACGTCCGGCGGTTATCCGATGGCAGCTTCAAGGTGATGGACTTCGGGTTCGCCCGCCACACGCTGCGGTCCGGGCTGACGATCGCCGGGCAACCCGGAACGCCCGGCTACGCCAGTCCCGAACACCTCCACAGCTACTCCGGGGCGCCGACCGCAGCGTCCGACGTGTTCGCTACCGGCATCCTGATGTTCGCTGCGCTGACCGCTCAGCTTCCGATTCCCTACCAAGGAGACGAGGCTGACTACGCGCGTCGGCTGCTTTCCGTCCAGATGCCCGACATCGAGGCGCTCCGCCCCGGCCTTACCGGGCAGCAGTACGGCTTGGTGCGCCGGTGCCTGCATCCGCAACCTGCCCGGCGCTACCTCAACGGGTCCCGGCTCGCGGACGCGCTGGCGGCGTTGCCGTGACCGTTCTCGTCGAGGACAGCCCCCGTAACCTGCTGGCCTGGATCGAGGACGTGGCCGGCCGCGGTCTTGCCCGCGGTGGTGTCATCACCCCCTTCGCCACTCCGTGGAGTAACCGGCCCGGCCCGGGCGGTAGAAGAGGTGCCCGAGAGGTCGCCGACGCGCTGCATCAGGACGCCGCCGAGGTGTGGTTCGATCCGAGCACCCACGCACTGCAAATGGCTGGCGTAGGCGACTTCCGGTACTACGACGAATACAACCTGTGGGGAGGCCCCCGCGGCGATCTCAGCACTCCAGCGTTCCGCGAAGAGCACCTGCGGCTGGTGTTCGCCTTGCAGGACCGGCTCGGTGCCCAACATCTGGCGCCGACGATCCTGCTGCACCACGGTGAGAGCGATACCAGCCAACACGCCCTCGACCTGGCTCAAGCTGCCATCGAACTCGACCCCAGCTGCTGGCTATCGATAGCCGGCACCGCACCGTTCTGGGCCAGCGGTGCAGCGTTGGACGCCCACATCGGAGCGCTCGCCCAGCTGGAGCCGGGGGGCTGGTTCCTCACCGTCGCCCGCCCCATCACTGTCCTCCCGGTCGAGGCGGACATCGAAGAAGTTCATGGTTTATGCCGGACCACCAGGGCGCTGGCCGAGCACGCCCACGTGCACATCTCCCATGGGGACCTGGCAGCCCTACCCGCCGTCGCCGCGGGCGCCCTCAGCATCGGGACCGGCTGGGACCAGCGGCAACGTGTCTGCTCCTTCGGCAACTACAGCGCCCGCGACCCCAACGCATCCGGTGGCGGATGGTACGAGCGCCCCACCTTCTCGGGACTGCTCGGTTCGCTCAAGACCAACGAAGCAGCAGTACTGGCCAACAGAGATGCGACCCGCTCAAACCGACTCGGCCCGCCACCGCCACCAGGTCCCAAGGAGGCGTTCCTACACCACCTCACCGTGCTGAACGACCTGCTCGCCCCGCTGGTAGCCGAGACAAACCACGAGCGGCGATACCAAGCCCTCACCGCCGCCTACACCGCGGCGGCAGCCGAGTGGCCACCGGTCGTTGGTATCACCGGGAGTCCGCTGGCGGCCGCGGACTGGATCGGAGTTCTGGCCACCGGACTCAGCCGCTACGGGGCAGGGGAGGGCTGGTAGCCGTCCTGCACCGCAGCGACGAGGTGCTCGGCTGCCCACAACCGCCGAGCCGGTGGCAGTCGGCGCAGCACCGGACGACACACCCAGCGGCCGTCAACAACCAAGCCACCACGGTCGTCGGCGACCTGCTCGCGCACCAAGTTCAACGCCCGCGGTGTCAGCGAGCCCATCACCAACACATAGCCATCCGCCCACACGCTGTAAGTGCGGGCCTGCCGCAATGCACGCCCCCATTCCCGCACCTTCGCCTCCACCGCGTAAATCCGACCCAGCGGGGCAAGAGCCTCGGGGCGCACAAACCTCCCGGGCCGAACTTCACGCAGCGCACCCGTGCGCATCAAGTCAGGAAGACGACGTTCCACGGTGCCTTCCGGCCAGCCGAGCCCGCGCGCCAGCATCGCAGCAGAACGGCCCTGTTGCGAATGAGCAACGGCCACCACGGCGGCGTCGACCTGGTGCAGCAGCGCAGGGACACCCAGCGCGAGCCGCGCAGCAAGTAAGGCAGGAGAACCGACCAGCGCCGTCAGATCCGGGATGCCGAACGGGCCAGTCGACTCCCGCACGACCAACAGGCCGCGACGCGCGCCCGGCAGCGCACTGGTTGCGTCAATGGCCGGATCCAGCAGGGCCAACTCGTGGCTGGGAGCGAAGCGACGACCGGCCCGAGGCCGCCCCGTCTCTCGCACCATGGTCACCGTCACACGGCCACTCTGCCAGCCATACGGAGAGATCCCAACACGTGCCAGGTGCTGTACTACGGGGCCATCCAAGAGTCGCCGCCACGTCACTAACCGACCCAATGATGCTCTGCTGCTCACCGGTCGGGTATGGGGAGGCGGGCGGCTGCCCCGGCGAGACGCACATCCCCATACTTTCCCGAGGGCGACTCGCCCCCCATGTCGGCCCACGCCGATAACGTCCGCAGTAGTCACCAACGAACGACGGCAGGATGCTGATGACCTTCAGAGACGACCTAATGGCCGCACGCGACGCCATCGTCAAGTCGAACTTCACCGTTCGGGACGGGAGCGTCGTCCCCACTACCGCTGACGTCGGCTACAACGAAGCCGTAAAACTCCAAGCCACCTACCTCTACGCCGACCTGATCGACAGCTCCGGACTCGTTGCCATCAGCCCCCAGCTGACCGTCGGGAAGATTCTCCGGCTCTACCTCGACCTGAACGTCCGCATCATCCGCAAGAACGGCGGCGTTATCCGCAGCTTCGACGGCGACCGCGTCATGGGCATCTTTGTGGGGATTACTCGCTTCGACCAAGCCGTGAAGACCGCCATGCAGATCAAGTGGGCGTGCAACAACATCATCCAGCCCGAAATCGCCAATCGCTACCAAAGCGTCGCCAACAACGCCTGGACCATCAGGCCCGCATGCGGCATCGCGACCGGCGATGCCCTGATCGTCCGAGGAGGAGTACGGCGGGCCGACAACGACCTCGTATCCGTCGGCTTGGCTCCCAATCTCGCTGCAAAGCTCAGCGACATCCGCACTAACACCGACCACGTGCGCATCGGCGCAGGGACCTACAAGAACCTGAGCGACGCCAGCCGGCTCAGTAACGGCAAGAACATGTGGACCGGCCCGGCGAACATCACCATGGGCGGAAAGAGCTATAGCTACCTTCGCTCCAACTATAACTGGTCGATTCCGTGAGCTGGCCCTGGACAAGACCTGCGCCCCCAACGTCGCCGAGCGCACCGGAGCCGACACCAGACGAGCGCGCCGTCGAGTTTGCCTGGAAGGTGCACTCCGCCCAGGAAGCCTGGACCGACCGGGTGGACAGAAAGGCGGCGCTCTTTCTCGCTACACAGACCGCCGTGCTCGCCGCCCTGTTCGCCGGCTTCGCCTCCGGCCGGGCCCTCAACAGCCTCCACGGGCCCAACCGCTTGGGCGCCATCGCCGGCACAAGCCTGTCTGTCATCGCAGTGCTCCTTGCCGGATGCGCTGTCATCCCGCTGCTGAACAGGCGCAAGGTGCTAGCAGCCGACCACCGCGATCACCTCATTTACTTTGGCCACCTACACCGCTGGGAAGCCGACGAACTTCACAACCGGCTCCGCAACCTGACCCCGGCCGACGAACTTAACCAGCTCAGCTTGCAACTCGTCGCGCTCAGCACCAGGAACTGGGCGAAGCATCGTTTCCTGCAAGCAGCCATGATCGCCGGCGCGGCCGGAGCGATCATCGTGCTGGGGTCCTACCTGCAGGCGCGGGCGTGACCGCCCAGGCGCGAACCGAGTGGACAGCGGTGGCGTGGCGTCCACAGCGATGGGTCACTGTACAGCGGCTCCTTGCTGCAAGCCCTCAGCAGACCTACGTCATCGCAATAGACCCGCCCGGCTAAATGCCCGGTGATGCGAACCGCAACACCGACTACCCTGGCGCTTCCTTATTTGACGGTCCTATAATGAGCGGGTGGAGGTGCGGTGGACTCAGGCCAGCCGTAAGCACCGCATCGGCCGGGCGCACGCCCGGCACGTGATGGCCACCGTCGAGCCCACCACGGCCACCACGAGCAACGGCAACGCGGGGTTGCTCTGGATCGGCCCGGATGACCGGGGCGTCGAGCTGGAGGTCATCGCCGCCGTCCTGCCAGGCCGGTACCTGGTGATCCACGTGATGCCGACAGCGTTGAGGAGTGGACCAGCATGACCCAGAGAATCCGCATCAACGACACCGATGTCGTCGAGCTCGTCGATGGCGGTGATATTGATCTCGACGCCGAAGACGTCCGCCTGGCTGATGGCACCCGCCTGACCGAGGCCGGCGCCGCCGCCCTCGCCGAGGAAATACTGCACACCGTCGGGCGGGGACGCCCGTCGCTGACCGCACCGGGTGAGCATTCCCCACAACTGCGGCTCAGCGTGCCCGCCGACCTCCACCACCGGCTCAAAACCCGGGCCGCTACCGAGCACCGCAGCATGTCCCGCGTGGCCCGGGAAGCCCTCGAGCGCTACCTCGCGTCCTGAAACCAAGCCCAGGGACGCGGGCGTAGACGGCGCCGGTGTCCAGCTGCCGGGTGAGTTCGGCCAACAACCCCGGCCACTCCGGCCCTCTCGGTCTCAGTGGGGCCGCCGGCCGCGCCGCTGGCGCTGGCGCGGGCTCGCGCACGGCTCGGTGCGCGGGGACGTCGACGGTCACCACCCGCTCGAGGACTTCCTGGCCAACCAGTCCCGAGGCCGCCGCCCGGGGCGCGGTCGGCTTGGAAATCCGGGACCGGATTATCGAGCGGCGAGTCTCTGAAGTCGTGTATCGCCCACCGTCGATCAGCTCCTCCATTGCGTTGTTGCTGGCGGATGTGGCGGCGTCGAAGAAGGTGCTCAACACCTGGCGCGGCGGGTCAAACGCGACCAGCTCGACCGCGCCACGATCAAGCTGCTCTGGCCCCATATCCACGAGCTCTACACCGAAGCCCGCCCCCGAATGGGCCTACCCGAACGGCCCACCACGGTGCGGGCGATGACCCCGGCCGAGTGCGCCGAACGGGTCCTGGGCTGGCCACACACCGGGGTGCAGGTCATCAACGGCCTGGGCGCCAAAGTCCAGGCCGGGCACCTGACACCCAGCGAGCGGCGTGACCTGTCCACCGCCATCACCCACCTGTCCGACGCGCTCACCACCACGCCGTCGAACTGACGGTCAGCGGTGCGGAACGCCCGACTGCAGGGTGCTCAGGACAGCGGGAGGGCGAGCACCCCCGCCCCGGGTGAGCCCCACCGCCCGCCTCGTGCCCATCCGAGGACAGTGGACCCCGTGTTGATGATGGCCGCCCTCGCCGATGAGTTGAGCAGGACAACCCCCACCACCGCCTGTTGTCGGCGCGCGGAAACCATCACTGTGCTCCGCTTCGCCGGGGCCGTGCACCAGGAACCGGGGCGGTGCAGCATCGAGGTGGACCTGGCCACCACCCTGATGGCCCACCGCCTGGGAATGGCGATCCGGGCCCTGTACGGCTACCCCACCCAGCTGCAAGCCCTGCCCACACACGGCTACCCCGCCGCCACCCGCCACCGACTGCGGATGACCACCCCCACCGACGCCGCCGCCCTGGCCCGCCGCACCGGACTGGCAGACCCGCGGGGCCGCCTGATCCGCGGACTGCCCGCGCCGATCGTCGCCGGTGCGGTGTGCGACGCCGCCGCGATCTGGCGCGGGGCGTTCCTCGCCGCCGGCTCGTTGACCGAACCCCACCGGTTCCCCGCACTCGAGGTCGCCTGCCCCAGCCTGGAAACCGCGATGGCCCTGACCGGCACCGCCCGCCGCCTGGGCATCACCACCAAAACCAAACACATTCGTGACGTCGACCGGGTCACCGTCCGCGACCCCGACGCCATCACCGCACTGCTCACCCAGATGGGTGCCCCCGACACCGCGGCCACCTGGGCGCACCACCGCACCCAGCGCCGCGAGCACACCCCCGGGCCCCGGCTGCCCGGCTTCGACGACGCCAACCACACCCGCGCCACCCACGCCGCGGCCGCCGCCGCCGCCCGGGCAGAGCGCGCCTTGGTCATCCTCGGTGACCAGGTGCCCGAAAATTTAACGGCCGTGGCCGCGTTGCGGATCACCCACCGTGAGGTATCCCTAGAAGCCCTCGGCCAGATGCTGGACCCACCCATGACCAAAGACGCCGTCGCCGGACGGATCCGACGACTCCTCGCCCTCGCCGACAACACCGCCCACCGCACCGGGATACCCGACACCACCACCGCCCTCACCCCGGACATGCTCGACCACCCCTGATCACTCCGGGCAAGCGGCGGGCCCAACCCCTAAAGAGATGTTTGACAGCCGTGGCCGTGTGCCTCCACGCTCGTTCCATGGCGGAAACCGATGAGCGACTGAGGGCTTTGCGGGCGTTGGCGCATCCCCTGCGGCTGCGGATCTTGTCCCTGCTCACCGGGCAGGCGATGAGTGCTGCGGAACTGGCTCGGGCACTGGATGAGACGCAGGCGAACGTGAGTTACCACCTGCGGGTGCTCGCCACCTCGGGCCACGCCCACCCGGTGGAGCACGTCACCATCCGAGGAGGCCGGGCCACGCGCTACCGCTACGTTCAGCCAGAGCCGCTCCCAGCGGCCGACACCACCGGCGGATCGCTGTCGGTGGAGGACCACGTGCTCTACGCCTCGGCATTGGGCCGCGAGCTTGAGCGCCGAACCGGTCTGCGGGACACCCGCCAGCGGGGACCGAGCACGGATGCGGAGCTGTGGGTGCATCCCGAGCACTGGCAGGAGTTCACCGACGCGGTGGTGGCCGCGTCGGCCCGGCTGCATGCCCGTGCCCAAGCCACCGGCAGCCGCGGCACCGTGCGCACGAGCACCACGATCTCGCTGTTTCAGATGCGGCCCCGATGAGAACCCCGGCACCGCTGCACCATCGCGACTTCCGGTTGCTGTTCACCGGCCGGACCGTGGGCTACCTCGGCAACGCCGCAGCCCCCATCGCCTTGGCCTACGCCGTGCTGGACCTCACCGGCTCCTTCGCCGAATTGGGACTTGTCGTCGCGGCCCGCTCCGTAGCCAACGTCGTCCTGCTGCTCGCCGGCGGAGTGCTCGCCGACCGATGGCCGCGCGCCCTGGTGTTGACCGGGTCGCAGATGATCGCGGCGGCCACCCAGGGCGCCGTCGCGGCGCTGGTGCTGACCGGCACAGCCACGGTGCCGCTGCTCGCGGGCCTCGGCGTGCTCAACGGAGCCGCCGCGGCGATCGCCTTCCCCGCTACCGCATCCCTGGTCCCTCAGACAGTGCCCGCGCACCTGCTGCGCCAAGCCAACGCCCTCAGCCGCCTCGGGTTGAACGCCGCCCTGGTCGGCGGCGGCGCCGTCGGAGGAGCACTGGTCGCGCTCGTGGGCCCGGGGTGGGGACTGGCATTGGACGCCACCTGCTTCGCCGTCGCCGCACTCTGCTTCTCCCGCATCACCGCGGCCCTGGTGGCGCGGACGATCCGCACCAGCCCGTGGCGTGATCTGCGCGAGGGATGGGGTGAATTCGTGGCCCGGCGATGGGTCTGGGTGGTCGTCGCCCAGTTCGGCGTCGTCAACGCGGCCTGGGTCGGCGGCACCGCGGTCCTCGGGCCAGCCGTCGCCAACACCACCATCGGCCGCCTCGGCTGGGGTTTCTCCTCCGCCGCACTCGGAGCAGGCCTCGCCATCGGTGCGCTGATCGCCATGCGGCGCCAACCCGACCGCGCCCTGGGCTTCGGGGTGCTGCTCTGCCTCACGCTCACCGCGCCGCTGCTCGTGCTCGCTCGCGGCCCCTCGCTGGTCGTGCTGCTGCCCGTAATGTTCGTCGCCGGAGTGGCTCTGGAACAGTTCGGGGTGGCCTGGGACGTCTCGCTGCAGGAAAACGTGCCACCCCAACGGCTGGCCCGGGTCTACTCCTACGACGCCCTGGGCTCCTACCTCGCCATCCCCCTCGGCGAGGTCGCGGTCGGACCGATCGCCGAACGTGTCGGCATCGGCCCCACCCTGGTGGGTTGCGCCGC
>JAABUW010004239.1_pt1 | contig 19610 bp, 1 predicted proteins | sample 5560081 | NCBI WGS metagenome assembly JAABUW01 (sample SAMN10711882, study PRJNA513363) | rock metagenome | isolation source: Antarctica rocks | place: Antarctica: Victoria Land, Knobhead sud
GTAAAATAATATATATAAAAAGTAAAGTAAATCTAATAAAGACTATTAATAATAAATAATAAAATAAATTCTATAATATTGAATAAAAGTAATAACGGATATATATATGTAGAAAATTTAGAAAATTATATAAAGTAGTTTAGAATCTCGATAAATAATAATAGTTATAATAGAAATTAATATTAAATAATAAATTATAGATAATTAGAGTAGTAATAAATTAATTAATAAATAAATAAATAAATAAATAAAGAGATATACTTTTAGTTTATTATTATTTGTAATTTATATAGTTTATTATTTATTTATAATTTACCCTTATCGCTCTCGTAATTTCTCTACGGAAATAACGACTTTATAAACTAATAATTAATTCATAAATAATAATATTATATAAATTTATAAGAATAGAATCTCTAAATCTTTCTATTATATATATAAATAATAAATTATTATTATATATAAAAATAATAAATTATTATTATTATTATAAATAATAATAAAAATATATAAAGAGATTAAAATTTATTATATTAAAAGTAAATATTAAAATATATCTCTATTATAAATATAATTATTATATTAACGAGTAGTATAATTTTTAATAAAATAATCCTTAAGTTATTTAAATAATAATAATTATAATTAATATAAATTCTAATAAATTCTATAAATTATCTTAAAATAGACTTCGAAATAAATAATTAAATAATTAGAGTAAATAATTTATAGAAATAATATATATTATAATTATATAATTATATTATATATTCTTTACTAAGCCTTACCGCCCCCGTAATCTCCTTGCGGAGATAGCGACCCTCTAGTCTCTTAGTATTCTCTTCCCTTCCTTGTCCATTCCCTTCCCTACTCCGGGGAAGGGAATAGGGGTCAGTTTTGTCCCTTCCCTTCCCTATTCCGCGGCGTACTCGTTATATTATTAATTATTTTATCTAGCGGAATTTCCGGCCTATTTAACCCCTTCGTAGTCTTAATCCACGAGAGTAACGAGTATAATTAAAGTCTATTAAGGCACCGAGCTAGTTAAGCGATTAAGTTATTAATATTATTACTTTCTATACTACTATAATATACTTTTAAGTTAGTATTTAAACGACTCGATAATTTCTTAAAATACCGGCGTTAATTAAGAATATATTTCCTTTATCTCTATCAAGTTCTAAATAAACACTTTCTTCGTTATTATTAAATTCGATATCGCTATCAAGTTATTCTATTAAATAAATTTCTATAGAAGAAATTATCTACTAAAGACCCCTCGGACCTAACTAATAACTATAGTAGTTTTTAATTATAACGAATACGAGCTTTAATAAAATATAGTTTATAGATTTTCGTAATTTTATTATAAATTTTATAATAATACCTCTAGTAGACTCTTTTAAACTATTAAGATTATAAGGTTTATAAAGTCTCTAAAGCGATAATATTACTTCTATTATATTAAAATAGAATATAACTAACCTCGGATTCTTCGACTCTATATATAATAATAAATCTACTAATATAGGGTCTAGTCTCGAGTATACTAGTAAAGAAATTTATTTTCGCGATATATATTTATTTATCGAGCGAGTTAAGGACCTAGTAATTATTAAAGATATTATAATATATCGGTAAAGCGGTGAGCCCGTATTCTACCGAAAAAGACGGAAAAGGCGCTTAGATTTATTTAACTTATATACTAGCCCTAGAGATCGATTTAATACCTACTTTCGTCTAAAGTATCTAAATACGCATTTAATACCTCGATTTATTTTGAATAATTTTAAATAAATAGGAATAAACTAGTCTAAATAATACTAGTAAATAGTTAGATATATATAATTATAAGTGAATTATATAATCTATAATACCGCGCTAGCTTAGGGGGTATTACGCGCGTATATAATTTTTATAAATCGATATAATTTAAAATCTAAACTAAATTAGCGTAGTTATAATACTTTATATAACCTTAGCGAGCTACCCGGCGTTAGTAGAAAATCTCGGATTTAAAATCTTAAATCCGAAGTTACTATTTTTAGGTTTTTTATTAAAAAAAAAAATTTTTTTTTTTTTTAGACGTTGTCTTTTCGTTATTTTTCCGCCTAAAGCTAGCAAAATACGTATTTAGTACCTCGACTCTTCTTGTACGGTCTCCCGCTTTACTAATATATAGGAAAATCTTTAGATTTACCTCCGCGGTACCGTTTTAAAATAATATACTATTAAACTCTCCGACGCCGAAAAAAGACTATCGAAATATAGTATTAACGATTCCGATATTATAAAATAAACCTAGTTTTTAATAAGAAGATTTAAAGAGTTTTTAAATATTATTATCGATACCGTTTTAAAGAAATATTACTTTATAAAAGATACTAATAACCGTTATAAACTACGTGAATATATATAGAAGATTTTAAAGTTTATTAAAAATACGGGAATATTACTACTCTAAAATTAATTTAATATTATTTATAATAGAATTGATCTTAAACTACGGTGTAATATTAAGAGATTTAATAATAATATTATAATTAATAACTTTCTAACGAGCCTCGATAATTATAAATATAAATAGTAGGCTCTAGTATCTAGAAAGTTAAATAAATATAATCGAGCGATTCCGCCGAACCGTAGTAATAATAATAGTAGTAGTAGTAGTAGTTACGGATAGCGCTAGCCTTAGTAGTATAGTTAATATTAAAACTTTCGTTAACTTTTTATTCCTTACCGTCCTACCGAAGGCTTCGGTAGAGATTATAAACTTTTATATAATAATATACCTTTTTATAAAAGTAATAATACTTTCTACGAAAGTAATTTATATAGACTTTTTTCGTTATTTTCTTCTTCTTAGAATAACGTTAACTAGTAATAATAATAGAATTTTAACTATTTACCGCCTCCTATAAAGTAGTTATAAATAATAAACGGAAATTTAAATCTATTATTTAAGTAGAAGATATTCCCTTTTAAATACTAAAATTAAAACTCTAGAGTAGGAAAAAACTTTAATAAGAATTTTTTTAAGAAACCCTTTTCGACTTAAAGAGTTTATTATATTAAAAATTAGGAAGTTATTAAGAATAAAGAAAATTAATCTACGGAAGTATTCTATTAAAGTAAAAATATTTATAACAATAATTAGGGTAGCTACTATAGTAGTAATAAAGATATTTTCTATAAAGGTACTATATAGGCTAGCGAATATATTAATAATATTATCGATTTAGAGGAATCTTAAGATAAAATAATTAATAGTTTTTTTATCGGTTAAGATCTAGTTATTAAAATAACCGATACTATTAATAAAATAATATACCGTTTATATAAATAGTCTTTCTCTTCTAATAATAAGTTATATATATATATTTAATAATATTAATCTCTAACTATACTAAACGACCCCGCTTCGAAGACTTCTCTTTTAACGAAGTTTATTATAACTCCGGCCTTAGCGAATCTCGGAGTTAATACTACTTTATTAAATTCCGCTACGTTAAAGATTATCTTTTTAACGAAGTAAATTATTAAATTTATATCTACCGATAATCCTACCCGCGGTTATATATTCCGTAGTTACTAATACACTATTATTAAAATATTTATAGAACTAGATAGTTAACTCTACGAGTTTTACTTCGATACCGGATATATTATAAACTTTATAAACCGATAGTTCTTAATAAAGTTTATAGAATTTAATTTATAAATCGAGATCCGTAGGATATTTATAATTATAAAAGTCCGTGGCTTAGACTCGAATAATTATAATATTAATAAATTCGTTATTATTTTTATATATATTTCTAGAAAGGACGGGAAAGTCGCCTTAATTATTAGAGAACTATATATCGTCGATAACCTATCTATTAAGGTCTTTATAAATATTAATATTATAAAGTTAAAAGAGATTATAATCGATACTAATAAGGATTTTATTATAATTATATTTTATAATAATTTAGAAGTCCTTATTTCTATAATTATAAAGGGTACTAGGATTAATACTATAATAATAAATAAATTTCGTTATATTATATTTATATATATAGATATAGTTATTATAGTTAAATCTATAAAGTCGGAGTTTCTTTAAAATTATAATTTACTATTCGAGCTTATTTAATTTAATATATTAATAGTAACTATTTACGTCGTTAATTATAAAATAGATGAAATTATAATTCGGAATAATACCGAGCTACCGGTAATTATTAGCCGATATACTAGACTAGGGAAAGTTATTAAATATAAAATAACCGAGTATTTCTAAATTAACGTCTTATATACTAGCCTAGTTATAAGACCTCCGAAGTCTTTATCCTCGAAACTTTCCGTTAAATCCTATTTTAAAACTAGTCTTATTATAATAGTAACGTTTAACGTAGTTATATCTTCGAATAACTCTAACACGAGGGGTAGAGTTAGTATTTCGACGGTATCGAATATCCTCCCTCCGAATATTATAATATTATTAATACCGAACGTTTCCGAGTAAAATTATTTTAATAATATACTAGTAGAGTAAATTCACTTTTTACCGAAATAGACTTCGTTAAAGACTTTAATTACGACGAAGTTTTTTATAATACCGAACCTCCCCTAGTCTAGAGCTAAGACGCTATACTATATAAATATTATAATTTATAATAATAATACTTCAGCCTCTACGATCGCCGACGTTATTAATTTATTTCTAGATCTATAAAAAGATATTAGAAATATAATAAATATCCTAGAATCTAAATAAATAGAGATTTCTTTTATCGATAATTAGAGAGAGATTTATAAGGCCGGTTAAACTCGTATTTATTTATTAGGAATATATAATAAAGAGGTTATTAATAAAGTCTTCGATAAACTATACTAGTAGGGCCGAATAAAATAAACGATTATAATAATATTATTTTCTTTTTTATATTTCGTCGTCTAAAAAGATTTAACCTCCGGTTTTAAAGAATATATAATTATCGATATTAGGGCTCTTAATAAAATTATAATATTTAATATTTATCTAGTCTCTATCTAAACTAAGATCCTAGTACTTTTATTAAATATTATATATATTTTAATTATCGACGTAGTAGCCTTCTTCTACTAATAGTAGGTAAAGCGATATTATTAATATCGTTTTACGGTAGCTATGTATAGAGGATAAGAAATATTTAATATATCGGTTATAGGCTATCGAAACTTACCGGCCTATATTTAATATATAATTAACTATATCCTTCGGCTATACCGAAAATTCTATTATATATATATCGATAATATTATTATTTTTTCTACTTCTCTATTAGAATATATTAATTATTTAATACTTATATTCCGAGCTCTAGTAGAGATAAATATTTTTATATTTATTAAAAAATTCTTCCTCGGTTACTTCTTTATTTAATTACTCGGTTAATATATCGACGCCTTAGGCCTAGTTATAATTAAAGATGAATTTACGATTATTAAAAACCTCGAATTTCTAAGGATATTATAAAACCTAGAATATTACTTAGGAATAACTATATATTTAAAATAATATATTCTGTACTACGCTACTATCGCCGAATCTTTATAAAAGCGAAAGACGTTATTAAACTAGAATTATCGGAGTATATAGAGTAATACTCGAAAATCTATAATAAATAAAATATTAGTTAATATATTTATATAAATAAAAATTAAGGTTTATAAATACCTTTAAGACGTTTTTATTAATTTTATTATATTATATTACACCGACCCGAAAAGACCTTTATTCGTCGATTTAGATACTAGTAAAGAATAGGGCTTCGGTATATATATATATTATATTAGAGACGACGATACTACGGAAGTACCGAAGTAAAAATTACTATAACTTATTCTTTTTTTATTAAGGTAGTTAATATCTATTAAGATAAAGTATTAACCTACCGAATTAAAGATAACTAGTATTATTTAGGTTATAAAGAAAATCCGATATCTTATTAAAGTAACTAGTAGTACTACTATCGTCTATACTAACTATACTTCTACTATAAGTATAATACGGTAGATTTTTATAAATATTACCTTTATTAAGAAGTTAAACTTTGGATTAATCCGCGAGTCCAAATACCTATAGAGATCTCGAATTAAATTATAGTATAAATATATATAGTGTATATTATACCCGATACGTTATTATACTTTACTAGTCGGTTATACTATCCTAAAATAAACGAATTAATTCTTAATATACTCTTAACTTTTCTAGTTAATATTATCGCCGTTAGTGAAGACTTTAAAGACCGCGTCCGTAGCGGTTACGAAGTAGAAGTATATTAGGTTAGGATTATAATTATAGTAGTAAAAAACACCGTACTCGGTAAGAATATAGTTAAACTACTATATAAACTTATTAATAATTTACTCTATTTCGACGATATCGAATATAATTATAGTCTTCGTCTATACCTACTAGCTACGCTAGAATATAAGGTTTTCTAGAAAATTTATAATAAAATAGGATATCCCGGTTATACTAGAATTTATAAAAAGTTTACACGTAGTATTTATATATTTAATATATCGACGAAGTTATATAAATACCTTAGAAACTACTCTTATTATTAATTCTATTAAACGCCTAGGTATTAATTTTATAACTCGCTATAATTAATTTACTCGCCGTATAGGCTCTTTAAAATTATAATTATTAACTTTATCCTCGCGCTACTAGAAGTTTCTACTGGCTAGGATTACGTAATATCGGTTATATATAAATTTAATAAAATAATAATATTAATTACGGGTAAAATAATTTAAGGCGGATTTTAATAAGTTTATTATTTACTAGTAAAACTTTTATTATTAAATTAGGGTCTTCCGTTAATAATTATTAATAACCGAGATACTCGATTTATTAAATAATTATAAAAGTAGATTATAACGGAGTTAAATATTAATATACTTTATTCGACTATATATTACTCTTAGACCGACGGATAGTTTAAGAAATTAAATAAAATTATTAAAATTACCCTAAAATACTTCCTATTAACCGTCGACGCGTATAAATAACCTATAATACTATTATAATTTTCGGTTATACTAAATAACTTTATTAAATATAATAGTACCCGCTTAGTACCTACCGAGATTTTATATAATTTTAAGATTAAAGAGTTACTTAACCTACTATATATTAATAATTTTAATATTTTTTAATTTAATGTAGTAGATATCTCTAGAGCCTTCCGTAACGTAGGACTCCCTACTACGGGGATAAATATAGATATAGAAATCCTTATTATAGAAATAGTAGAAGCCTCCCGTAATATATAACGTCCTATTATAAGAATACGATTAAGTATTATAGAAATAAAGAATATTATAATAAAAGTCTTTCGAGTCGAAATATTCTCTACTACCGCCTACCGTCCTAAATATATCGACGCGTAGGATATTATTACCTTTACGTCGCTCTAGATAAAGGAATATTACGATATTTACTATAAATTAATATTCTTTAAGATTAGAGATTATATTTATCTATATTTATATAGAGGATATTAAATAACCGGATTTCTATCTAAAAAGACCGGTTAATAATTCGTCGGACCTTTCTAAGTTATTAAGCGAATCGGTAAATTAATATATTATTTTAAACTTCTACCTACTATATTTATCTATAATATAGTTTCGGTTATTTACTTTAAATTTACTATTAAACTAGAAGAGGACCTATATAGGAGATATATTAAAGCTCCGCTACTAATTATCGTCGATAACGAAGAAGAATAAGAGATAGATAAGTTACTACGGAAATAATAATATCGATTTAAGAAAGCTAAGAATATAACTATATAATATTTTATTCATTAGAAGGGGTATAGGCCCGAGGATAATAAATAAATATTTATAAAGTAACTATAATATATACTTAATATTATTAAGAATTATAAAGATACTTATAACTAGTTTATTAGAATAATATAAATAAATATTTAATATAAACGAAGCTCCTTATTATAGTAATTTCGGTTTAATAAAAATCTCTATACTAGCGCTACTATTTTATAGAGATACCCTTTATACTACCGCTTCTTTAAATATTTAATCTATTTATACTATCGGGGCGATAACTTTATTTATTTAATAATAATTATTATAGTTATATTATATTTACTATACTAGGTTAGTTCCTTAATAGCGAAAGCTACTAACTATTTCTATTCGTTCAAAACGAATACTTAGTTAATTAATTAATTATTACTATTAAATATATATTATAAGTTTATTACTATACGACTTAAAGACCTTAAAGAACTTTATAAAAATAATAATATATAGTATCGATAGTACTTATAGCGACCCTAAAGCCGGCGAGAAATCCGTTTTATAATATTAGAAAAACTTCATAGTTAGTTAACGGAGGTACTCCTCTCTTATACCTCCCGAAATAATATAATCCGTTATAAACGTTAGTACCCCGTGGCTTTCGTAATTTATATTCTAAATATTGAGGCTAATTAGTCTATAGTTTATTAAAATCTATTTATATAATAAGTTTAGTTTTGTTTATAGAAAGCGGATCAAGAGTTATAGTACTATTAATTATTTTATATATTTAGGTACGTAGCTCTAAAAGAAAGATTAATAAATTTATAATAAACCGCGGACCCGTATAAATATATAAACGAAGATTTAACTCTATATATTTATATTAATTAAGATAAATAAATATATCGAATCTATTTACTATACTAGTTCCGGTCGCGGCCTCTATTATTATATAAATATTCTCCGCTAGTTAAACGAATTCTCAAATAAAGATAAAACTAATTAAGAATACTTTATATAAAATATAATCTTTAGTATCTTTCGGAATAAATATAAAAAAACCGAGTTCGCTATATAAATAATACGAGATACGAAGAATATAATATTAATACTAGAGAAAAGGTTCGCCTCGATAATATCTAGAACTTTTCCGTTACTATAACTTTTCTAATAGTTAATTTAATAAATAGGCCGAAATATTCCGTATATAAAGATTTAAAGCCACGACTATTTTTTTATAATTTAGTACTCACGATATTAATTAAAGTTATCGCGGAGAATATATTTAAAGATTATAATATTATAAAGGAATTATTAAAAATCGAATTATTAGAGAACGAAATATATTATCTTTAATAAAACGAAAATATACTCGGTAAACTCTTTTTCTACGTTATCTCTACCGGCGAGATAGAAAAAGTTAATATTTTTAATAAATATTTAAGGGAGCTAGGAGTATATATTAAATATCTACGACCCTCTACTATCTACGACTTTAGGGTAGAGAGTTTATATTTTATTAATAAAGTTTTACTATTTCCCCTTTTAACCCGATTTCTCGAGTTAATATAAGTAGTAAATAAACTCTATTCGGCGGTTTAAAAAATAAAGTATAATAAATACCGGGATAAGTATATTTATTATAATTCCTATATATTTAATAATACCGGGACCGATCTTTAAGGGGGTTACTTCGACGGAAAATTATATAATATTATAAATAATCGTTTCCGCGGGCTAACTCTATATTATAATTTAGAATTATAATAAATACTATTAACTAGGAAATAGTATAAACTAGAGAATACCCCCGAACTCGTTATTATTAAAATAGAGATCGACGCTTTAAACCCGAAGGTAAAGATAGACCCGACTATAAAAAAATATTAATAAATATTAATAATAAATAAATAAAAACTTATAATAGAAGAGTTTAGTAAATATTAAAAACTTTAATTAAATAAACTTCTAGCTAGCCCCGATGACGTCGATTTTATAAAATATTATTATAGCTAGTTCTATTATATTCGTTATCTTATACTCGAACGCGACCGACTAACGTCGAATCTTTTCCTCGTCGCTCTTATCTAGAGTAATAAGAGTCGCTCTATCCTCCGCGATATAATCGCGCTTTATCGATAGGATACCGAGGTTCCCTTCTATTTAAATTTAAAACCGGAGAAATATAATTATTTAATAATAAACTATAAACTAGAGCTCGATACGTTCGTAATATCCCCTCTATTATATATATCCTCTACGAATAAAATAAATTATTAACCTCGCTCTTTTCCTATAATAAACCGGCGGCCGAGAGATAAAGATATATCTATAATTATTATAAAAAGAGACTTATAACTATTTACGGCTTTATTAAACTATATTTCGATTATAGTAAATAGATTCTCGGTAAAGATAAATAGAATTATTATTATTAGGATTATTTATAGAGGCCGGAAATACTTCCTATTTAATATAATTCTTTCGTTTATAGCGGAAATCTTATTTACTCTAGGTATTACTCTTTTTATCTAGAGGATATTATATTTCTAACTTCGATATAAATATAATAATTCCTCGATCGAGAAAAATAGAAAATATATATCGATAGATATATTAAAAGGCTAGACGATTATAAAGTAACTAAATACTCTTATTCGAAGTTAAAATACGTCGACGCTTTTTAATTCGTTCTAGAGATGAAATTCCACCTTTAGAATATTTATTATCTCGACTTTATTAAAGATATTAAAAGACGTAGATTAAATAACAAAGTAGAATTTAAACCTAATTAGAGAAAGAGGTCTCGACGGATTAAAAATTATAATTTAAATATAAAGCTCGAAACGTGGCCTTAATTTATATATAAATTTATAGATAAGATAACGAAGTTATATAACTAATAATACGCTAGAATATTAATACCTCCTTCGATTAACTCGGAATATTTATCTCTATTAAATACTTCCGTCAGGGACGAGTTTATTAATACTATAGAAATACTACTATCTTTTATATATATTAATATATTCGATACGCTTGACCCGCGTCTCTATAATTAATAAAATATTATCTATACTTTCTTTTAGATCTATAGCGTTAATTAAGGTAATATTTACTCTTTATATATTAATTTATTGTTTTCGCGGGTGTCTCTACGAAATATAATCTCTAATTTTTTCGTTTATAAAAGACCTATAACTCTTATTTTCAGCCTTTTAGTTAATTATCTTTAATTAGTTCTTAGAGAGAGGCGGGGAATTTCGAGTTAATATAAATTTATATAATAAAATATTAAATTTTCATTCTCTATAAATAATTAGAGTTACCTCTATATAAGATTCTATCTAGTAGTCTACTTTTTTCTATTATATTCTTCTAGATCTTAGGGATAATTAGATTTTAAAGCCCCCTAAAAAAACCCCCGGGGTTTATTCCAAGACCTATTTATAAAGTATACTCCGGGGGTCCCTCTATTTTACCCTATACCTCCTAAATTACTACTCCTAGGCCTAGTCTCTTAGGAGTTATATTTAATTCTAAATTAAATTATTTTAAAGATAGGATCTCTTGAATTTATATTATTTTAGGTAGAGCCTCCTAGGAGCTCGGTCGCCCTAGTTTCTAAATAAACTAATATTTATTTATTTAATATTTATTCCTAGGAGAATTCTCCTAGTAGAATATTTCTAAAACGGGTTAATAAAAAAGAATTTCTAACTCGTATCCTCTCTTTTATTATTTTAATATAGAAGTTTACTTTATATTAAAAAAACTCTATTATCGTCTTCTAATTTATTTTTTTATATATTAAATAATTATTTTATATTATCCCGGTATAATCTTCCTACTAGTTTATTTATCGATATAAATAGGCTCGTTACTAGTAATATTACTATTAAAATAACGTCTATAAAAAGAATAGCGCCGCTTTTATCGAAAATAATATAAATAAAAATAATAGAAGAAGAAAAAAAGAAATAATACAGGGCTTTAAAATAAATCGAAGATAACTATATAAAGACTTAGTTATAGTAGGTTTATTCCTATCTACGAGTAGTATTTTAATAACAATTATAATAACCTTAAATATTTCAATCCTATTAACGAAACTTATTTCCGTAGATATTATTTCTATTAATATACGGTATATAAATAAATAATAAATAAGAATAGTCTTTATCTAAATACTCCCTCGAATACGGTTTCTAAAGATATTATATAATATAGTAAAATATAATATAATTTATATATCTCTAGCCCCGATAAAAATAACTTATAAATTACTTTAATTATAATTAATAAATAAGACCGAGGAGGAAGTATATTAGGCGGAAGTTATAAAAAATATATTTATAAAAAGAGTAGAGTTCCGGGACCTAGGTAAACCTTATATTTATTAAATAAAGATAATATTATAATAATTCCAAAATTAGTTAATTAGGTTAAAAATGAGTATTTAATTTAACTTTCGTTTACTTATTAAAATTACTATTAAAATACGTGGATTTATTAAAAGTAGTTTATATAAATAGCCCTCTACTAGTACTAAACTACTACGTTAAGAAATTACGTGAAAGTTCTTATCTATCTAGTAACTACTAATCTTTTTTACTCTAAATATAGTATATTCGATTCTCTCTCCCGGGTATAGAAGCTTCGGTACGTGATACTATAAATATTTTAAACTCTTCTATTTTAGGTATAGTAATATTAATAACTAGTAATTTAATAAGAATTTCGTTTAGCGAAAATATTATTCGAGGCCGTATACGTCGCGGCTTATATAACTAGTATATTATTAACGCGTTAAGTTTCTAATTTAGAGTAGAGAAGTATTACTAGAATCGAGAAGTTACTATTAAAATAGGGAGTTAGCGCTAGTATAATTAAACCCGGAACCGTAGTAGTTATTATAAAGGAATACGGCCGTTACTAAACTACACGATTATAACCCGAATATAAGATAGTTATAGGAGTATTACGTCAGAGAGCCATTTAAAACAATACACGGTTTTTTTTATTTAGTAAAGAAAAGGTCCTTTTCTTCCCATACCCTCGTAAATAGGTAAAGAAATTTAACGGCGCGGTAATTAACGTCCCTCTTTAAATAGAGAGAAACCCACGGTACCGAGACAAATTTATTATTTATAGGACTCAAATTTCTCCGTCGCGAGTATATAAAGTTATTATTAGTATGCCGTTATTCTTTAGCCGCTTCTCTATATGGATTCGGTTTATAATAAGAAAATATCGTAGTTATAATTATACTATCGATCGTCCCGTCGATAATATCGAAAGCCGCTTCGGCTATTTCCCCCTACTCTATTATAATTACCTTAGCGTAGTGGCGGGGATCCGTTATAGTCGATAGATATACCGTAGTAAATTAATTACCGGAAATAGCGCTTTGCGTAGGCTTTAAAAAAGTATCGCGCCCTACTATATATTCGGCTAGAACGGCTATTAGTTAGGATAGGATATCTTGGTCCTATCGATAAGAATCCTACACCTAGGTTATATTAAAGTAGTATTATTCCAACTATAACCTCATAAGAAAAGGTCTATTTAATAGTATACTTTATACGGTAGAATACTATATATTTAAAGTATCTACGGTACTCTAAAGTAACTTTATCCCCGTTATAATCTTATAAGGAATCGTCCGCTCTATAGTATATACTATATAATAGAAAAGTAACTCTAGAGTATATTAATATAGTATTATTATAGTTATAACTTCATAAGGAATAGTCTATTTAATAGTATATAATATACGATATAATAATAGCTAGAAGCGTACGCGATACTATATTAAATATAATAATACTTTATAGTTTATATAATCTCTCTCATAATTTTCCCTCTATATTACTTTAGTATAAGAGTAATATATCGATTTCTCTAAAATCTAATTAACTCGCTTATTTTTAACGTAAACTTTATATTTAGGGGCCAAAAACGGTAAGAGTATCTAGAGTCCTTTAATAGGCTTCCGAGATATTAGTAATAATTATTAATAAAGCCGGATAAACCGTTGATAAAGTATTAATAAAGTATTAATAAAATAGTAATAAACTATACTAGATTCTCGCTTAAAAGAATAATTAAATAGTATTAAAAAGTATAACTAAGGTACCTACTACTCTTAAACTAGTAAAACTATATAAGAGTAACTATAAGGCTACGAATAAAGTCATTATTTAAAAATCTACTTATTACGCTTATACGCTAGTTTATTATATCTATACTAAATGGTCTATACCCTAGCCTCCTACGAGCCTCGTAAAGGAGCCGCTTTATCCGCTTATATATATACCGCTAAATAATAGGCCGTAATCCTAAATAAGTACTAAAAGAGGAAAGTTAAGCCTAGTATAATCTAGGAGGAAGGGACTTAAGGTACTAAATAAGGCCCTACCTATTTAATAAATAGAGACCGAGCGGATAGAAGGGGGGAGGACTTATTTATAGTAAATTAAACCCTCTATTATCTAGGAGGAAGAGACTATACGGATCGATATAATCTACGTTAAATAAATTCTTAAGAATCGTCCTTTATTCGAAAGGCTATACTATATCCTCTAAATACTTTAACTTTAACGAGGTACGTAGTATTATTTAAGATACCTATATTAGACTTCCGAGGTAAATCGATAATAAAGTTATAAAGAGAATTATTAAATTTAGTATAGAGTATTAGAGTAAACTTATTAACTATTTCTTAACACTAACTAAAGAGTTATACGAGTACTTGGTCTTTTAATAGATATAGAAAGTTTTTAGACATTATTAGTAAACCCTATATTACGATATAAACTTATATATCGCTAGTAAACCCTATACTACGATATAAATTTAAATATCGTTAGTAAACCCTATATTACGACTATCGGGTATTCTTCGAAGAAGTATACTCGGCGTAGTATAAGATAGTTAAGTAAATCTTACGCTAGGAATAATTTTAACCTAGTATATTTAACGATAAAGTAATAAACTTAGTTTATAAAAAGGTACGCGTATTAATCTAGGTATATTATCGTAAAGTCTGTATACGTATATACGTAGAAGAATAAAAGAGTAAGATTAGAAAGTTTACGACTAGATAGGCTCGTATCGAAAAGATCTTAAAGATTATAAAGGGGAGGATAAACTTATATTAAAAAGATCTTAAAGATTATAAAGAGGAGGATAGACTTATATCGAAAAGATTTTAAAGATTATAGATAAGAGTATAAGAGAGTAAGAGTAGAAAGTTTACTATTAAATAAAGAGGAGGACGAGAGAGTAAGAGTAAAAAATTCACTACTAGATAAACTCGTATCGAAAAGAAATTAAAAATTATAGATAGAAGAATAAAAGGGTTAAATAACCGCGCTATAAATTACTTTATACGAGTTTAGTAATATACGAGTTTCCGTCTACGAGTTTCCGTCTATAAGATAGGATGAAAACTGTTTTCCTTATAATTCTTTAAATATAGGATATAGATATAGAAACGCTATATCTATTAGACGGGATAAAAGCTATTATATATAAAATAATCCTAGGATAAAAAGCTTACGAGTAAAGTAATAATACGAATTAAATAATAATATAAACACGAATTATAACTTACGATTACTACGTAATAACTAGTTGAACCGTACTAGAAACTTAATTAGAGCGCGAATTACTAGTAAGAATAACCACGTAATTAATAATAACTATATTAACTCGGCTAGGTTACGACGGAATATACTATATATAGACGTAACGGTATAGTACGATTTACGATTTATAATTACTACGTAATAATTAACTAAACCGTACTAGAAACTTGATTAGAGCACGAATTACTAGTAAGAATAACTACGTAACTAATAGTAACTATATTATTAAATAATAGGAAAAGGTAAATATATTAAGACCCGAGGTATATATTAATTATTTATTCCTACTCTTTCTAATTATACCGAGGAGGTATAGTGTATTCCTCCTCTTTCTAATTATATTATAGAAGGTATAGTATATTCCTACTCTTTTTAATTATATCGTAGGAGGTATAGTATATTCCTACTCTTTCTAATTATACCGAGGTAGTAAAGGGTTTAAGGGAGGAAATAAGACTTAAGGGAGGAAGTAAGGCGTTAAGGGAGGAAATAAGATATTAAAGGAGGAAATAAGACGTTAAGGGAGGAAGTAAAGCGTTAAGAGAGGAAGTAAAGCGTTAAGAGAGAAAGTAAAGCGTTAAGGGAGGAAGTAAAGCGTTAAGGGAGGTATAGGCGTTAAGGGAGGTATAAGTATTAAGACTTTAAAAGAGGAAGTAAGATTTAAGGGAGGTATAAATATAGTATATTCCTTCCTACTCTTTCTTCTAATTATACCGAGGAGGTATAGTATATTCCTACTCTTTCTTCTAATTATATTAAGGAGGTATAGGCGTTAAGAGAAATATAAACGTTAAAACTTTAAAAGAGGAAATAAAATTTAGAAAATAAATCTAATAGAGTAATACTAAAGTTATAACGACGGATATAGTTATAATACCCTAGTTATTAAGCCTTTTATATTAAGATCGAGAATATAATTAGTAGAGGCTATTAGTTAAGGGGATAGGGAGAGGACTTATTAATATAGTCGGCGAAGTAATTATAATACTAGGTCTATTACGTTTATAAGATTTTTTACCTCTACTACTTCCTAGTTACGTTACTAGATATTAAAGTGAATACGTAGTCTATAGGGCGAATATACGCTACCGCCGTATTATTAAATATTCGGATCTTTAATAAAGTACTAAGATAAAAGTTATATAAATAGTAAAAAAAGACCCGTCTTCTAAATACTACTAGTAAAGTCCGATATAAATAATCGCGGTAGGTATTTTTTGATTTTTCTAGTTTTGAATCTACTAAATTATTTTAGCGGGTGAAATAATATTAGAAAGTACGTCTATTAATAAAATACGAGGGGTAGTACTACCGGCGATTATAAAACTAATAATTTTCCGCTTAAGAAATAAAATTAGAGACGCTGTATTAGTTTTATTACTAGTATTTCCGTTTATCGGAAAAGAATTATTTCGAAGCTAGGCTATTTAGAAGAGTATATAATAATATTATATTTTAAGACTATACTTCTCTAAACTAGATACTATTAGTAGGTATAAAGTAATTCCATCGTTTATTATATTACTAATTTCTAAGGCTCGAGATATTAATTAATCGTCCTAAATATATCTCGTAGGGATAAAAATACCTATATAACGGAAATATTAAACGGGATATCATAGGTCCCGAATAAAATATTCTATACTTATTATAATAGTAGTTTTATAGGTTATAATTAACGAGTTATTAAATAAATAATAACCTAGGCTCCTAGGCTATTAGAGAGGCGTCGTCTCTTACCTCTTAATTTCTTCTTCTCTACTATAGTTTACCTAGTTTCTTTAGTACTATTTAAAGCTCCTCTACCCCTTCGTTAAAAACTAGAAATAAACGAAGCTTTATTAGGTTTAAATAAGTAAAGAAAAATCGGGGTAATACGACCCTTCGTGGCGTAAGAAAATCGATATCCTTATATTTAATCTCGTAAGGAATACGTTACTAGGAAGTTAGTAATAAAGAAGTATAAGACCTATCTCTATTATAGTATAATATTAGGATATAAATTAAAAGCGTGCTATCTTTAATATCTCTATAGTTTATAGCTCGGGAAATAGCTAGTATATCGGTAAATCCGGAAAAATAGTTTTGTAAAATCGCTACTTAATCGGTGTAAAATACGCATTTTACGCATTTCGTAGGTTATTAATAAACGAAATATAGCGTAGTAGAATATAATTAAATCTAACTTATCTTAGCTATATCTAAATTATATAAATAATAACGTATTATTATATAGATAGTAGTAGGGATAATCGAAGTATTAAAAGCGCGTTTCCTTAAATCTAGGCTAGATCTAGGTTAGATCTAGGCCAGAGCTAGGCCTAGATTTAAATAATATCTCTAACTTCTTTATAAATATTATAAGTATACTCGGTAATATATTCGTAGATTAATATTCCTTTTTCGTTATTATTTTAAAGGTTTTTATTAGTAGCCTTTAATTCCCGGGGCCCTATATCGATCGTAAATCTAAAAGGAGGTTAAGGAATATATAGTTAGATACCGCGTTAAATAGCGGTAGATATAATTAAAGTATTAAAAGCGTAGGCCTTTAGTAGCGAGTTTAGGGATTAGGTAAAATCTAGGTTAAACCTAAAGAATATTTAGGCCAGATCTAGGCCTAGATCTAGACCAGATATAATACTCGGTTTTTCATTATCGTATTAAATATAATAGAATGGAGGATTAGAATCGTAAGCGATAATAACGTATTATAGTAAATATTATTACGTATAAAATTATATAGAGAAGTAATAGGCTTCCTAGCTCTTACTCGAGCCTAAATATCTAGTGGTTTAAAAACGTAAAAACGCTTCACTAAAATAACTAAATATTGTATCCGTAACTACTCTGACCGCGCTTTTATCTAATATATATATTATCTTTTTAAATCGCCTCTATACCTTCCCTAGTATTATTACTAGCCGTAGTATCATTAATATTCTAAACACTATTATTATATCTAGGACCATTACCTCCGTTAGCGCCTTTTATACCCTCCGTATTCGTTATATTTATAGTCTTAAATATATCTACCCTAAAATCCGCCTTCGATTTCCGCTTCCCCTCTACGTGCTCCTTAATTCCGGTATTAATATATAATATATACTAAAATATTTCCTCTAACTAGGTTATTTAATACGTTCTCTTCGGTATTTATTTATATAACCCGATAGAGTAGAGGGGCTTATAGAATAATTATAATCGTATATATAAGATTCAAGCCTACGCCTATCTACCGCGTAAATCTAATTAGAAAATTAGGTATATTATTCTCTACTAGTTTACGATTATAATTAATCTTTCGTATTAACGCGTATATAATTACGACCCTCGCCTTATCGGTCTTAAAGAATATTCGTATTTTAGGTTTAAACTCCTCTCGGATATACTATAATAAAGAAAAGTTAGTATTAAATACTATATTTGGAAAAGAGAACGCTATATTTAATATATTAGAAGAAACGAGTTTAGGCTCTTTTATACTAGAGATTTTAAAGAAGAGAAGGATTTACCTATTCTATTACTAAAATTATCTCGATGAATAAAGATATAATTAATATATTTACCCCTTTATATTTCTTAAAAATAGAGGCGATAACCTTAAGTTTAGAGGATATTTTCTTAAGTATTATATAATCTCTACCTAGGATATAATCTTTTTATATCCGATTATTATCTTTATTTATACTAGAGGCCGCGGTCGTATCGTTAATCTATTTCTTATTAAGAGTTTTAAAGGAGATAGCGAGGGTAGGTAGAAATCTATATAATTAAAGAACCCGTAGTATAATAGGTATTATATTAAAATAAACCAAAATCAAATACTAAGGACGTTAGTATAGGAAAGAGGTATTATAGTCCTAATATTCCTCCGGTAGTCTTACCGCTATTAGAGTCTTTCTAGTATAATAGTCTTCTAATTAATAATAATAGACCTAAATCGCGGCTAGAGTCTTAATAAGTAAATAACTATAAGGTCTTTTTAATAAAGTTTCTTAAACGTTATAAGATATATCTAATTTAATTACTCTTTTTATATCGTAGTATCGAGGTATAAAGGAGTATATTAGCGAGGATATTTATTACCTTAATAAATCTCTCCTATACCCTAGTTTTCTTATATATCGGGTAGTAGTACTCGTA
>JAABUW010004246.1_pt1 | contig 19592 bp, 18 predicted proteins | sample 5560081 | NCBI WGS metagenome assembly JAABUW01 (sample SAMN10711882, study PRJNA513363) | rock metagenome | isolation source: Antarctica rocks | place: Antarctica: Victoria Land, Knobhead sud
TGGCGCCGGCGCCAGGAACTTCCTGGCGCCGGCGCCAGGAGGCCCCCAGGACGGTCCGTCGAGCAGGCGCATGACGCGATCCCACATGGGGACGCCCCGATCCTCGTCGCGATAGCGGATGTCGGGGTGCGTCTCACTGGTCGCCTCCGGCGGCACCAGGCGTAGGTGCTCGGCGAACATCGGCCAGCGGTCGCCCGAGGCATAAGTCGGCCATCTTGGCCTCGTCGCCGGACAGGCCGGCGGCCCGGTCATCGGTTGAGTGGGCCACGCCCGCCCTTTCGGTCAACGAACTTGAGGGCACGATCCGCGGCCGCCGGCTTGGTAAACGGTTGGTCGCTCTCGGGGTCGGGCTGGAGCGGCGGCACGGCCACCCGGAGCCCTCGCCTCGACTCGTCGAATTCGACCGTGCGGAGATCGGCCTTGCCCCGCCGGAATCCGATCGGCCCGGGCAAGGTGTCCACCCGGCCGAGGAGCTTCGCCAGCCTGGGCATGATGAACATGCCGTCGATGTGGTCGCGGATAGTGCCTTGCAACCTGGAAGGCCTTCTCCAGGGCCGGTCTCGCGGACGACGAGCACGCAATCGGCAGCGGAGGCGAGATTCGGGGAAGGCCCCAGGAGGCTCGCCACCGGGCTGCTGAACCATAGATGCGATTCTCTACCATTGCTCACACAACAATCGCGTAGCGGGGCTGCCAGGCCGGTTCTTGCCCATGCGGCGTCCGACGATGTGATCGACGATCGGCTGGATAAGCCGGATCGATGAGGTCGTTCTGTACGAATGGCCACATTGGGTGCTGCGCACGACTTTGAGGAGCTATAACATTAAAGTAGATGTTACTCTACCAGAAGCAATTCTCGCTTTGCTCGAATTGCTTCAATTCGCGAAGCGAATTGTAGTGCAACTAACTTGTGCAATCGGCTCTCAAGGTCGTGCGCAGCACTGGCGCGATGTCTACCTGCTGCAACCTTGTTTGCGCAGTTGGTCATTGACCGCAGCCCGGAGTGTACCTATCTTGTACCTATTCCTTAGGGTCTTCAGCTTCGCCAGCCCTGGAACGCCCCCTTGATCCGCAGCAACCTGCACATCACCGAGCGGCAGCAGGAACGCCTCCGCCAGTTGGGCGAGGACACCGGCCTCTGCCAGGCCGAGCTGATCCGCCGCGCGATCGACGAGTATCTCTCACGCCAGCTCGCCAACGATGGCGTCAGGACCGAAGCCCGGCGCGACTGACCAACTGAGGCCCGCCGTCGATGGCCTTTCCGGCACCTCCCATGGCCTCGGGCAGCTTCATGGACGAAGGCATGATCCCGACAGGCGACCTGGACGCCCGCATCGCCCATGTCGGCAATTGGGAGTTCGTAACGGTCGGAAATCGGCCGGTCGACCACCTCGGTCGCGATGTTCTGCTGGGCTCGCTGATGCGGGACCGCCGGTCGAAGGCTTTCCGCTCGATCTCTCGGAAGCCGTTCGATTGGGCCGAAGCCCGCGTCGCCCACCTGCCGGCCGGGCGGCGGGCGGCGGCGGTGCAGCTCACGACGCTCGACTTGCTCCACCGCGGCCTGCTGGGCCGCCTCTGGGGCCGCATCGACCCGACGGCCGGGCTGGAGGTGCTGGAGGTGCTGGGCGAGGTAGGTGGAAGGATTGGGGCCCGCGCCGACACGCCGATCGGCACGCTCATTCGCCTGAATTCCTGCCGCCCCGCCGGGGCGGAGTACCGCCGCGACGGCGACTTCATGGAGGAAGACTTCACCTGCGGCCGGACCGCGATCTGCCCGTGGTGCCACTCACGGGCGGTCGTCGCCCTCCACGAACGGCTCGTCGCGGGCCCGTGCTCGCCCGAGACTCTGACAGGCAAGCACATCGTCCGCTACAACCTCCGGGCCACCGCGGAGCAGCTCGCCAGAATGCGTCTCTATGCCGAATTCCACGCCCGGCACGGGACCGAGAACATTCTCACTGATGTGCGGGCGGCCCAGGCGTTCTTCTCGCGGCTCTTCAAGCCGCGCATGGCAGGTATGTCGGGCGGACTGCGATCGATCCGCGTCGAGCCCGTCTCCCACTCGCGTGATGAGACCGTCGGGAATAACTCATGCATCACGAACCTGCCCGACAAGGTGACCGGGTTGGGATTCGAGGCGAACTTGGTCGGCGTCCTCGGCGAGAAGGCCGTGGCACTGTGCAAGGCCAGGTTCGCCGACCAGAAGATGCTAGTGTTCGACGGCCGCGACCCCTTCTCGGATATCGACCGCCCGGTCTCTGTCCAGCTCCACGTCGGCGTCGCCAGCGGGGATTACCCGTCGGCCCTCCGGCTCCTGCTGGCCGGGTCGGCTTGGGGGTTCGCGCCGGAGCCGGGCGACTTCTGGTGGAACGAGGTGCAGCCGATCGGCTTCCTGGAAGCCTTCTACGACGGCATAGCCCGCGACCGCGACACCGGGGCCAGACTGCCCACCGGGGCGGTCGGCGGGGTCGGACCTTTCGGGATCAACGGTGCGCTCAGCTGGTCCCCGTGGTTCCTCGCCGAGGACGACCAGTGGTGGGCCCACGCCGACGCCACCCGCAACTTGCGGATCGTCGAGTGCTTCGGCGATTGGCAATCCGCCCGCAAGGCCGGCCCGGTCGCCGTCCGTCCGTCCAGCCTGGACGCCTTGGCGGCCCACAACGAGGCCCGCGCCGCCAAGATTGCCGCGATGGCCCCCGACGTCGAGGCGGCGGCCCGTGCTACCCTCGGCTGCAAACCTGCGCTCGGCTACCGCCGGCTCAAGAAGGAGCTGGCGGCCGCCGGATTGGTCGTCTCGGACCGCGACGCGATGAAGTTGCTCGACAGGCTCAAGGCCGAGGCTTGATCAGGCGTAATCGTCTCACCCTGGGGCCGGCCATGCTCATCCCCGCCACCATCGCCACCGCACGCGCCGTGGGAATCACACCACGGCACGCCGAGCGGCTCGGCGTCGCGCGCGGCGTCCCGGCTTCGGCCCCTTCCCCCTGCTCGACCGGTCTGGCTTCGATCGGCTCGCCGCCGCGGCCTAAATAGCTACCTGTAACAGGGAAAGTGCCCGCAATCGATCGAAGCTGGGAAATGTGGGCAACAGGGCTGCAACGTCGTCGAGCTGGTGGTCGGCCTGGTGCCCGAGGAGCTGGCGGGCGGCCTGGTGGTCGGCCGGTTGCTGTCCTGCGCCGGGGGGTGGTCGAGCCGGCCGTCGGGGCGGTGGTCGCCGCGGGCTCAATGCCGGCAGAACCGGTATTTGAACTGGGGGCCCAGGCGGCTCTGTGGGCGATTGCAGGACGGCAATGGGGGATCGGGCGGGCCGGGGGCGTGGGAGACCCGTGGCGGGGCACCTGGCGGCCTGGTGGGCGGCCGGTTGCGGAATCGCACGGGGGGGCGGCGGCCTGGCGGTCGAGCTGGTGGTCGGCGGCCGGTTGCAGGGCTGCAATGGGAGGTTCAGCCGGGACTCCCAGCGGCTCTCAGGCGGGCCTGGGAGGCGCTGGGCAGGGGATCGGAGTTGAGGGGGCCGCGGATCACGTGGCGGGGCTCCTGGCGGCCTTCCTGGCGGCTCCTGGATTCCGAGCCGAAGGCGGAGGCGTGACCAGGGTCCTCTCCCGGTCGATCCGGAGCAATCGTCGGTCTGCCCCATCCGGGATCGGTCCCCGCTTGCCCGGCGACGCCGCGGCTGCCATCATGGCTTCCTGGGGATCGTCCGGTCCCCGACGGCGGTTCTACACCCTCACGGCGACGTGGGCCAAGGCGACCGTCATCAAGGCGTTTACGGAGGTGAACTTGAGGTAGGCGACGGCGAAGTGATCCACCATGGAAAAACCCCCGCCGTCACGGCGAGGATTTCTCTTGTTCCGGTGGTCACGATCGGCCTTGGCGGGCTGAAGGGCCTCTCAGAAGGTTTGGCGACCCGATGAGAGCGTGACCTAGTAGGGGCTTTTGACACTCCCCAATCTAGGCTCCCCCCAATCCCCAGTCAAGAGTTGACCGTGATTCGCAGCGTTCGGTGTGCGCGCCAAGCCCGGGCCGAGACCCGGCTCGCGGCGCCATCGTTCTGTTGCGCGCCGTGCGCCCACCTCCGACTCGGGAGGTCCGGGGGATGGTCCGTACTTCTGCGCAGTTCCCGACGCCTCCAACGACCACGGCGATCGTCGGCGGCTTCGTCCTCATCCCGGTCGGCCAACTCCTGGCCGCCTGGTTCGCCTGCCAAGGGCTCGAAATCGGCATCGGCGAGTTCCGCGCCTGGCTCGCCTCCATCGAGATGGTCAAAAGGCGCACCTTTGCCCGCCACGGCACCCAGCCCGCTTACGGCTTCACCGAGCTGGCCAGCCTCCTCGACCTTACCCAGCAACGCGCCCGCCTCCTTATCCACAACCTCGTCGCCGCCGGCCTGCTCACCTGGTCCGAATCCACCATCACCTTCCCCACCCTGCCCGCCCTCCCCGACGACCTCCTCGGGCCCTTCGCCGACTCCATCGGCCGCGGCAAGGGTCAGCTCGTCATCCCCAGGACACTCCTCCGCTTCCTGGCCAGACGCGCCACCCCCGCCATGATCGCCGTCGCCATCGGCGCCCTCCTCAGATGCCTCTCCTGCCGCAAAGGCCGGCCCGACGGCTGGGGGCGGTTCAAAGCCTCCTGGATCGCCCGGGCCTTCCGCGTCAGCGAACGCCAGGTCGTCGCCGCTCGCAACCAACTCGTCGAGCTGGGATGGCTCATCATCGACGCCGACGCCAACAACCGCCAACGGGCCATGAACCGCTGGGGGCGGGCCTATCGCGTCAACTTATGCTGGAAACCGCCCGCCAACCCGATCGCGCGTTCCGCACCCCCTCCTCCCGTCCCGGCCGCGCCATCCGCACCCCCTCTTCTTGACCGCAATCCTCTCCGAGAGGAGGAAATTCAAAACCAGGACCCCGCCTCCGGCGGACCCGCTGGGGTTCAGCTCTCGGGGGAGGAAGGGGGGACGGAGATCCTGGCGATCCCCAACCCGCCGGCAGTCGCCCGGCCTATGATCCTGCCCTCGCCGCCGGTCCCGATGGTCCCGCCCCCGCCGGCCCCGGCCCAGTCGCCGACCTTCACCACGACGTCCACGAGGCCCGCCACGGGCTCGGCGGCGGTTTCCCCGCCGACGAGACCGGCGGCGACCTCCAGACCGTCCCCGGCGGCCCCTGGCCCGGTTGCGGCCCCGGGTGGCTTGCTGGCGGCTCGGCTGGAGGCTGTCCTGGTGGAGGATCTTAAAGACAGCGATCGGCTGATGGACCTGCTGGGCCAAGCGGTGGCGCGGGGCCTGGTGACGGGGAGCGAGGCGGATCGTCTGCGGTTCGTGGGGGCAGCGGAGCACGCCCTGGCGATCGGCCAGGGGAACCCCGCCGGGCTGTTCGTGTACCTGGTGCGCGGGAAGCTGTGGCGTTACCTGACCCAGGATGACGAGGACCGTGCCAACGTTCGGATCAAGGCGTTCCTGCGAGGCCCCGAGCCGCCCCGGGTGGCGTCCTCGTCAATCCGCCCGCCGGTTCGACCCGTGCTGTCCGAGGACGCCAGGACGGTGGTCCGGGTGCGTTCGGCTTTAGCGGCGAAGGGTTATCGCGGCGACCCGTTCCCGCAGGTGCGTCGGTATGATCCGAGCTGGACCAGGGAGCGCTGGGACCGGGCGTTGGCTGAGCTGGAGGGGGCGTGATGGCCACGGCCCCGGTCTGGACGTTTTCGTGGTCGACCCGCCCCCCTGGTGACCACGGGGCTGGCCTCCCATGGGCGGGGAAGGCCGCGATCGGCGGCGAGATCGAGCATCGGTCATTCGGAGCCGGGCGTCTGCTTGAGGGCCGCCCGGAGAGAGGCGAGGGCTTCGGCCACTTCTTGACTCTTGGCGTCGATCAGGTCGAGCAATTCCTCGGGAGTCCGACCTTCCTCGGCCGCCTTGGCGTTCGGGTTGACGGCCTTGAGGCCGTAGACGGCGTTCTCGATCGCCTCGGCTTTGGACTGCAACTCGTTCGCGTCCTTGAGCAACGCGGCGGCGCCGGCCTCCAACGCGGCGATCTCGTCGCGGTCGGGGGCGGCCGACTTCCTCCACTCCGTGACCCGCTCGCGGAGCGTCTGGGCCTCGGCCGACTTCTCCTCGGCCTGGGCTCGGAGCGGGGCGGATCGACTCCGTGCGGCGTACCGGCGGGCGGCGAGGTCGAGGGTCCAGCTCCGGTCGCCGTCGGCCCGGGTCGGGAGGAGGTCGAAGAAGTCCCGGAAGCGGTCGATCGTGAAGGGTTCTTCTTGCCGACCTTGACGTCGGAGAGTTCGTAGTACCGGATCCGCCGGGTCGGCCCGCCCTTGGTGAAGAACAGCAGGTTGGTCTTCACGCCGGCGACGGCGGCCGAGAAGACGCCGCCGGGCGGGCTGAGGATGCACCAGAGGTCGCAGTCGTCGAGTAGCTTCCGCTTGGTCTTCACGAAGGCCGACTCGTTGGTCCGGAACAGGACCCCCTCGTCGAGGACGATCCCGCACCGGCTTCAACGGAGATCCGCCCGTACTCCGGACCGTCCCCGGCCCTCACGACGGCCACGTCGAAACCTCGGACGGGGTCTGAGCCTCGCTGGCCTGTGTCGTAAACTTGGTCGTAAATGGGGTACTTCGCGAGCTGACCTCCGAGGCCAACCCGGTTGCTATCCCGGGCCTCTCGGGCCATCTCCGATCGGGGAGGGCTATTTCGTATTTCGAGAAATCGAACCTACGTTCATGGCGAAAGGCATGCGGGCGTGGTAGCTTTTTGCCATGAAGGAATCCCTGGATTCTGGGCCAGGATGGGCGACTTTCAATCCGGATGAGGAAAGGCTGAGATGGCGATCAATCTCCAGAAAGGCCAGCGTGTCGGGATTGGGCTGAGCAAGGCGGGGATCGGCCTCGGTTGGGACCCGAACGATGGCTCGGGGGCGGCCTTCGACCTCGACGCCTCGATCTTCATGCTCGGTTCGAACGGCAAGATCCCCGATGAGAAGTTCTTCGTCTTCTACAACAATCCGAAGTCGCCCGACGGCGCGGTCCAATCGACGGGGGATGACCAGTCGGGCGGGAACAGCGACGGTGACGACGAGACCCTGTTCGTCGAGTTCGGCAAGATTGACAGCCGGATCTCCGAGTTGATCATCGTGGTGACCATCCACGAGGCCGACAAGCGGAGGCAGAATTTCGGCCAAGTGCGGAACTCGTTCATCCGGATCTACGACGCGGCCGGGAATGAGGAGATCTGCAAGTATGAACTTGAGGAAGACTTCTCGATCGAGACCGCCGTCGAGTTCGGCCGGCTCTACAAGAAATCGGGCGGCTGGCGGTTCGAGGCCGTGGGCAAGGGCTACCCGGGCGGGCTCCGGCACTTCGTTAACAAGCATGCTTGAACCACCCGCCTCCGGGCCCGCCGGCGCCGTCGCCCGGGTTGCTCGGCCGGGACCGAGACGCGAGGTCGGACCGGGTCGTGGCCGACACCATCGCTCACCCTCACCGGAATGAAACCGCATGGCTATCTCGCTCGTCAAAGGCCAGACGATCAACCTGGACAAGGAGACGGACGACCTCTCGTCGATCACCGTCGGGCTCGGCTGGAAGGTCAGGAAGAAGGAATTCCTCTCGAAGTCGACCGCGGACGACGACTTCGACCTCGACGCGGTCGCCTTCCTGCTCGACGACAAGGGGAAGCTGCGAAACGTGGGCGACGGCCGGCTCAACGGCAGCGACGTGATCTATTTCAACAACCTCCGCCATCCCTCGGGGCACGTCACCCACTCGGGCGACAATCTCGCCGGCGGTTCCGGCGTCGAGGACAACGAACAGATCGTCGTCGACCTGGCGAACCTCGGCGCCCAGTACACGCGGATCCTCTTCCTGGTCTCGATCTACCACGGGGCCAAGAAGGGTCAGCATTTCGGCGACATCGATCGGGCGTTCATGCGGGCCGTGGACTCCCGAGGTCGCGAGATCGCCCGCTATAACCTGGCCGATGACGGCTCGTTCGGCGAGGCGCGGACCTTGGTCTTCGGCGAATTCTACCGGAAGGATGGGGGCTGGAAGTTCCGGGCGCTCGGCGAGGGTCATCCGGCGGATAACTTCCTGAAGGTTCTCAAGAATCACTTGTGAAAATTAAGGATTATCATATGAGAAGACTTCCAATATACCTGTTGCTGGACACCTCCGGTTCGATGGGCGGCGAGCCGATCGAGCAGGTCAAGTACGGCCTCCAGATGCTCGTGTCGGCCCTCCGCAAGGATCCCCAGGCGTTGGAGACGGCCTTCCTGAGCGTCATCACGTTCGACAGCTCGGCGAAGCAGGTGGTCCCCCTCACCGACCTGGCGTCGTTCCAGTCGCCGGCAATCGTCGCCTCCGGCTCGACGGCGATGGGCGACGCCCTGCGGCTCGTCTCCGAGTGTCGAAATCGCGAGGTCAACCAGGCCGGCGGCGCGGCGCAGGCGGATTGGAAGCCGATGGTCTTCCTGATGACCGACGGGTCGCCCGATCCCGGTTGGGAGAAGGGCCTGGAGCGGTTCAAGCGGGAGAAGTGGGGCATCGTGGTCGGCTGCGCCGTCGGGTCCGGCGACATCGCGGTCCTCCAGAAGATCGCCGGCGAGTCGGTAGTCCGGCTGGCGAACGCCGATTCGAGTTCCATCGCCGCCTTCTTCAAGTGGGTCTCGGCCTCCATCATCGTCGGGAGCCAGAAGGTCGAAACGGCGCACAAGGATGTCGGCGGCCTGAACGAGCTGCCCCCACCCCCGCCGGAGATCAACGTGGTCGTCTGATCCGAGCCGGCGTGATCTCGCCCGTCCTCACCCAGAACCATTCGGTCCGTCCCTGCCGGGGGATGGTCCCAGAAACCGGCGCCCGACCGTCGAAGGTGACCATGCGACGACTGCCCGTTTACCTGCTGCTGGACACCTCCGGTTCGATGCGGGGCGAGCCGATCGAGTCGGTCAAGGTCGGCCTCCAGATGCTCATCTCGGCCTTGCGAAGGGACCCTCAGGCGCTCGAGTCTGTCCACGTCTCGTTCATCTCGTTCGATCGCGACGTCAAGATCCTCACGCCGCTCACGCCCTTGGAAGACCTCCGCGTCCCCGACCTGGAGACGCCGGACGCGGGGCCGACGCACCTCGGGCTGGCGCTGGAGGAACTCTGTCGCCAGGTCGACCGCGAGGTCATCAGGAATACCGAGCATTCCAAGGGCGACTGGAAGCCGCTGCTCTTCGTCATGACCGACGGCAGCCCGTCGGATAAGCAGAAGTACAAGGAGATGATCCCCGAGGTCCGCGGGCGGAACTTCGCGATGATCGTGGCCTGCGCGGCCGGCCCGAAGGCGAGGAAGGAAGACCTCGTCCCGCTGGCCGACCACGTCCTCAGCCTGGAGACGACCGACGGCTCGACCTTCGCCGCGTTCTTCCAGTTCGTCTCCGACACGATCGTCGCCGGGGGCACGAGCATGGGCGTGACCGAAACGCCGCCCCTCCCCCCGCCGCCGCCGGAGATCGAGGTGGTCATCTGAACGCTCGAAGCCGGGCCGGCCCGATCTCCGGCAACCTATCCACCTCGATGCCGAACACGGCCGCTCGCGGGCGGTCCCACCCCCAGGGGGAAAGGAATGCGGACGTGATGACTTCCGAAGACGGGAAAGCGGTGACGGGTGAAGATCCGCCGCCGAACGAGCCGGCGGCGGATCTGCCACCCCCTCCCGGAATTCGCGAATATCCCGGGGATTGCGGCGTCGAAGGGTCGGCGACGGCGATCTCGCATCCTGTCGTCGGATCGGCCGCGACGACCTCGCCACCCGAACAGGTTTCGCCTGCCTCCGAGATCCGCCATCTCGAAGTCGCCGGGGCGGATTCCAAGGCCGCGGAATCGACGCCGGGCGATCGGGTGGGGCCGCCGGTCGGCGGGTCGGGGCCCGACATGCGTCCATCGCCGACGCCCGGACCATCGGACGCCGGTCGGGCTCGGCCCGGCTTCGGCGAACCGTCGCGAGCCGGATCGCCGAGTCCGCGGCCCGCCGCCGGCCCGCCCTCGGCCGCCCCGGGCGGGTCCCGGCTCGAAATCCACTTCCCGATCCCCAACGCCATGGTGGGGAAGCGTTACGACGCGGTCGTCCCCCTGACCATCCGCAAGGCATCCGGCCTGCCCGCGGGCGTCCTCGTGGACCAGGTCACGATCATTTCCCGCCAGATCGACGGCCTGGAGCAGGTCGGATTGAAGGCCGAACCGGCCGGTGAGATGGTCCGGATCTTCGGCGAGCCGCGGGAGTCCGGCGACCATCGGATCACGATCTCCTTCACGGTCCAGATCCGCGGCAAGACCTGGCACACGGCCACGGAACGGGTCAACCTGACGATCAATCCCGACCCTCGTTCCCTCTGGAAGGAGGTCGACCCCGACCCATCGAGCCCCTTCCGGCGCCCGCACACGGCCAGGGAACGGCTCGTCGGCGATTCGGTCCTGGTGGCGGCGAGCCGTCGCGGGCGGTCGCACGCCAACAAGGGGGACCATCGCGACGACGAATTCCGGCTCGGGCACCTCCCCGAACAGGGTTGGTATTACTTCGCCGTCGCCGACGGGGCCGGCTCGGCCCCGCTGTCGCGCCGGGGCGCGGAATTGGCCTGCGAGACGACCTGCCACGAGGCCCGCCACCACCTGACGACGACCCTCGACCAATCCTTCTCGGGACTGGTGGCGGAGTTCGCGCAGACGCGGGCTGATGAGGCCCGGAAGCTCGTCCGCAATGCCCTGTACAGGGTCCTCGGGGCCGTGGGCAACAACGCCTACCGTCGGATCGTCGCGGAGGCCAAGGGGCTGGATCGCCCGCCCGAGGATTTCGCCACCACGTTGATCTTCACCATCGCCAAGAAGTTCGAGTTCGGCTGGTTCGTGGCGGCGATCGCCGTGGGCGACGGCGGCGTCGGCGTCTATCGACGCGGCGGCGGCGTGGGCGTGCTCAACCGGGCCGACAGCGGCGACTTCGCGGGGCAGACGCGATTCCTGACGATGGGCCGGATCTGGGCCGACGGCGAGGAGATCCTCGGGAGGATCCGCTTCGACATCGTCCCCGACTTCACCGCCATCGTCGCCATGAGCGACGGGGTCTCCGACCCGAAGTTCTCGTCCGAGAACGCCTTCCTCGACGCCGGGACCTGGGACCAGTTCTGGGCGGGGCTCTCGGACGAGGTGACCCTGACCAAGGACAACGCCCGGGCCGACGAGGAACTGCTCGAATGGCTCAATTTCTGGGCCGTCGGCAACCACGATGACCGGACGATCGTGATCCTCCTCCCCTGACGCACCACGACAGCGAGATCCTCGATGCCGGACGTGATCACCCTCAAGGCGACGGACGGCACGACCGTCCAATACGTCGATGAGATCATTGGATCGGGGGGGATGAAAGATGTTTACTTTTCTCCCGACCGATCCTACGTCGTCGCGTTCTTCCGCGACCCCCAGAATGCCACGTCGCGCGACCGGCTGGAGACGATCGTCGGCCGCTACCGCCAGCAGATCTTCGAGGACGCCGGCGGCGAGTACTGGAAGGACCTCTTCTGCTGGCCGACGAAGATCGTGGAATTTAAGGGCAAGCTGGGAATCGTCGCGCCGACCTACAAGCCCGAGTTCTTCTTCGGGCACGGGTCGAAGAACAATGACTTCCTCGGGATCAAGGGGAAGGAGAAGCAGGGGAAGTGGTTCGCGTCGGCGCACAACCGGTCGAAGTTCCTCGATCCCCGCGAGCTGGGCAACTGGCGGAGCTACCTGACGACGTGCATCAAGATCTGCCGGGCGGTCCACCGGATGCACGCCGCCGGCCTGGCCCATTCCGACCTCTCGTACCGCAACGTCCTGGTCGACCCGGCCGGGGGCCACGCCTGCATCATCGACATCGACGGCCTGGTGGTCCCCGGCAAATTTCCCCCCGACGTGATCGGCACGGCCGACTTCATCGCGCCGGAGGTCATCGCGACGTCGCTGCTCCCCAGGGACGACCCGAGGCGGTGCCTGCCGCGGATCGAGACCGACCGCCACGCCCTGTCGGTCCTGATCTACATGTATCTCTTCTACCGGCACCCGCTCAACGGCGCGAAGGTCCACGACCCCGACCCGGCCAAGGATGAGGCGCTCTCGAAGGGGATCAACGCGCTGTTCGCCGAGCACCCGACGGACCCCTCGAACCGGCCGAGGATCGCCAATGCCCGCCCGAGCGAACTCCCCTGGGCCGACATCACCAAGCGGCCCTACACGATCGCCGGCCCCTACCTCAAGGAGCTTTTCGACCAGGCGTTCATCGCCGGACTCCACGACCCGGCGAGGCGTCCCTCGGCCAATGACTGGCTCCACGCGCTGGTCAAGACGGTCGACCTGCTCCAGCCGTGCGTGAATGCCGGGTGCGAGCAGAAGTGGTACGTCTTCGACAATACGACCCGGCCCGTCTGCCCGTTCTGCGACACCCCCTTCAAGGGCGACCTGCCGATCCTCAACCTCTACTCGTCGCGGGGCAAGGGGAAGTTCCGGCCGGACAACCACCGGCTCATGGTCTACCGCGACCAGTACCTCTACCCCTGGCACTCCGACCGGAACGTCTTTCCCAGCGAGCGGCTCACGGCCGACCAGAAGAAGCCCGTCGGGTACTTCGCGATCCACCAGGGTCGCTGGGCCTTCGTCAACCAGCGGCTGCCGGCGCTCAAGGACCTGACGAAGAACGAGATGGTCCCGATCGGCGCGATGGTCGAGCTGATCGACGGCCAGCAACTGCTGCTCTCGCCGGATGACGGGGGCCGCCTGGTCCAGGTCCAGATGATCCAGGGTTGAGCCACGGCCACCGACGTCGCCCATCGCCGGGCGGCCCGAGGCCGTCGCGCCAGAGGAAGCCACCATGAGCCACCGACGACTTCCCGTCTACATCCTGCTCGACTGCTCCGAGTCGATGATCGGCGAATCCATCGAGGCCGTGCAGCGCGGGGTCGACCTGCTGATCCGCCAGCTCCGCTCCGACCCGCACGCCCTGGAGACGGCGCAGGTGAGCATCATCACCTACCACGCGACGGCGCAACAAGTCGTGCCGCTGACCGACCTCTGCGAGTTCCAGGCGCCTCCCCTGGCCGTCCGGCCGGGGACGTCGCTGGGCGCCGCGCTGAAGGTGCTCCGCGACTGCATCGTCCGAGAGGTCCGCAAGACGACCGCGGATCAGAAGGGGGACTACCGCCCGATCGTTTTCCTGCTGACCGACGGCCAGCCGACCGACGATTGGGAGGCGGTCCGCGGGGCCATCGATCGCCTGACCCACCCGCGGATCGCCAACCTCTACGCGATCGGCTGCGGCGACGACGTCGACTTCGACGTGCTGCACAAGGTCAGCGACATCGTCTTCAAGCTCCAGGACATGACCCCCGAGACGATCAAGAAGCTGTTCCTGTGGCTGACGGCTTCGGTCCAGGGGGCGAGTTCGGGCGTCGGCTCGGCGGCGGAGTCGGTCGCCGGGATCGACCTGAGCAAGAAGCCGGCGGAGGTCGAGCAGGTCGCCCCGGGCTCGCACCCGAAGTATTCCGGGATGCCGCGTCAGGTCTTTCTCAAGGTCCACTGCACCAAGGTCCGTCGTCCCTATCTGATGCGATTCCGGCTCAACGAGGAGTTACAAGCCTACCGGCCGATCGCCTCACACCCCCTGGACACCACCATCGAGAAGGGCCCGGGGTTCGACCTGCCGGCAATTAACGTCTCGCAACTGATGGGCTGCGCCCCCTGTCCTTTCTGCCAGAATCCTGGGGCCGGCCTATGCGGGTGCGACGCATTGCTTTGCCTGCCGGACGAGCCCTCCCCGACGGTCCTGTGCCCATGCTGCCTGAAGCGGATCACGCTGACCCGCGGGACCGACGAATTCGCAATCAACCAGTCCGCTGGCTGACCCGAAGGCCGCCGTGGATCCTCCCGGTGCCTGATAACGGGGCTTACCGGGTTGCTCGACTGCCGATTGCCCGCGACGATCAAGCACCGGAAACCGTGCGTCGAGAGCCAGGCGGCGACCTCCAAGGGCTCGACCGTCCGTGACCGGCACGTTGAGATGAGCCCCTCCAGTGGGTCCACCTCAACCCGTGATGGGCCATCAGGCCGAGGTCTTTGTTATCCCAGGATCAGGACGACACGTTGAGTGGTCGAAGTGGTTGGTCCACGGCAATTGTGTCAACAGTGCCGACGCTATCTCCCGGTCCGGGCAAATACCTCGGCTCCGGGGATTCCGCCGAAATCGTTCCACAGTCCGTGGGACGAATCCCCGAGGGCGGGCCGCGACGGCATCAAAACCGGTCGACGACCGCCTCCAGCCGCGCGGTCGTGCGGATCAGGCCCTGATGACGCAGGGTTTCCAGCAGCCCGATGGCGGTGACGGGCGGATTCCTCAGCGACCGCCTCTGATTGCGGAGCGCGTTCCGGACCGCCTCCGGGTCGGCATCGAGGAGGGCGACGACGAAGTGGTCGGGGTGGACGGCCGCGACCCCGTGCGGGGCGGTGGCTGCGGGGGGGAAGTCGGCGAGGTTGAACGTCACGATCACCCCGGCTCCCGCCTCGATGGCGGCCGCCAGGACGTGGCGATCGTCCGCGTCGGGCAGGGTCAAGGTCGGGATCCGCGGCTCGTAGCCCCGGACCCGGGCCTCGGGGACGGCCCGTTCCATCAAGGCCCGGGTCCGCTCCAGTTGGGCGCGGGCCAGGTCGGGGCGATTGGCCAGGAGGTTGCGGGTCCATTCCTCGTGGATGGCGTCGGTCCAGCGGGGGCGGACCAGGCCGACGCCGGCCAGGTGGAGCAGCAGGTCGCGGAGCGGGGCCGGGTAGAGGGCGCAGGCATCGTAGACGGCGAGGACCGGGTCCATGTCAGTAGCCCAGCCCCAACTCCTGGGCCTGGGCGGCCAACTCCTCCAGGGACTTGAGCCGATCGGCCTGGTCTCGACGCTTGTGGTCGATCACGTCGCGGGCCCGGATCCTCCGGTGAGCGCCCACCTTCCGGAACGGCAGGACGCCGCGGTCGAGCAGGCCGATGAAGAAGGGCCGGGAGACGCCGAGATAGTCGGCGGCCTGCTGGGTGGACAGCTCGGCGTCGTCGGCGAGGACGGCGACCGGGGTGCCGGCGGCGATCTGGTCGAGGAGCTGGCGGAGCAGGGGGAGGACGGCGGCGGGGATCTCGACGACTTCCTCGGGACGGCTGGGCGCGTGGATCTCCAGGCGGGTGGGGGTCGCGGGGAATGCGGCCAGGCGCCGGCTGGCCTCGCCGGCGACCCGGCGGTCGTCCTCGGTGAGGACGCTGGTGGCCTGCGGGCCGGTGGGAGTTCGCCGGGTCATGGGTCGGCTCCGGGAGAGGGAATCGGCCTCTTGCTGGATTATTATAGGGCTCCGTCGCAATAAACGCAATAAATGCAATATCCGCAACTGAGTCTCATCGTGCGGGAAGCGCGCGATAATGGGCATTTCCACGCGCTAGCCGGGTCGGAATGCCGATAGGGGATCCCGGGGGGCGGCCGCTCGCCGCCCCCCGATGGCCCTCGATCGACAAGGCACAAGCATGGATGAAAATTCGCTCGTCCGCCTCGACCCGCCCCAGGCCCGCCCCGGCCACCACCTGGAGGCCGTCGAGGACGGCGACCTCCTGGGGGCCTTCCTCGCCGGTCGCCGGCCCACCACCCTCCGCGGCTACGCCAAGGATTTGGCCGACTTCGCCGCCTACCTCGGCCTGCCCACCGCCTCCGCCGCCGTGCAGGCCCTGGTCGCCGGCACCGCCGGCCGCGCCAACCGATGGGCCCTGGGTTACAGGGCCCACCTGACCGGCCGCGACCTGGCCCCGGCCACCATCGCCCGCCGCCTGGCCGCCCTCCGCTCGGTCGTCAAGCTGGCCCGCACCCTGGGCCGGGTCGCCTGGGCCATCGACATCCCCTCGCCCAGGGCCGAGGCCTACCGCGACACCCGGGGCCCGGGTCTGGCTGGCTGGAAATCGCTCCTGGCCGCCGCCCGGGAGCGGGCGACGACGCCCAAGGGGAAGCGCGACCTGGCCCTGGTCCGGCTGATGCACGACCTGGGCCTCCGCCGCGGCGAGGTCGTGGCCCTGGACCTGGCCGACCTCGACCTGGAGGCCGGGACGGTGGCCATCGTCGGCAAGGGGAAGTCGGAGAAGACGAACGTGACGCTCAACGCGCCGACGGCGGCGGCGCTGGCCGACTGGGTCGCGGCGCGGGGCGAATGGCCGGGGCCACTCTTCGTCCGGCTCGACCGCGCCGCCGGCCCGGGCCACCCCACCCGGCTGGACGCCGGCAACGTGGCGCGGGCCTCCAAGGCGTTGGGCCTGCGGGCCGGGCTGGCCCGGGGCACCAACCCCCACGGCCTCCGCCACCAGGGGATCACCCGGGCGCTGGACCTGGCCAATGGGGACGTGCGGAAGGTGAAGCGGTTCAGCCGCCACGCCAAGTTGGAGACCCTGCTCCGCTACGACGACAACCGCCGCGACGAGGCCGGCGCCATCGCCCGGCTCCTGGGAGAAGACTCGGCATAGGAACGATGATCGGACGCCGGAATTCGGGCCTTCCTTGGCTTCGAGACGCCCGACGAGGCCGGCCCTGCTTCGGTCCCCGTGATCTCGACCGGCCGTGCCGGATCTGACTGGAGGCGATCGACGTCGATGAAGCCGGGCGCCGAGCGTTTGCGTGCGACCGATGGCGAGGGACGATGGTCGTCTCGCCAGTCATCTAGTAAAATCAATCAGGACTGACGATTAGGATGCGGGGAGCTGAACGAAGATGGCGATGTTTTGGCCGCAACTCCTGGATCCGAATCGGCGTAAGCAAACTACTTCTACTGTGACGGATTAGCGAGATCGCATGTGGGAATCACGCATCTGCGGAAGGGGTTCCGGCCCATCTTGGACGGTCCAGGCGATGCGACGCCGAAATCGGGTGGGATTGGCCAGAAATCACGAAAAGCCAGCAGGTTGCAACTTATGCGACATCATTAATCCGAGGCCTTGTCGCAAAGTGTTCCGAAACGAGGCTGGCCGGGTTGACAGTCTGTTGTCTTGGAGGGGAGGCCACTCCATGATCGACTGGTTCACTACCACGATCGCCAGCATCAGGGAGGGCCTCCCCCATGAACACGCTATCGCTTCGCACCATCGTCCGCAACGCCGCCGCCGTCTTCTCCGGAGGGTACGGGGCGGTCACCCGCCAGGCCGAGCAGGCCGGATGCAGCCGACAGACCGTCTACGACCACGCGCGCCAGGTCGAGCAGCGGTTGCATCCTGTGGCTCCCGCAGTGCGTGCGGTTGCCGTCCCCACCCCGGCCCCGACGCCGACCACCGCCCTCGACGAGGCCACCCGGCGTCGTCTGGCGGTGACCGCGTTCGCCATGGGTGTCAGCACGCGGCAGATCGAAGATCTGTTCCGTGTGATCTTGGGCGACGAGGGCCCCGATCACGCGACCATCGGCCGCTGGGTCGCCGACGAGGCCAGGAAGGCCAAGCCGATCCTGGAGGCGCTCGACGCGGCGTGCGTCCCTCGAGTCCGGACCCTCGCCCTCGACGAGATCTTTTTTGGGGGCGACCGACCCTGGTCGGCATCGAGCCGGCGAGCATGACCGCCGTCTTCTGCACCAACACCGCCGACCGCACGGCCGAGACCTGGGGGAGGGCCCTGACGCCGTTCGACCGCCTGGAGTTCGCCCTCTCCGACGGGGCCAAGGGGATCGCCAAGGCGGTCGCGACGATCGCCGAGGCCCGCCGCGACGACGCCCGCGCGTCGACCCTTTCGCACGGCCTGGACGTCTTCCACACCGCGATGGAGGCCCATCGCGTCCTGGCCCGGCACTGGCGACGTGCCGAGGCGGCCTGGGAAGGAGCCGAGGCCGCCGACGTCAAGGTCGCCCGGGCCCGACGGCAGGGCGTTGATGCGCGGGGCCCGGCGGGCGCGGCCCGCACCGCCTGGCGCGAGGCGACCGCGGCGCTGGAGCAAGTCGAGCACCTGGAAGGGGCCTGGCGGCGTGCCCATGCCGCGTTGGAGTTATTCCGACCTGACGGCCGCCTCAACGACCGCGCCGCCGCCGAGGCCGAGATCACGGCGGCGTTGCCCGGCTTGCCCGGCGCCGACTGGACCAAGGTCCGGAACTTCCTGCGAGACCGTCGCAGCCTGGCCTTCCTGGACCGGATGCACCGCCGTCTGGAATCGGCCGAACCGCGTCGCGAGTGGCGCGAGGCGATGGCCTGGCGTTGGTGGCTGCGGCACCGTCGTCCGACGTCGTCGGGCCCGTTGACGACGCTGGCCCGGGCGGTGGGTCGCGATCGCCCGCTGACCGAGCCGGAGCGGGCGTCGTATGACCGGGTCGCGGCCGTCCTGGAGGACACGTTCCGGGCCAGCAGCGCGGTGGAGTGCATGAACAGCGTGCTGCGAATGCAGCAGTCTCGTCACAAGAGGATGACCCAGCCGATGCTCGACCTGAAACGGCTGTACTGGAACTGCCATCGGTTCCGCTCGGGCCCGAGGAAGGACCTCAGCCCGTACCAGGCGTTGTGTCTGGAATTGCCGTCGTACGACTTCTGGGAATTGCTTCGGTCCGATCCTGAGAAGTTGACGCAAGAACTGTCAACCTCACGAAATCGGGAATGAGACAGTCCCGAAGGCGACAAGACTTATCCAGCTTTGCCAATGCACGCGCACTCATTGGCGGAGTCGCTTGGGCACGGCATTTATCCAAATCGCTTATATTCTTCGTTTCTTCGAGGATTCTGCCATGGTGATATGCAGCTTCTTGCAAGTACTTCTTTCTACGACCCAATAAATAATGTGTGGGAACTAATGGAAAATACCACAGCAACCACAAATATGATAAGTATAGCAGCACGTAATGTGATATTTCGCTTCATGGAGTATTTCTAGAAATATATTGGAGAAATTCGGTAAATCTTCTGCCGGGTTCAGGTGCGAATAATAACAAGCCCCGGCATCCGGTCAAGTCGAATCCGGGGCTTGTGGTGCGCGTCCACTCTTAAATCCAATGATCGGTAACATATTCAAAAAAATATTTCTCAACCACCACCGCCATCATTACCACTACCATCGTATTCGTCAATGTATTCAGTAAGTTCGATATCATCAAGTAGCGAAAAGGGGACATTCAACTTTTCTGTAAAGTTGAATGTCCCGAATGGCGTGGACTTAAGGCTAGGCGTTCTTGGCAATACCAACGCAATGCTCGCGACTTAAAAGACTTGCGACCTCTTGAACACGGGAGGAACTCCGCTCATCCTGGTGGTTGGAAACGACACACCCAGGAGCAAAACGGAGCCCTCCCATGCCGACTCGCATCTTGCCGATCCTAGATCGCCTGCGCCAAGACCTCACCCAGATCCTCAGTCCCGATTCCATCCGATCCGCTTGCCATCAGGAGGGCTATCGGTGGCGCAACCGCGAGCTCGATCCCGTCGCCACGGTCATGCTCTTCCTGCTCCAGGTGCTCCACGGAAACACCGCCTGCCAGCATGTCGTCCACTTTGGCCAGTGGGCCTTCACCGCGTCGGCCTACTGCAAGGCGAGACGTCGCCTCCCCCTGCGAGTCCTCCAGAACCTGGTCGAGCAGAC
>JAABUW010004249.1_pt1 | contig 19584 bp, 18 predicted proteins | sample 5560081 | NCBI WGS metagenome assembly JAABUW01 (sample SAMN10711882, study PRJNA513363) | rock metagenome | isolation source: Antarctica rocks | place: Antarctica: Victoria Land, Knobhead sud
CGGTCGGCCGGGTCGGTGCGGCCGGTGTAGGAGCGGACCTCGTGGCCGGCCTCGCGAAGGGTGGAGGCGACGTCGTCTGCGCCGGAGACGGTGAGCGTGTAGATGATGCCGCTGCCGGGCAGCTCAGCGAGGTGGGCCAGGAGCCAGGCGACGCGCTGCTCGGGGGAGGCCAGGGGCAGGACGCCGAGCCGGAGCGACTCCCGTGCGAGCCCGCCGCGCAGGGTGAGCACGCCGTGGCCGCCCGCTCCGAGCTGCTCGGCGACGTCCGTGACGACCCGGGCGTTCGCCGTCGCGGTCGTGGCCAGGACCGGCGTCTCGGGGGGAAGCGTGGTCAGCAGGTCACGGATGCGGCGGTAGTCCGGCCGGAAGTCGTGACCCCAGTCGCTGACGCAGTGGGCCTCGTCCACGACGAGCAGGCCGCAGCGGCGGGCGAGGCCGGGCAGCTGCTCCTCGCGGAAGCGGGGGTTGTTCAGGCGCTCGGGACTGACGAGGAGGACGTCGACCTCGTCGGCAGCCAGGGCTGCACTGACGGCCCCCCACTCATCGGCGTTCGCCGAGTTCATCGAGACGGCGTTGATCCCTGCCCTTCTCGCAGCCGCGATCTGGTCCCGCATCAGGGCCAGGAGCGGCGAGATGATGATGCTCGGGCCGGCTCCCGCGGCTCGGCGCAGAGCGGTCGAGACGAAATAGACCGCGGACTTGCCCCACCCGGTGCGCTGGACGACGAGGACCCTCCGGCGCCCCCCGACCAGCGCCTCGATCGCCTCGAGCTGGCCGTCCCGGAAGTCGACGCCGTCGCGGCCGACCAGCTGGCGCAGGGCGACGCCGGCCTGCGCGGCGAGGTCGTTGGCCGGCCCAAGGGCGTGGCCGGTGGCCGAGAGAGCTGTCATGCCACCACCGTACGTCGCCCGCCGGACAGCCCGAGGACCGTCCACAGGGCTCACCCGACTGTTGCGTCCGAGGTCTCGGTGGTCGGGACCGCCGACATCTCGGACGCAGGGTGACGGGTCAGTCCTGCGAGAATGGGCCATGCCGTCCACGCACTACCGCGTCAACGTCCCGCTCCGCTGGTCCGACATGGACGCCTACGGCCACGTCAACAACGTCCAGTTCCTCCGCCTGCTCGAGGACGCCCGCGTCACGGGCTTCGAGCAGTGGTTCGGCCTCGAGCGGGCCCTGCTCGACGAGGGGGTCCTCGTGACCCGGCACGAGATCGAGTACATCGCCCCTCTGACCTTCCGCCACGCCCCGATCTCCGTCGACATGTGGTGCACGAAGCTCTCGGGTGCGGGGTTCGACCTCGGCTACGACGTCCGCGACCCCGAGGACGTGGGCGCCGGCCACTACGCCCGGGCCGCGACGGGCCTCGTCCTCTACGACTTCGCGAGATCGAGGCCTCGGCGAATGCGCCCGGACGAGCGCGACATCCTCCACGCCCACCAAGGCGACCCGGTCCCCTTCCGCTGGCGCGACAGGTGAGCACGCTCGTCTTCGAGGATGAGCGGGGGTATGCCGACTTCGTCACCTTCGTCGGTCGGGCCCGGGCCGTGGACCCTGACGGAGCAATGCGCCTCCAGGCAGTAGGGACGGTGCTGGCGGCCCACGTCGGCGTCCTGCCGGGGCGTGGCCTGCTGGGCGAGGGCACCGTGACGGGGATGCGGGCGATGGCCCTCGGTGAGCCGTCGACCGTCGACGCCGTGGTGTCGCTGGCCGGGCTCACGGACCGCATCGCGCGCCAGGAGCCCGGCGGGGTCGAGGTGCCCGTGCCGCCGACGACGGTAACGGCGGTGTGGGCCTCTCTGGCTCCGCAGCGAGGCGGCTGGGAGCCGGTCGGGGAGGTGCCCGGGCGAGAGCTCGAGCAGGCCGCGCGAGCCGGCATCGAGGAGGTTGCCCGGGGAACGGGGCCGACGGCAGGCGGACCGGCCGTGGCCCAGCTGCGTCGGGCCGTGTGGGCTCGGCTCACCATGACGAGCCCGCCGGTGCCCGCGGGGGCCGCCTTCGCGGCATACGCGCTCGGCTTCCTCGAGCCGGGAGGAAACGCGCGGGTCCTCGCCCACGGGCGATGGGTCCGCGTCGCGACACGGCGGGGACAGGTGCTCGTCCGCTGAGCCGGGGCGTCTCAGCCGGGCACGATGCAGCGGCGTCCAGCGACGATGACCAGCGCTGCAACGGCCGAGAGCACCCCCCAGATGAGCAGGTAGGTCGTTGTGTCGCCGCCGCTGGTGTGCATAGAGGCGAACAGCGCACTCGCACCGGCGATCCCGAGGATGCTGCCAAGGACGTCGGAGAGCTGGAGCGCCGCGGAGGCCTTGCCGTACTCGCCGGCGGGGGCGAGGTCGAGGAGGAGCACGGACAGCGAGGTCGAGCCCAGTCCCATCCCGGTGCCGGCCAGGACCATGGCCGGGCCGAAGAGCCACACCGACCAGCCGAGCGCGGTGACGAGGACCAGCGAGAGGCAGCCGAAGGAGAGGAACAGACCCCCGAACGAGACCAGAGCCGGCCGGCGCCCGGCCATGGACGCCAGACCCTGGACCCACGAGCCACCGGACCAGCCGAGCGACCCGACGGCCAGGACGACGCCCGCCGTGGCCAGGGTGCTGTTGCGTTCCTGGGTCAGCATCAGCGGGATGAAGGTGATCGACCCGGCGAAGGCGGCGTTGAGCAGGAACCGGCTGAGGATGACCGACGGCAGGCCGCGGACCATCCGCAGGGTGCCGGTCGGGAGCAGTCTCGGCGTGGCCACGAGCAGGCCCCCCACTCCGGCGACCGCGGCGAGGCTCTGCCAGGAGAGCACGGCGACGCGCTCGTAAGTGCCGAGCTGGACGAGGCCGGCGGCGGCGGCGACGAGGACGCCGAGGTTGGCGGTGCGCCGGTGCAGGGAGCGTTCGTCCGGGCCGTGCGCCGCGCGGTCGTCCTGATGACGGATGGCAGCTGACTGCCGGACGACGATGGCCAGCGTGACCAGGGCCGGGGGGACGACGACCCAGAACACGAGCCGCCAGCTGAACGTCGAGGCGAGCCAGCCCGAGAGCGGTGCGCCGACCAAGGACGGGAGGATCCAGGCAGCCGAGACGAAGCTGAAGACCCGTGGCCGGACCACTGCCGGATAGACCTGTCCCACAACGACATAGAGAACCACGATCACGATTCCGGCACCCAGCCCGGTGATCGCGCGACCGACCAGGAGGATCGGGAAGGTCGACGCCAGGCCGCAGGTCGCGGCGCCTGCCGCGAAAAGCAGCTGCCCGGCATACAGGCCGGGCATGGGACCGGAGCGGTCGGACCAGACCCCGGCCAGGACGATCCCCAGCAGCTGGGCGGTGAGCATGACCGAGAAGGCGAGACCGTAGCTGCGCACCGCGTCGAGGTCCTCGGCGGCCTGGGGCATCGCGGTGGCCACGGCCATGAACTCAAAGGCGACGATGGTCACGAGCGCGATCAGGGCGACGGTGATGAGCCGGTATGCCGGGGCGAACGGTCCGTCCGACGGGTCACGGACCGCCGCCGTCGCGGTGCCCTGGTCCCCGGTGGTGCTCACCGGCGCAACTCTAGGTCGCCGCGAAGACCCGGGACGCGGTGGGCTAAGCGAAATTACATGATTACAGTTGGATCATGACTGACAATGGGGTCCCTTCCCTGTTCGACTGGGCCGGTGGCGGCGGCGTTCCGGCGGCTCATCGACGCCTTCTACGACCGGGTCGAGGGTGACGAGCTGGTCAGTCCATTGTTTCCCGGAGGGGTGAGCGAGAAACATCGGGCGCACGTCACGACGTGGTGGGTCGAGGTCTTCGGCGGGCCGGCGGGGTACACGGACGAGCACGGTGGCTGCGAGCGGATGCTCGCCCACCACCGGGCCTGGGGATCACGCCGGAGCAGCGCTTCCGCTTCGCCTCGCTGATGAGCCGTGCGGCGGACGACGCGGGCATGCCGGACGACCCGGAGTTCCGGGCCGCGTTCGTCGGCTACGTCGAGTGGGGCACCAGGCTCGCCCTGCACAACTCGCAGCCGGGGGCCGAGACCGTCGAGCAGGCCCCGGTGCCGCGATGGGGCTGGGGCGTCGCGCCGCGCTACCAGCCCTGACGGAGGGGTGACCGGGCTTCCGTCAGCGCCACTGCCCGCGGGCCGTCAGCACGGCGCGGAGCGTGTCGATCCGGTCGCTGATGATCCCGTCCACGCCGAGGTCGAGCAGCTGCTCCATCTCGGCGGGGTCGTCGATGGTCCAGACGTGGACCTGTTTGCCCGACCGGTGTGCTCTCTGGACCAGGCCGGGCGTGACGAGCCGGATCGTCCGCCCCGGGATGGTGTGGGTGACCGGGACCTGGAGCACCTGTGCGGGGGAGTGCAGCACGGCGCTGACCCGGCCGGGAGCGAAGCGCAGCGCCGCGGTGCCGACCTGACCGGCCGCCGTCGCGACCCATGGACCGGCCAGGCGGCGAAAGGCCGTAAGCCGGCGGTCCGAGAAGGAGCCGACGCACACCCGGTCCTGCGCCTCGTGCTCGCGGATCACCTGCCACAGCGGCACGACGGCGCCCGCTGCCTTGATGTCGATGTTGACCCGCGTCTCGGGGAAGGCCGCGAAGAGCTCGCCCAGCTCGGGGATCGGCTGGGCCCCGCCGACGAGGGCAGCACGGACTGACGACCACGGAAGGTCGGCGACCCGGCCGTGCCCGTCGGTGACCCGGTCCAGCCGGTCGTCGTGAAAGGCCACGAGGTGTCCGTCCCTCGTCGCGTGGACGTCCGTCTCGAGGTAGCGGTAGCCGAGTTCGACGGCAGTGCGGAACGCCGCAAGGGTGTTCTCGATGTCACGGTTGGGCGCATACCCGGCCCCGCCCCGGTGCGCGAGAGCCAGCGGCGGGGCGTCGAAGTAGGGGTGCTCGGCGGCAGTCCTCACGCCGCCCACCCTGCCACGCGGTGTCCGGCAGCACGGCCGCCCTTGCGATGATGGGGGCGTGGACCGACCCAGCCGACCCTTGACCATCTCCGAATGCCGTTCCGAGTGTGCCTGGTCGGCGACCGGCGACTCGCGGGAGGGTGAGTCCCTCTTCGCGTGCTCCGCCTGTGGCAGCGAGTGGGTCGGGTCGGAGGCGTGGACGCCGGTCGACTGGCAGGGAGACGTCCCGCATGCCGTCCAGAGGGAGCGGGACCACTCTTACGGCTCGTGACGGGGCGGACCGAGCAGCAGCCGGCGGTGACGGGCATGACAGACCGAGTTCCTGCCGTGATGCCGGCCCGCACTTGCGCCGTTTCGTCGAGTCAGGCCCGAGGAGTCCTTGACGACACCGCCTCGTTCGCTCCGGCAGCCACCGCCTCACGGACCACGCGAGGGGTGGTGTCGTAGACCGAAAGGCCCACGTCGCGGCGCCAGTCGTTGAAGGAGCGCAGCTGGGCCGTCTCCATGCTCGTCTCCGGGCGAGGACGTCCGTCCGCCGCCCAGAAGGGCGTGACGGTGCGTGTCGTCGTGACCGCCCAGGCCTGCGGCCACTGATCGGTCGTCCAGGGCGCAGTCTGGCTCACCAGCGTCCGTGCGGCCATGAGGACATCGTCGCCCGCCCGGGCGAGCGACGAGCTGGTCTGTGCGCGCTGGGATGCCTCGCCGTCGGTCGGAAGGAGCTGACCGATGGCGTTTCCGGCAGCAAGTCGCACGTAGGGCATGAGCAGGCCGCCCACCTCACCAGCGCCGGGCGGGGCGGGGATGTGGGCGATGACGTGGTCGGCGACGGACAGGACGGCGGCGTTGTAGGCGTCCTGTCCCGCCTGCACCCCGGCCAGAGCCTCGCCGCCGCTGGCGAGAACGAAGCCGACCGTGCGGCCGAGGCGGTCTGCCGCCGCGTCCAGGGCATGGGTGTCCCCGTCGCGGTCGCGGCCGAGGGCGCTCACGAGGTCGCCCTCCTGGTGCTCCACGAGCAGCTGGGCCACGTGGACGAGTGCCGGGGCGCGGGCGGGGTCTGCGGCTGGTCCAGAGGTGTCGATCCGGTCGAGGGCCAGCTCGCCGAGCACGGCCGCCGCGGTCTGCTCGTCGCGCAGGACGATGTCGAAGGTGCCGGGCACCCGGCCGTTCTGGACGAACCGGTGGCCCGACGGGAGCAGCGACGCGTCGGTGCCGCGGGCTGCGGTGCCGTCCAGGACATCGGTCAGGGCGTCGGCGTGAGCACCGAGGACCGTTGCGACGTCGTAGAGGGCGGGGGACAGGGCCCGACGCAAGCCGGTCAGGTCGCCGGTTTCGAGCGCGGTCGCGCCGACGGCGTCCAGGAAGCGTGCGGCGAGGTGCATGGAGGCAAAGTCATGTGGGTCGGAACCTGACTCGACGACGAGCTGGCCCAAGAGAGCCGTCGACCTGCCGGCTCGGCCGTCGGCGACGAGGCGGAACCGGTCGCGGACCAGGTGGTCGACTACGAGGAGGTCGTCCTCACCGGGCAGCGGGTGCAGCAGGAAGGCGCGGGTCGCTGCCACATCCCCACGCAGCGTCTGCTCGAGGGCCAGAAGCACGTCATCGAGCCCCAGGTCGAGGGTCGAGCCGGCAGACCCCGTCGCAAGCAGGCGCGTCGCATCGATGCTGCTCGTCGGGCCCGGCTTTCGGGCGAGCGCCAGCCTCTCTGCGGCGACGAGGGCCACGCCGACGCTCTCGACGTAGAGGACGCCCGGGCTGTGACCGGGACCACTGCGCGCTGCGCCTGCAAGCAGCTGGCCCTGACCCCACCCGCCCCCGACCCACGTCCCGTCGGCACGCGGGTAGAGCTGCCCCACCGACGCAGCGACCACCTGGAGCCAGGTGCCGCGCCACCGGGTCAGCCGCCGCTCCGTCGCCGGGTCGAGCTCGCGCGAGCGTTCGGGGTTCGCCGCCGTGGACAGTGCGACGCCCAGAGCGGCCAGGACCTCGGCGGTGCGTTGGGTCGGTCGGTGTCGCTCCCACCCCGCTCCCCCGGCGCCCGGCACCGCCAGGGCTGCCAGCACGTCGTTCAGCCGCTCCGGGGTCAGCCGGGCCATGAGCGCCCGGGCGAAGACCGGGTCGGCGACGCGACCGCCGAGCAGGGTGGCGACCTGGTCAAGGGCGCCGACGTCGCCGGCCACGACCAGCTCAAGGAGGCGGCAGGCGTCCGCAGCCTCCGACTCAGCCCGGAGGGCGGCGAGCTGACCGACGACAAGACCGAGCCCGTCGAGGACGGCGCCGCGGACCGCCGCATCGGTCTCGGGAGCCGAGCGCTCGACGGCGGCGGGTCCCCCGCCTGCGCCCGGCAGGACCTCGTCGGTCAGCGAGCGCAGGGAGGTCGCCGCGCGGTCACCGGCCTCGTCGAGCAGGCCCAGGCACGCGGCATACTCGGCTCGCAGCCGGGAGAAGTCCGTGGCCCGCGCCGCGGCCGCCTCGTGGGCGAACGTGCGCGCGGCTGGCGTGCCCGCCCCGACGGCGAAGGGCAGGTCGCAGATCGCGGTCCGGTAGGCGCGCGAGGCCTCGTCCCACGCGAACTGGAGGTGCAGCACGGTCCGCCGCACCACGTCGAGCGCGTCAGCGTAGCCCGCCAGCGCCGCGGCGGCGCGGGGCATCCGCCTCGCCAGGCCGTCGATCCGCGTCGCGAGCAGGGAGCAGTCGTGCTGCGCCGCCTCGAAGGCGGCGCCGGCCCAGTCCGGCCCAGGAAGAAGGTGCGCGCGCCCTGGGTGGCGATGACCCCCTGGCCGGCTTGGGAGCCGACGCTGGCGTAGAGGGCCGAGGCCCGCCACAACGACCCGGGCTCACCCTGCGGCAGCGGGAGCTCGAGCGAGCCGAGGGTCACGCCGCGACGGTCCTGCGCAGCATGGCCACGTTGTGGATCTCCACGTCGCGGTAGTCCTCCGCCGCCCCGGCAAAGCCCTCGCTGAGGATCTGCGCCGCCTCGGCCAGTGCTGCGAGGACGGCCGCTTCGACCCGTCCCAGATCCAGCACCGCTGCCGCCAGGCCCGCGTGGCTCGTGCCCACTCCCGAGGTCGCACTCGACCCGGCGGCATGCAGGCACGGCGCCAGTGCCTGCAGGGCCTCGGCGTCGCGGCCGGTGTGGACGGCCACGGCGCCGAGCTCATCTGGTGCAGCACTGATCTCGGCCATGGACCGAATCTAGGCCTGGGTCCAGCCGGCGGTCCTCGGTTGTCCACAGCCTCTCCCGGGCCACGCCAATCCGGCCGAGCCCGAGGTCAGGAACGCACCCACACCGTCGTGTCGGTCGGAATGCCACCGGCCGCGTCAAGCTCGTCCGAGCTGAGCAGGACCGTGCCGACGGGCGGGCTCACGAAGGTGGCGCCGAGGTTGGTGACGACGGTGACCGAGCCCTGCGCCCCGTCGTTGGCGAAGGCGACGACGTCGGGCTGGTCGGCATACGCCTCGAGCCAGCGCAGCGAGCCCTCGCCCAGGCGGTGCCCGCGACGGACGGAGAGCATCGAGCGGTAGAGCTCGAGGGTCGAGCCCACCCGGCCGACCTGCTGGTCGACCGCAAGATCGGCATAACATGCTGGCTGCGGCAACCATGCGGCCTCCGACGGTCCGAAGCCGAGGGACGGTCCGGCCTTGGTCCACGGCATCGGGACCCGGCACCCGTCGCGTCCCAGCTCGACGCCCCGGCTCCGGACGAACGTCGGGTCCTGGCGGACCTCGTCGGGCAGGTCGGTGGAGTCCGGCAGCCCGAGCTCCTCACCCTGGTAGATGTACGAGGCGCCGGGAAGGGCCAGCATCAGGGCCGTCGCGGCCCGGGCCCGGCGCAGACCGAGCTCACGGTCGGGTTGGACGTCGTCCGCGCCGATGCCGTTGGGGCGTCGCTCGTCCTGGCTCAGGCCGAGACGGGAGGCGTGCCGCACGACGTCGTGGTTCGACAGCACCCAGGTGCTCGGCGCGCCGACCGAGCCGGCCGCTGCGAGCGAGTGGTCGATGACCGCGGTGAGCTGGGCGGCCTTCCAGGGGCACTGAAGGAAGTCGAAGTTGAAGGCCTGGTTCATCTCCGCGGGGCGCACATAGCGCGCCGCGCGCTCCGCCGGCTCGACCCACGCCTCGGCGCAGAGGATGCGGTCGGGGCGACCGTAAGAGTCGAGCACCTTGCGCCACTGCTCGTAGATCTCGTGGACGCCGTCCTGGTCCCACATCGGCGGCCCTTTTACCGCGTCCCCGTCCAAGCCCCCGGACCGCTGGTCTGCGACGTCCCCGTCCTCGGGCCGACCGAGCAGCTCCTGCTCCTCGCCCCAGTCCGGCAGCCCGGCCTGCTTGACCAGCCCGTGCGCGACATCGACGCGGAAGCCGTCGACGCCCCGGTCGAGCCAGAAGCGCAGGACCGACTCGAACTCCGCGCGGACCTCGAGGCTGTCCCAGTTGAAGTCCGGCTGCCTGGTGTCGAACAGGTGGAGGTACCACTGGCCCGGGGTCCCGTCCGGCTCGCTCACCCTCGTCCAGGCGCCACCGCCGAAGACCGACTTCCAGTTGTTCGGGGGGAGGTCGCCGTTTGGCCCCCAGCCGTTCTGGAAGATGTAGCGCTCCCGCTCGGGCGACCCCTCTGGGGCGCTCACCGCCGCCCTGAACCACACGTGCTCGTCCGACGAGTGGTTCGGGACGAGGTCGACGATGACCTTCAGCCCGAGCTCGTGGGCCCGCGCGAACATCGCGTCGGCGTCGGCGAGAGTGCCGAAGAGCGGGTCGACGTCGCGGTAGTCGGCGACGTCGTAGCCGGCGTCCGCCTGGGGGGAGGGGTAGAAGGGCGAGAGCCAGACCGCGTCGACGCCCAGGTCGCGCAGGTAGCTCAGCCGGGCCGTGACACCGGGCAGGTCGCCGACCCCGTCACCGTCGCGGTCCACCCAGGAGCGGGGGTAGATCTGGTAGATCACCGCGTGGCGCCACCAGGCACCCGGGTCGGTGGTCTCGGACGGGCGGGCTGCCGGGGCCGTGGAGGGCGAGGTCAGGGTCACTGCACCAGCGTGAGGGATGCCGGAAAGTTCCTGCAAGTCCGGCTGGGCTCGAGTCACGGCGTGCCGCCCCGAGGTCGACGCGAGGGCGGGCTGCGGCGCGTCCCTGGCGGCCCCACCGGGTGGGAAGATGGGCCCATGACGTTCTACGACGAGGTGGGTGGGCACCCGACGTTCGCCAGGCTGGTGCATGAGTTCTACGTCGGCGTGGGCGGCGACCCGGCGCTGCGGGCGCTCTACCCCGAGGAGGACCTCAGGCCGGCCGAGGCGCGCCTGCTCGGCTTCCTCGTGCAGTACTGGGGCGGACCGACGACCTACTCCGAGGAGCGTGGGCACCCCCGTCTGCGGATGCGCCATCACCCGTATGCCGTGACGCCGGCGCAGCGGGACCGTTGGCTGACGCACATGCTCGCCGCGGTCGACACGCTCGGTCTCGACGAGGCCCACGACCTGCTGCTGTGCGACTACCTCACCCGGGCCGCGCACTCGCTCGTCAACCAGCTCGAGGACGAGCCGGCGAGCTGACGCCGGCTGCTTCGCTCATGCGGGTGAGGTTCGCTCAGGAGGGCGGACCCAGGGCGCCGCCGCTGTACGGCGGCATCGGGGGCGGCCCGGGCACGACGACCCCGTTCGCGTCGAAGGCGGCCTTGACCCGCTCGCGGATCTCCCGCTGGACTGCCGCGCTCTCGTTGGCGGCGCACCTCGCGGTGACCCGGAGGGTGACGTAGCCCCCGGTCATCGCCTCGATCCCGACCACGGACGGGTCCTCGAGCAGCCGGGACGACCACGGCTCGGTCGTGCCGAGGTCAGCCACCACCTCGGTGATCAGCCGGGTCACCCGCGCCAGGTCCTCGTCGTAGGCGACCTGGAGGTCGACCACGGCCGTCGACCAGCCCTGGGACTTGTTACCGATCCTGAGGATCTCGCCGTTCCGGACGTACCAGACCACGCCGCTGGAGTCACGGATCCGGGTGATCCGCAGGGTGACGTCCTCCACGGTTCCCGTGACCGAACCGGTGTCGACGACGTCGCCCACGCCGTACTGGTCCTCGACGATCATGAAGACGCCGGAGAGGAAGTCCTTGACGAGGCTCTGGGCACCGAACCCCAGTGCGACCCCGCCGACACCGGCTGACGCGAGCAAGGGACCGAGGGGCAGCCCGACGATCGACATGACGGTGAGCGCGGCGATGCCGACGACGACGAACGTGACGATGCTGCGCAGGATGGCGCCCGTCGTCGTGGTGCGCTGGAGATGGCGTTCGTGGGCCAGGCCGGTGACGTCGGCCAGGAGCCGGCCCGCGCGGCCCGGCACCTGCGCCAACCGCGCGTCGTTGCGGGTGGTCGCCGTGGCCACCATGCGGTGGATCAGCCGGTTGGCCAGCCAGCGCAGGACCATCGCGCCGACCACGGTCAACAGGATGAGGACCGCCGAACCGCCCGCCCGCTCCCACGCGGTAGCCAGCCAGTCCCAAGCGGTGGCCAGCCCGGACGCGCCGGGCGGCCTCAGCTGGGGGAGCCCAGCGGTGACGAGGTCAGTCACGCTTGGCGTCGCACTCCTGCGCGCGCACCGCGGTGCGTGCCGCCTCAAGCTTCTCGATGACGAGCCGGCGCAAGGCCGGGGGGGCGTCCTCATGAGCGTCGAGCCACGTATCCGTCGTCGCAACGAGGGCCGGGCTGGCCAGACCGAGCGGGTAGAAGGCCAGCGGGTACTCCTTGCCGATGATGCGCTCGCGGATGGCCGCCGACCGGGTGTTCCAGACGGTTACCAGTGAGTCGTGGTACTTCGCGACGTAGTCGCTCAGCACGGACTGGTCTATCGCCCGGTTGAACCCGGCCGAGACAGCCTCAATGGCCGAGTTGGACAGGCCGTCCTCCTCGACGGCGCTCCGCCACGCCTCCGCCTTCGCCTTCGGCGTTGGCCGGGCGGCTCGGGCGAGGTGAGCCTTCTCGCGGCCGCTGCTCGTGTTGTCGCGCTCGAGCTCGGCCTCGATCTCGGACTCATCGGCGTCGCCGGCCGCCTCGAGCGCGGTGAGCAGCGTCCAGCGCAGGTCCTGGTCGACCTCGAGGCCTTCGTAGGGCTGCGACCCGTCGAAGGCGCCGCGGAGTCGGCCCACGTCCTCGGTGCCGTGCCCGATACGGCTGAAGGCACCGACGAGCTGGAACTGCCGGTCGCTGCCGGCCGCGGCCTGCTCGGCGAGCTCGCGCAGCGTGTCCGCGACCTTGCGCTGGGTCTCGGCCCGGTGCTCGGGGGCGCAGTAGAGCGTCGCCGACGTGAGGAGCAGCGACGGGATCTGCTTCGTCGTCTGGAGAATCGTCCGCAGCACCGTCGAGTGGTGCTCGACCGCCACGCACCCAAGGAGCACGTCGATGAAGTCCCGCGAGGCGAGCTCGCCCTCGCGGACCATCTCCCAGAAGGCGCCAAGCACGAGGGACCGCGGGAGGCTCTCCGTGAACGACGTGGCGTGCGCGAGCGCCGTGGCGTGCGAGCGCTCGTCGAGGCACAGCTTGGCATAGCTCAGGTCGTCGTCGTTCGGCAGGAACAGGTCCGGCTGCGGGAGACCGATGAGCTCGGTCAGCTCGGTGCGTGCACCGACGACGTCGACCTCGTGCCGGCCGGTGCGCGAGAGCGCCCCATCGCGCAGGTCGTACCGTCCGACCGCGATGCGGTGCGGCCGCAGGGTCGGGTAGCCCTCGGCGGCCGTCTGGATGATGGCAGCCGAGCTGATCACCCCGGAGTCGTCCGTCTCTACCTCGATCCGCAGCGTGTTCACCCCCGCCGTCTTGAGCCACGCCTCGGACCACGTGCCGAGATCGCGCCCGGAGCTCGCCTCGAACTCGGCGAGGAGGTCGGCGAACCGTGTGTTGCCCCACGCGTACTTGCGGAAGTAGGACCGCAGGCCCTCGGTGAAGGCCTCGCGCCCCACGTAGGCGACGAGCTGCTTGAGGATCGAGCCGCCCTTGGCGTAGGTGATGCCGTCGAAGTTGACCAGGACGTCCTCGAGGTCCCTGATGTCGGCGTAGACCGGGTGGGTCGAGGGCAGCTGGTCCTGCTGGTATGCCCAGGTCTTCTCGTGGCTCTGGAACGTCGTCCAGGCGTCCACCCACTCGGTCGCCTCGGACTGGGCGACGGTCGAGGCCCACTCCGCGAACGACTCGTTGAGCCAGAGGTCGTCCCACCACCTCATCGTCACGAGGTCGCCGAACCACATGTGGGCGAGCTCGTGCAGGATCGTCAGGCCGCGTCGCTCAACCGTCGTGTCGGTGACCTTGCTCCGGAAGACGTAGACCTCGGTGATCGTCACGCAGCCGGCGTTCTCCATGGCCCCGGCGTTGTACTCGGGCGTAAAGATCTGGTCGTACTTCGGGAACGGGTAGGCCGAGTCGAACTCCTTCTCGAAGAAGTCGAACCCCCGCTTCGTGATGTCGAAGATGTTGTCGTGGTCGACGTACTGCATGAGCGACTTCCGGGCATAGATCGCCAGCGGGACCGTGCCACCTCGTGAGGCCACCTCGTCGCGGACGACGTCGTAGGGCCCGGCCACGAGGGCGGTGATGTACGAGGAGATCCGCGGCGTCGCCTCGAAGGCCCACGTCCTGGCTTGTATGCCGTTCCGCTCACGCGCGTCCGTGGGCTCCGGGCTGGGCGAGTTCGAGACGAGGTTCCAGTGTGCCGGCGCGGTGACCGTGAAGGTGAACGTGGCCTTGAGGTCGGGCTGCTCGAACACGGCATACACCCGCCGGGAGTCGGGGACCTCGAACTGGCTGTAGAGGTAGACCTCGCCGTCGACCGGGTCCACGAAACGGTGTAGACCCTCCCCGGTGTTGGTGTAGAGGCCCGTGGCCCCGACGACGAGCTTGTTCTCGGCAGCGAGGCCGGGCAACGAGATCCGCGAGTCGGCCCAGTGGTCTGCGGGTTCGAGGCGCTCGCCGTTCAGGGTGACTGACTCGACCGACTCGGCCAGGAGGTCGATGAAGGTCTCCGCGCCCGGTGTGGTGGCCGCGAAGCGGACCGTCGTCGTCGTCGCGAAGGTCGTCGGTCCGGTGGTGAGGTCGAGGACGACGTCGTAGCTGGTGACGGAAAGCAGGTCGGCACGCGCTGCCGCTTCGTCTCGGGTGAGGTTCTGGCCGGGCACGGGATGCACTCCTGCGGTTGAGGGGGATGAGGGCTGGACGCCCGCCATGATCGCACGACGCGCCGTGTCGTTCCTCTCCCAGCACGCGTGGTGGGACCTGGCCACCACCACGGCGACCACTGACGGGGCAGTGCGAGGATGCAGGGTATGAGCCCTGCGAAGAAGAAGAGCAGCACCGAGCCGGCGGCGAGTCGGACGAGGCGCGCGAAGGCCGAGATGTGGTTCGACCCGGCCTGCCCCTGGGCGTGGATGACCTCCCGCTGGTTGATGGAGGTCGAGAAGGTCCGCGACGTCGACGTGACCTGGTCGGTCATGAGCCTCTCGGTGCTGAACGAGAAGGCGGACGTGTCCCGGAGCTACAGCGACCTCATGAGCCGGGCCTGGGGTCCGGTGCGGGTCGTCATCGCCGCGTCCGAGGCCCACGGGGACTCGGTCGTCAAGCCGCTCTACGACGCCATGGGCACCCGGATCCACCTCAGGAAGGTCCGCGACTACGACCGGGTCGTCGAGGAGTCCCTTGAGGAGGTCGGGCTCCCCGCCACCCTGGCGCGGGCAGCCCACCAGAAGAAGTACGACGCGGCGCTGCGGCGCAGCCACAAGCGAGGCATCTCGCTCGTGGGCACCGACGTTGGCACCCCGGTCATCAGCGTCCAGGGTGTCGCCTTCTTCGGACCGGTCGTCACTCCGGCGCCCAGGGGTGAGGCCGCCGGCCGGCTGTGGGACGGAACCCTGCTCGTTGCCGGCACCCCGGGGTTCTACGAGCTGAAGCGAACCCGGACCATGGGGCCGATCTTCGACTGACCTCCACCCGAGCGGGAAGGGACTACGGACATGCGCGTCCACATCGGCGGCGACCACGCGGCATACGAGCTGCACGAGGCGCTCGTCGCCCACCTGCGCAAGGCCGGGCACGAGGTGACCGACCACGGACCGCACGCGTACGACGCGGAGGACGACTACCCCGTAGCGGTGCTCCGTGCTGCCGAGGCCGTTGCGAGAGAGCAGGGTTCGCGCGGTGTGGTGCTCGGCGGTTCCGGCAACGGGGAGCAGATGGCGGCCAACAAGGTCACCGGTATCCGGGCCGCGCTCGCCACGACCCCCGAGCTGGCGCGGCTCGCGCGGGAGCACAACGACGCCCAGGTCGTCTCGGTCGGGGGCCGCTTCACGGCCGTCGATGAGGCCAAGGCGATCGTCGACGTGTTTCTCGCAACGGAGTTCTCCGGGGTGCAACGGCACGCCCGGCGGATCGCCATGGTCGCCAAGTACGAGTCCGACGGGGTGCTCCCGGACGACGGCTGACCTGCGCCAGCGGCTCCACCCCAACCGTTCGGCCTGTTCTTGGTAAAGATCGACGCCCACCATCGGGGCGCGGCCTAGGGTTGGCGAGTGTCCACGAGCGACTTCCTGACGCGCCGACGGCTGTCCGCGCGCAGGCTCCCCGCTGCCCTGCGCAGCTCACGGGCGCAGCAGTCGCTGGCCGCGCCGACGGTCCGGGCGTCTGGGTTGGTGCTGGTGGGGTTGGCCCTCTTCGCGGGTATGGTCACCTGGCCGGAATGGCTGCCGCCGAGCGCCTTTGCGCCGCTCATCCTGCTAGCGGGGCTCTATCTCACGCCGGGGTTACTCGTCCTCGTGAGCACCACCTACCTGGCCGAGCTCGTCGTCTACAACTCCGTGCGCAGCGTCACCCCCGCCTCATGGGTGGCCCTCGGCTCGATCGCTGCCGTCGTCGTCGTCATGCTCTCCTCGTCCCGGTCGCGGGCCCGCCTCGGCGTCCAGGGTCACCACGGTGAGTCGATGTTCGTCGACCTCCGGGACCGCCTCCGGGCCTTCGGCGAGCTGCCCGAGCTGCCGGCGCGCTGGCACGCCGAGGCGGCCGTCGAGTCCGCCTACGGCCAGTCGTTCTCCGGCGACTTCGTCGTCGCCACGCGGTCCCGCTGCGGACGGTGGCTCGAGGTCGTCCTCGTCGACGTCTCGGGGAAGGGCGTCCAGGCTGGCACCCGGGCGCTGTTGCTGTCCGGTGCGCTCGGCGGGCTGCTCGGCGAGACGGAGCCGGAGCGGTTCCTCGGGGCGGCCAACTCCTACCTCGTGCACCAGGAGTGGGACGAGGGCTTCGCCACCGCCGTGCACGTGTCCGTCGATCTCATGACGGGCGAGTACAGCATCGGCAACGCGGGCCACCCTGCTGCGGTCCAGTTCGTGAACGGCTCCGGCCGGTGGCAGGTGCTCGGGGAGGCGGCCGGCCCGTTGCGCGGAGAGACGGCCGGCCCGTTGCGCGGAGAGACGGCCGGCCCGCTCCTCGGGGTCATCGAGGACGCGACCTTTCTTCGGGCGTCCGGGCAGCTCGCCCGCGGTGACGCGCTGGTGCTCTACACCGACGGGGTCATCGAGACCCGGCAGCGCGACCTCACCGTCGGCGTCGACCGGATGCTCGGCGCGGCGGAGCGCCTCGTGCCCGGCGGGTTCGCCGGTGGCGCCCGGCGGCTGTGCGCCTCGGCGAAGGCGGGCGAGACCGACGACCGGGCGGTCGTCATGATCTGGCGGGACTGAGCGTTCGCATCCTGAGACTTTCCACCGGCGGGGAATGCGTTCCGCCCGGGTAGGCGCTGCAGCGTGCATGAGCCGCTTCCCCCGGGTGGTCGACGACGTCGCCGTCCGTCTCGTCGCCGCAGTCGTCCTCATCGTCACCGTCCTCGCCCTGGTGTCGAAGAGCTGGTGGCCGTACGTCCCCCTCTTCCTCGACTTCGCCCTTCGTGCGGCGGTCGGCCCACAGGCCAGCCCGGTCGCGCAGGCCGTCAACCGCTGGGTCAGGCCCCGACTCTCCACCGGCAGAAGGCCGGTCCCCGGACCGCCGAAGCGGTTCGCCGCGACGACCGGTGCCGTCATGAGCGCGGTGATCATCGTCCTCTGGGCGACCGGGTCGGCTCCGCTGCTTCTCCTGGTCCTCGCGGCGGCGATGGTCCTCTTCCCCGCACTCGAGTCGATCTTCGGGATCTGCGTCGGCTGTCGGATGTTCTCCGGGTTGATGCGGCTCGGCATCATCCCGCAAGAGGTCTGCCTCGAGTGCGCGGACATCAGTCTCCGGCCACGACGTCCGGCCCCTTCCGGCGCCTGAGCCGCTGTGCGCAGGCTGTTGGCGGCCGGCGGTCTAGCGTTCCGCCCGTCGGACGCCGTGCCGTCGGACGCCGTGCCGTCGGACGCCGCGCCGTCGGGCCGCGCCAGCGTTTACCCGATCCAGCCCTTGCCAAGTGAGCCGCCGACCCTGACTAGCATTCCGTCGTGACCCAGCCGCCTCCCGTGCGAACCTACAACGGCCGTCACGGGGGCGTTTCACGGCTCAACGCGACCCACCTACAGACGCTCGGCCCCGGTCGTGTGGTGGCCCCCGGACCGCTCGACCTCGAGCGGACCTTTGGGCGGCAGGCGCCCTTCGTCCTCGAAGTTGGCTGCGGCCACGGCGAGGCCGCCATCGCGTATGCCGTGACGCATCCACAGCACGACATCCTCGCGCTCGACATCCACACGCCGGGCATCGCCCGGATGCTCGCCGCCGCCGAGCGCGCTGTGGTGGCGAACCTGCGGATCGAGCGCAGCGACGCGATGGTCTTCCTCCAGGACCGGGTGGGCTTCGAGCAGCTCGATGCCGTGCACCTCTTCTTTCCCGACCCGTGGCCCAAGGCGCGGCACGCCAAGCGGCGGTTCGTCAACCCGCACGCCCTCGACCTTCTGAGGTCGCGGCTTGCGCTTTCGGGGCACCTGCTGATCGCGACCGACCAGCCTGACTACGCGGCATACACGCGAAAACAGGTCGAGGCCCATGGCGCGTTCGTGGTGTCGGTGACCCAGCGGCCGCACTGGCGCCCGACCGACGGCTTCGAGGCGAAGGCGCTGACTGCCGGGCGCCCGGTCACTGAGCTGCGCCTGCACCGGCGCTGAGCCGCCAATGGCCCCGCCGTCGGGGGCCATCGGGTGGAGCGGGCGACGAGAATCGAACTCGCGTAATCAGTTTGGAAGACTGGGGCTCTACCATTGAGCTACGCCCGCGGGTGACCTCGATGTTATCGGGTCATCCGGGGCGCTAGCGTAAGGGCCGCACTCGCACGGACCCAATCGAGAACTGGCTTCGGTATGCCGGTGAGCCGAGTGACGGGGTATGGCGCAGCTTGGTAGCGCGTCCGCTTTGGGAGCGGAAGGCCGCAGGTTCGAATCCTGTTACCCCGACCGTGGCACAGAAGGCTCTGAACTGCGAAGACGCGGTGTTCACGGCCTTCTTGCTGGCACGAATTGCCATGAGAATGCCATGGCCCTCACCACGAGAGGGAGCCACCATGACTACCAGGACGATCACTACCGAGCCGATGTGGGTCGACCGTTGACGCCCACGCCAATCACCTGCAGCTCTGGTGCGTCGACGGGGACGGCCACCCCGGCGAGGCGTTCGTCGACGACCATGGTGCCACGGCCGCGAGCGCCGCGTACCACTGAGCCTCGAGGCGCCGGCCTGCTCAACGACGGGACACGAGAGCCCGAGTACGTGACGGTTCACCCGGTCAAGGACGTCGGGGCGAGCCGACCGTCGACCTGGGCAAGGGCGAGAGTGCCGGCGTGAGGCTCCTGCCGGATGAGGCCCAAAGCCTTGCCCGCCAGCTGCTGATCGAGGCAGATCCGGGGACGCGGCTCGGGCGGGGGCGACCGATGACCACCACCACGCTGCCGACCCGAGCCGACGAGCTCCGGGTCAGGATCGCCACCCTCGTCGAGCAGCGATCTCGGAACGGTCGAGCGTGTGGGCCGTCGCCCGCATCCCCCGGTCGACGCTTGGGACTGACCCGGCGGCTTAAGGGCGAGACGCCCGGCTTCTACTTCTGCGAGCTCAAGGAGATCTGCCGCGTCCTCGAGGTCAACATGCCCGACATCATCGCGGCGGCCGGGGCATGAGCACCACGGTCCAGCACAAGCCGTGTTGCAACGACACAACACCGACGAGTGGGCGTCGAAGCCGTGCTGCACCGGCGCCATCTAACCGCGGCCCCACGGGCGCCTACGTGGAGGTCACGGAGTGCCACGGAGTACTACGGTGGCCCGAAGGTCAGCCTCTACCACGGCAACGGCGATGGGGACATCCCGCCCGAGGAAGCCCGCAGGATGGCTCAGGCGCTCCTGATAGCCGCAGACATCGCCCACAGGTCGAGGGAAGCCTTCAGGCGCGCTGTCGGGGCGTCGGTACTTCGGTGCGGGTATCACCGTCGCCGTAGGCCATGTCCCCGGCGACCTCCTGAACCGGCAGGCCGACCTCGTCACGGACCTCGCTGACGAGGCCGGCCGCGGCGTCACCGTTACTGCCGTCAGGGCTATCCATCTGAGCCGACTACACTGGTGTGATGCAGTACCGCGGCTCGCAGGGTGGTGCCCTGGACCCGCGTTCGCTGGGCGAGTTCCAGTCATGGTTCGCCACGGACGCGGACTGCTTGGACTATCTGGAGTGGCTACGCTGGCCGGACGGGTTCGTCTGGTCACGATGTGAAAACGTCGGGGGTTGGCG
>JAABUW010004252.1_pt1 | contig 19573 bp, 20 predicted proteins | sample 5560081 | NCBI WGS metagenome assembly JAABUW01 (sample SAMN10711882, study PRJNA513363) | rock metagenome | isolation source: Antarctica rocks | place: Antarctica: Victoria Land, Knobhead sud
AAATCTCACAAGCACTCGGTGGCGGAAGCGCGGGCGCTGCCACCGGTGTCGTCGCGCAGCTTCCTCCACAACAAAAGGCTGTGGCCACCGCCGCATACACTTCCAGCTTGATGACCATGTGGATCTTCTACGTGTGCATTGCGGCGCTAGGTCTGGCGGTCAGTCTAGCAATCGGCCGGCAGACGCTCAGCAAGAACCACGAGGTGCAGAAGACTGGGTTGGTGGAGCAGGAGAAGGCGCGTATGGAGCGCAAAAGCGAGGACAGGCTGAAGAGAGAGAGTAAGCGGATGAGTGGGCAGCAAGTGTTGAATGGGAACCCAATTCCAGGCCCCAGTGGAGAAAAGGTTATAGGACCAGGTGATGAGGTATAAAAAGGACAGGGCTGTGGATAGTGGCTATTTGCTGTTTGCATTTCTCTTCTCAATTCATCGATACTCTACTCGGGCATAGCTAGCAAGGTAACATGGGAGCGGCACAATGTCGGTATGGGGGACGGGGCGAAAACCTGGGGGTTGAAAATTTCCAACGGAGATGACTGGTTCTGTAAAGTAGGCTGGCTCTATACATGGGCTGGCTTTGATCGGTCATACACGATGGCCACACACAAACAATCGATTGACCTCATCATGATTTCCATCGAAAACCCCCCAGCCTCACTGATTCGCATACTCGTAAGAACAACCCAGACCACGCAAGATATCCCCAGACCCCCAACATCTAGAACTCCACCAACGAAAAACCCCCACATATCTCGAACCCCCCCCCTAAAACCAAGCACGTCCCCTTTTGCTTCATTCAACCCCCCCACCTCCACCCCAGCAACCAAGTGACTTCTATTCCCCCTGGGCCGCGGTGTACAGGAAGGGGAGATTTGCGGCAGCGAAGATTCAGTGCCTTTGATGAAATGATCTGTCGCTTTTTTTTCTTTTTCTTTTTCTTTTCTTTTTATTTTCTTTTTTTGGCCTGCTGGAATCCAAGTGTTTCCTTTTCCCTATCTATCATATGTTATAAATGAGCATCTCTCAAACCCTCCGCAACCCCCGTATCTACGTACAGTACATAGGTACCCATGCTTTTGCAAAAAATCTATTTCCCAGCAACCAGCCAGTATTTTCGATAAGTAAAAGCTCTATATATATATGTATGCCAGTAAACTCAGTAACCCTCGGTAGGTTGATGGCTGCGGGGTGCGGGATCGGGGGGGTGGAGAAAGGGTGGGGGGGAGGGAGTTGGGACGGGGGGGGGAGAAAGGAAGGAAGGGGGAGTTGGGAGGGGGATAGATGATGGTATCAGTGCTTTAATAGCTACGTACTACATAGTAACGATAGCAATACCCCCCCCGAGGCTTCCATTCAATTCTCATATCCTTCCTGAATTCATTTCTCTCCTTTGTTTAGATTGATCTTCTAGCATCAGACTCGAGAGCTATGTAGAACGGTCGCTTGTGGACCATAAGGGAAGTAGCTTTTGCTTGTGCTGGGAAGGAAAAAAAGAGGTGGCAAGGTTGTGGGATGTGAGAAAGGTACTTTGAGAAGAATGATCGGTGTTGAATATGTTGCGTCAAGAAAAGTAGGTTACAGCAGCTCGGTTGGGAAATCTTTGGAGCGTGTAGTAAGGGTATCAAAGTTCCTTTGAAAATCCAACTGCCTACGACTTCATCTTTTTACCTGCGCCTTGGCTAAATGCAGAAGGCCACCCGAATCCAAACCTCTGTACATTCTCCAAATCCTGCAGTTACATACACAACCTCATCGCTGCCGCAATATCTCTATTATCCAATTCAGCCAAACCCCTCTTCCCAATCCAAGAGGGAAAAAAGAGGGGGAAACTTACCAGTCAAGAACTCCTCAAAACTCAGCGTAATAAATCCATCCCGGTCGTCGTCATACCTCTTAAATACATCCGTCATCCGCTTCAGTATAATACAGCTTTGCACGAACAGATCGAAACTCATTTCATTCCTGCCTCCCTTGTCATAGGTTCTGTACAGCAGTGACACAAAGGTGCCGCTGAGTCGGTAGCCAAAGGCGACGAGGGCTTTAGTGTATTCGTCGATGCTAATGGTGCCAGAGTGGTCTTCGTCGAAGCGGTCGAAGAGTTGGCGCCAGGCGGCTAGGAAACCCCAGAGACCGCTTTGAGGGGGAAATGTCAGTGGATGTTGGGGTTGTTGGACTTAACAAAAGGGGCAAATACCAAAACTCATCAAACCCAATCGTCCCACTCTTATCTACATCAAACATCCTGATCATCATCTTGACCGTATGCGGGTCAAAATGGGTATAATCCCCATTCACCAGCGCATTCCCCAATTCTCTTTCCCCAAGCTGCCCTGTCCCGGTCTTATCCACTGCTTTAAAGAGTGGAAACAAGGAAGCGTCGGAGCCGTTTTGAGGGCCTGGGGCGGGCGTTGGGGGAGGACGGGAGAGAGGAGGGGAGCGCCCATGATGTCGTTGGGGAGGAGGACCGAAGCCGTAGTTTTGCGGTGGGGGAGAGCCGTAGCTATTGGGTGGTGGGGACGCGACACCGTAGTTATAGTTTGAAGAGGGGCCGTTACTGGGAGGGAGGTTTAGGGATTGAGGGTGTAATTGCTGAGGGGTGGGGGGTTGCGGCTTGTTCTGATAAGTGTTTCGAGGTGGAGGGTTCTGGTATAGATTCTGAGACGAGGGGTTCTGGTACGAATTTGGCTGCGGAGAATTGTAGGCTTGTGGGCTTGATTGAGGCTTGGTTTGGTAGGCAGTCTGAGCACTGTAGGGTTGCGTTGTATTGACAGCCGGAGGTGGGCGAGGGGCAGATGTTCGCCGCTGCTGCTGGGAGGAGAGGATCTGTGCCGCCTAGATACATCTTCAGCATAGAATGTCGCTCGGGTGTTTATAGACCCGGAAAGATACCTGTTCTGGCTCAGCATGCCTGGAACACCTCGTCAGTACTCTTCTTCGATCGAGTTGGGACTGATGATATGGAGGGATTTGTACTTACGCCGGAAGTGCATCTGGGTTGTAGCCGCTGTTGTATGCCATACTTTTCAATTCCTCGAGGACAGAATTGCTCTGGTTATATAATGATCAATAATCATACGAGGCTTGACGAATTGTTGCTTTCTGAGAGCAACAGAGGAGATGGTCGCCCCCACCACGCTTCGTTGTCCAGCGGCTGAAGTGAGTGGCTGAAGTGAGTCAAGGCGGGCGTTTTTGTTTGCTTCATGGTCTAGTCATCCGCTTCATTCTTCCTCCTCTTTCAGATTCTTCTATCTTCCTCCCTCGATTTCATGCTGTACGTGCCGTATAGAAGCTTACTAAGTGTTCGCTTGTATCGATCCTTCGTCGAATAAGGCAATCACGGCAATGTAAATTGGTTAGGGTAAGCCGTTCAGGCTTCATCATATCTATATCACAAACTATCGGGTTCGACATCCTTTAGCATCAGAAAAAGCTTATGGGTTCATTACTGTCGCAGCTATGTTTCCATTTGAGGTCTGCTCTTGACTTCGCTCTCAAATGCTTGCAGAGGCCTGCGCTTCCTTTTGTTAACATTTGCCTGTGTGCAATTTCTACTCTGAACATTCTGTCGCAGCCGGCTTTAAACTATCAGCATATTTGATAGGCTCATACATTTCTCCATGTCGATAGATAGATGAACATTGATGTGAGAGTAGCTGATTACAATTCGTGACTTCCACTCTAGTTGTCCCACCTTATTTTAAAAGAGAAACATATATATCCATGAGTGCACAGAAGGTATGATGCCTCCTGTTATATTTTTTGACCGCCTATGACAAGGAGAGTTCTCTCTTCTTGGTTGAGAACGTATTCGGTGGTCTGAATGCAAGCACATCAAGCTTCTAAGATCTTCGCAATTTCTTCAATAAAGTAGCCTGGCGTCCGGCTCTTTCAGTCAAGGAACGGGTTGTGGCTGCCGCAATCTGACTTTGGCTTCATTGCAGCTGCCTCTCCTAGGTCTTATTGCTTAGCAACTTCCAGTACTTGACAAAGGTTCTTTTCCTCCGAACACCCCAGTCTTTCAGCTCTCAGCTTTCACCAGAGCCAAAGCTCGATTTCTGCATCAGTTTTTTTTTTTGGAAACTATAACAACCTCTAATCATCTTTCCACCTTTCAATGTATCCATTCTTCTATAGTCTTCGAACATTTCAGTATTTCGTCCGTCATTTACCATTAAGGCAATCATATATTCCTCGACCAGCCTTGTCGACAAATATTCTTCGACCAAGCGAAATCAGTACCTGGGATTGACCATTCTCACTGCCGCCTGCGCCCTCACACATCTTGTATGGCCGTGCTTTAACCAATTGTCCACCCTTGGGAGCGGAGGATCGGCCTTGATGTGGATTGGAGCGCAAACGCCAAACTGGACCAGTGGGCTTTAATCACTGGCCATTCTGGTCTGGACTGCGAGGCTCAGTTACAAAGATTTCTTTTCCTACCGCCAGGAAAGATACAGCACCGCGCTCATCAGAACATCTCCATACTATGCACGAGAGCGCCGCTTCTGCATTCAAGTCATCTATAGCGCATATGGCTGCAGTCGCTACTGCAAGAGACATCATGTGGACCTGGTATTCGTTATATAACTATCACTGGACCACAGTCGAGCCTATCCACCAAGGGAACGAACCAACATTGAGGCCGTAATATGTGTTCTTGTGGTGCTTGCCATGACTGTCTGTACGTATCTTGGCTTGATTGTCGTGTGGTTTCCCTCTGCCGGAGCATTGCAATACCTATACGAAGCCCTTATCAGTGAGAAAGATGAGAACATCAAGCCAAATTGGAGAGGATGGCTGGTGAAAGAGAATTTCTCCGAACATTGGGGGGTTGCCAATGTGGAAGATTTGGAATGGGATGAGAGGCTATTGGTCCATGGTTATATCTCCGAATGGGTCAAGCTCCAACTACTGGGGAGAAAAGCGGCTGTGGTGCAGAACACGTTGGATGCTAAAGATCAGGAGATCGATACATACAGAGCGGACGCAAAGAACTGAAAGGATATGTTAGAGGAGGCCCGCGGGTCAGCCGACAATTGCGAGATCGGCTCCAAAGAGTAAGCCAAAACCACTACTAGGTATTTGGCGTATTTGCTAGCGACAGCATTCTTTCGTTCGTTTTGATGGTTCTACAGTATGTTGGTGGCTGTGAGGTTTGGGGTTGGCATTTGTGGATTTTGTTGTTCAGCGTCTAAAACTCGAGGTCCATTACGGGAGTGTATCTCCATTGCGTTGAACTACTATTCATTCTTACTGCGGCAATGCAGAGAGGCACTGCTATCCTGCTTGTTAGCGTCTCAAAGTTGGTATCTTCTCTCTGAGGACAGATCCAGCCAACGAAAATAGGACCGTCGATCATGAACTTTATCGAATCTGTCTTCTCCGGCTAGATCGTAGCGTTCATATGCAATCTGCAGTTTGCAGCGCCATATACTTATGAAGCCAACATTGTTGTAATCGATGGCAGTATCATTCATCGTAAGAGAGCAAGGAAAGTATCCCACCCTGATCAGTTCAGAAGGCACCAGCACCACCAAGTGAAAGTGTTGTCCGTTTACTCACCCTCGATCCTCACTGCACAAGAAGGCTACGACTCGGGCGACATCATGTAGCATACCATAATGCCCAGAAGGTTGATGTTCGCCGCAGCCTCGAGAACGAAGTCAGCAGACATATTGTTGACCACACCTCAAACTATAGCTTACTCCATCGATCTCCTTGTCGGTCATGGATGCCTCGCCTAGAATGTACTTCCGCACTGCTTCGATATACATGTCTGTTTTGGTGCCTCCTGGAGCAATGGCGTTCACGGCCATGCGTACTTGACCAAAGCCTGGGCATAATTGGTGTTAGCATTGACAAAGGAACATGCCAGATCCGCTGATGCCCCTGTTAAGAAGGCCCACCAACCGCAAGACAGCGAGCAAACGCCTCCAGAGCCGCCTTGCTGCCCGGATAGGGAGTGTGCTCAGGAACGCCCTTTGCCTAGGCGCTGATACTGCTGATACTGCTCATAAGTACCAAGCGTTCCCCAATAGACATATGCTTGTACGCTGTCTGCGCAACGAGCAGCTGCCCACGGGTGTTCACCCCGTCCAACCGACAGCATCTCGTCCATGGCAGTCAATTTATCAATCCATCGCCCCGTCGCAGGCTGCGATTTGTTCTTAATGCCGCCGCTCTCGTGAACCGCCGACTCACGTTGCATACTATGCTTTTTGCAGAACTGAGCGGCAGTAAGTTGGAAATTTAGCTGGAAATTTTCTGCGGCTCTTCCTCTCCGGAACAATATTAGATGAACAATCGGGAGAATGCATAACGGTGTAGAAGACAGAGAAAGCGAAAGTCAGAGATACATGAACCAAAAGCGCGAACTCGCAGTCGCAGGCTAAGATAGTATATCTAGATGCTACGAAGTGCAAGAGGTTTGTGTACATCCAGTAGCCTTAAAAACACAGATATAAGCCAAGGCATGAGCAGAGCCTCCCGTACTATCTGCGACTTTTGGTGGAGTACCTTTTGTGTCCAGCTGTGAAAGTCGTCGTATCGACGACCCAACTGTAGGCGCGAGAATGCCGAGCCCTACGAGCTGCAGACTGACGTCTTGAAGGGCCCAGGCTCTCCAGCGGCCGAATGTTTTCACCCATTGTCCTGCCCTCCGAAGCCACCCACCAAGGGCCACCATCATGGCTAACTCCTCAAACCCTCCCAATGAGCGTTTCTGGCTCTTCGGCTATGGGTGCGCCGTGTTCCCCCTCTCAATAGCCCCCAATTCTGACCAGACCCCCCATTTTCTGTAGAAGCCTCATCTGGAAGCCCCCGCCCCATTTCGGTATCCTTCCCTTCCTATAGACTGCTGTTGTGCAACCGCGGCGGCTGACTCATGTTCTGAGAAGGTCAGATCGCCGCGAGCCGGGTTATATAGAAGGCTATGTGCGGCGGTTTTGGCAGGCGAGGTTTGTCGAATGGCTTCTGGAGAACGTGGGCAATTGTTTCTGATGGGTTTGGGTGAGACAGCGAGGACCACCGTGGAACGCCCGAAGCTCCGGGGCGTGTTGTGACGCTCATTGAATGGGGCTTCTGGGAGAGTTTGGGTGATGAGGTGTGAGCTCTCTCTCGAGCGTCTGCTTCAGTGGGTAACGGCGGTATGACCTGACGACGTGCCATTTTCACAGTACCATATCTCGCCCTCTAGAGTTTGGGGTGCCGCCTACCATATTCCTTCAGCCTATGTTGCGGACGTGAGGGCCTATCTCGACATCCGCGAGGTCAATGGCTATAGCATCCAGTATACTAGCTTTCACCCTGCCAACCCTTCGCAACCGGCGATACAGTGTCTGGTCTACATTGGTTTGCCGAACAACCCGCAATTCGTGGGAGTGCAGGAGCCAGACCAGTTGGCGAAGCATATCTGGAGGAGTAGAGGGCCGAGTGGGGAGAACAGCGAGTATTTGTTCATGCTAGAAGTGGCCTTAGAGGGGCTAGGGAAGGAAAGTGGGGACAAGCATGTGAAGGATTTGGCTAGAAGGATCAGGGCTTTGGCAGCGAGGGAGTCGAAGGGAAAGGCTTCTGTGGGCACTGGCGACGCTGACGCAGAGGTAGCGGAAATCGCTGTTGAAAGTGAGATGCTGAGGGTCACAAATGGCGCGGTCAGTCACGAACAAGAAGAGACCGAGAGAGCCAACACAATAAAGAGCTCTTGATCTAATTCTCGAATATCTGACTGAAGTAACTTTGTGGATCGGACGCTATCTCAAGGGGCTGGCTCAAACGCTATCTTCGGACGTGGGTGGAATCCTTTGTCCTTGCTTGGTCGGTGAAGAGCTGCAAGCTTGAGCCAGGAAGGTCATAACAAGGAGACAGTGCAGTAGGTGCTTTTATGGAGGATATTGGTGTGCTTAGGAGAAAAGGAGCAAGGATGGAGCGGGTATGACAAGTAAAGAAATATCCTCCATGCCTGCGTCTATGCATGAGATCGCCAAGGTAGACAGCGACTTCCCGGGTCTGACATCAGAAATGGTCGGGCCTGCAGGCCCATGGTGTAAACCCAAGAGATGTTAATACATCCTCGAAGTGAAATCAGGAAACTGCAGTTGCCAACCCATTTTCGTACATCGTCTTTCATCCACCGCTGTCCATCAAAGGTATCTGCTTTTACTGTCTGTCATGCCGTCCCTTGGTGTAGGTGCATACAGATGCAGGCTATGTCGGATGGTCGTAATATGACAGTCTACCAGCGGCCACCGCCGCCGCCACCGCCTTGCTGGCTGTCATAACCACTTCCGCCGCCGTAGGATTGACCGCCTCCGGAGTAGTGTTGACCTCCGCCGCCGCCGTTGTAGCCTGCAAAGCATGTTATGATAAGACAAGAGCACGTAAAGGGAGTGGATTCTTACCTCCACCGCCGCCGGAGCGACCCTGATCGTAACCACCGCCTCCGCCTAAACAAATCAGCACATGTAAGCTCAGAGATACAACCATGCATACCATAACTACCACCGCCTCCACCATACCCTCCACCACCACGACCGCCACCATATCCTCCGCCTCCGCGGCCTCCACCGTAGCTACCTCCACCGCCACCGCCGCCGCCGCCACGCTCAGAAGCCTTATCAACACGGATGGTACGACCATCGAATCTTATCAATTAGCCTTTGTGCATTTGTCGTGTTAGTGGGTTTTAGTGTTGGACTCACTCGACGTTATTCATGGCGGAAATTGCGGCGTCGGCGTCAGAGTCTTGACCGTAGCGGACGAAACCGAAACCACGGCTACGACCAGTGTCGCGATCTTTCACAACAATCTGTGATATGAATATTGAGATATTGCTGTAGCGCGGGCGACTCGAACAAACTTACTGCTTCTTCCACTTGGCCAAACTCTTCAAACTTGGCACGCAGAGCGCTATCGTCGGTGTGCCATGCAAGGCCACTGCTCTCTAGTTAACGTCTGAGAGAAGAAGCGAACACGAAGGTCAACGACTCACCCAATAAATAGCTTGGACATGGTGGATTGTCGGTTGGTTCAGTTTTATCGGACTATCATATCACTCAATCTCAAATCTCTCACACCAAACACGCGCTCGTCGGCTTGAGAGTAAGAACAGGTACGCAGCAGAACACAGAACACGGAAACATCGATGGGATACATGTCTCGCGGACGGGAGCAAGGAATGGTGGGCAGATCAGATTCAGAGTCATTGGAAGAGCAGCGGACGAACATCTCAAGGTTTTTCGGTGTTGCTGTCGTTAGTAGTATGTCGGATGAGGGAGCGCAGCAAAGGTTGCGCTTGAGAGTCTGATCGGGAAAAGATCAAGATGGATTTGGGTTGTCTGAATGGATTGTTGTTGTTGTAGAAAAGTGGGAGGTGAGGGAAGTTTTTCAGGTTGATGTGCCCCTCAGTGATAGCGCTTCCGGCTAAGCCTATATCAGCGCTAGTGCAGTGACCCTGAATCCTTTCACTTCTCCAATCTTCACTCGAAAACATTTCACTCCCTTCCAGTAATTAATTACCTTGTATGGGAAAAGGAGTGATGGCGTTTAAAATATGTATAGGAAGTGCTATTGAGTGAGCGTTCTATGTGACTGTTATGGGCATATATATGACCAGCCCAGGCATTGATTTTACATGGCATCGTCGATGAGGAAGGCGGCGGCATTAATGTAGAAACACATTGGTGATCGAGGTTCAACGATGGTGGGGAATGCCTAAGATTGTGGCGTTTCTGGGACTTCGATTTTACTCGTCCTATAAGGTTACTCTTCTACCGAGGCAATGCTCTGGGTCGTCATGCGCATCCCAGACCAAGAGTGAGTGAGTGACAGTACGGAGTACTCCGTACTCCGTGGTATTTCCTATTTCCTGTTTGGCGATGTCAGCCACGATTCACCGATTAGCGAGAATATCACATGTCCGGGTGGGGAGTTCAGCCAACACCATCCACACAAAAGCTATGAATGACACGACTTGCAACGAGTTTCAGAACAGAGTACGGAGTACATACATGCAATGGCGTGGGCTCAACGGTGTTCGCTCTGGGAACAATTATACACCTATCCTATCGTCATCAGGCCGTCCCCGATTATGCAACTCAGAGCTGTCCTCGCTATGGCTGAACACTCACCCACCGTCCACCTCTTGTGTAACGTGGTCGGCGAACTTGGTTGCCGATAACGAAGCAGTGGTAAGATGCCAATCGGGTTCTCTCAAATGAGCTGAAAGGGTGTACCGGTAGGTTTGAGTTTCGCTAGAATAACGAATTTCTACTGTCGCCCTTGACTTTTATTTCCTAAACCGATTCGACCTGCTTCAACCTGTCGACAACCTTGAGAACGACCTTAAGCACTTGCATTCGCTTGGTGTACATCTTCGAAACACTCCATAGGTTGTCCCATCGGGTTACTGTAGCCGAAATTTCAACAGTTATGGCTCTTACCCGTGTTCGATGGCTACTTTTGGAAGCCAAGCAGAGTGAGGGCCACGATGGCAATATGTGTAAAAGAAAACAATGAAGGCCCCCAAACCAGCCATATGGAGTGCGCTTGGTGTTCGTATAATAAACAAGTTTTCGCTCTCTAGTTGTAATGCAACGCAAGGCTCATCGAAGGCATAAATAAAGGCTGGAAGATAGAATTAAACTAGCGTCAAAGATCAAGAGCTATCCGTTGTCGCAAGAATGCTGAAGATCAAGAGGTATCCCGTTCTTTGCTGGAGTGCTGAAGATCGATTGGATCCCTGGAGCAGGTCATGACCCGCAGAACGATCAGTAACGGGCCGCACGCGTGTATTCAAGGAAGGGAGGCACCGCCAGGGGCCAGGAAGCCTAAAACAGACACCAGCGTTGTGGTCAACCTGTCAATGTCAATTTGGCTTCGCCAGTAAGACCGGAGAAGCCCAATGCCCTACATCGGGGGAAAGCTCTTACGGTAACCTCTTCTGCTATGCCCGAGTACCCATCATACCCAGCATGACTTGATACGTCGATCAGCATGAACAATTAGACTTTGGTTCCCAATTTGAGTTTTGCATTCCCATTGCAGAACCAGGGCTCCACTTACACAAGTTTGATCAACTGACCAACCATGTTGCCGGGTCTGCGAAGGCCAAAATATGAAATTCCATGTGGTGAGTTCGGATCCACACGGAACGAATGCCGTATTCTCAAGCGAGCCGTGCTATTAGTATCGTCGTGGAGCACCGTTGCCGGTTTCAAGTCCCAAGGTCACTGTGTCGCAGCTCTAATAACTATTCAAACCCTTCGCAAGCTTCTTGATGAGGAAGTTCGAGCTGCAACCGCGATAACTGTGTTGTCGTGGCGAAGAAACACAGGAGTAATCTCGTTCCACCGAGTTGGCATATCGATTATGAGCGACGTACAAGCATAACGTAGGTCATCCAAGCGAAAAGAACCGAGGATGCTCATGATTGAGTTCTGTACCACCACACCAGCGTGCAACTCCCCTCACACGCGCATGGGGCATGCAGCCTGTGCCTCAGTATTCTCTATCGTTATCTAACGACCCTGCCCTCCATGAACTTTACGCGGTTGGATGAGTTCAAAGAGAAGCTCATGCCGTGGGGCGAGTGCGAATTATTTCTGTGATCTCGCGGTCATCAATAGCAGCCGGGTGAGTCTTTCACTGCTGATGTTTCGATGGCAGACTCGCTGGCATTAATACAATTATGTGAAGAGAGTCAGGTGACCACACTTCTTACGCTGAAGTGGATTTTATACTCTCTCGCCACTCTTATTGTTGGTCTAAGGCTCTACCTTAGACTTGGTACTCGCAGTGGACTTGGTGCCGATGATTACGCTATATTCGCAAGCTGGGCAAGTCACTGCACCCCTCAAAACACAGGCCCTCTAATGGGTAGCCAGGTCGTTGCCTCCGTTGATGGAGGTTTCCTTACGAAATGGATATTGTCGGGCTTGGGAAGCCATTGGGCATGCTTATCCGACGTACAAAAACTTCAGGTCCTCAAATGGAGCCAGTTGACGCAGACTGTGGACGTAGTAGGTGTTGGCTTAGTCAAGGTCTCTGTGTGCCTATGTGTATTGAGAGTCCTAGAGAGGGCGACGAAAAAGCTTGCACTATGCATCTGGATCCTCATCGCTTTCATTGTTGCCATTCATTTGACGCAGTTGATCCTTTTCTTGACTCAGTGCAGACCATTGAAGGCTATTTGGATGCCACAAATACATGGTCAATGCTTCTCTTTACATGTCACATACCTTGCAGGGTACATTAGATTCGGTAAGAGGGTTGATGAGCACTTCCGACTCTAAGCTAACATGTGGCCCAGGCCTTGATGCCCTCACAGACTTACTTTGTGCTGGAATCCCAATCTTTGTGATTCAGCGTCTACAGATGAATATACGTACTAAGTTCGCTCTCTGTTTCCTTATGGGCCTTGGTGTACTGTAAGAAGGTGCAATTCGAGACTCGCTAGGCAGGAGAGCTAATAGCTGTATAGCACAGCTGGATGTGCGCTGGCCAAAGCTTTGACCATTCAAGGCATTTGGGCGAATGACCCCACATGTGTGTCACTATCAATTCTCAATTATTGGTTGACAAGATCTAATATAAGGAATCAAGGGGCCGCACCCAGATCGACTAAAGCCGGGGTGTAAGTCAACTTGAAGGAGCAAATTCTCAAATAGAGTGCTAAATACCTTCAGTGTGGAGTATGATCTGGGTATGATAATCACTTCAATGCCAATGCTTAAACCGCTTTTCAGCAAATTCCTGGGTAGCGGTAGCAGTCAAAGACCTTCTCTTCGGCAAACGTTTCACAAGATGTCTGCCTCCGGTGCATTCTCAGGCTCGCTTTACGTTGGTGAATCACAGAACGAGCGGGATATGATACCGCTTCACGATAAAAGAATGGCGACAGAGCTTCGTACGACGCACCGGCAAGACCTTGAGGCGGAATATCACTCATAGCACGCTTGGAGATCCTCTGGCTTTCGTCAATCATCCATAGAAGTAATACAAGATGAAGAGTATACAGTACGGATATATCTGTATATCTGTACATCTGTAAAGCTCTGTACCTCAGCATCTCCGTTTCCATGACCATCTTCCCGGGATTCTGTCCAAACCTAACTATACCAGCCATCATTATTTCCTAAGCATGACATCACAAATGCCATCAGAAACAATTCCACAGATCCTGAGATATTCGCGGTATGAAGCGAAACCCTTCAAATCAGTCAGACACCATTTTAATATAAGATTTAACATACTACGAGATACATAGAACTTCCTCACTGCTAATATATGCTGATAGGTAATCCATTGGAAATTGATACACCTTCGTCACACCTTCAGACAAAGGAATTTGAAGAATGTGTCTAGATTGTGCACTAAAACCCTAAGTCAATATGAGAAACTCAATCAAGATCCTCGGAATTGCCATCGCATGATCACAATATATACGACCAGCATCTACAGCTAACAAAACCGCTGGGCTACAACAGCGCTGCTCTGTGAACTTCAGGGATTTCGAGACCGTTTGACTGTCATGACGGTCTTCGCCTAGACCACTTATTAGGGCCTCCAATCTTCGACCCGTTTCATTAGTGTAGCACCTAGACCCATCGATGTTCGTAATGGAAAGTCTCCGTTCCTTGGCTGCTTTCGCCTTATCATGAATAACTCTATCGAAATGAACAATTCCGGCCCCAACATAGATACCAGCCTAGATCTGGAAAACCAAACCTCTCAACGAAATCTATAACAACTATCTATAACGAATCTCGGTATTGACCCTCTCGATTACGTGGGAAACAGTGGGAACTTAGATGGCCACAACACATATGATCGTGCGGTGGTTCTTAACTGCTGGGAAGAGCAAGTGAAGAGCAAGTAAGAAATTGATGAATACGGAAGGCCCGCAACTCCTTCACTACACCTCTGGATTAGGTAAAGACTCCCAACTTCGCACCTTGACAACTTCGATGGGCGCGGGTTTGATATCGGAAACTTCGTTCTACTTCTAGTAGGACCCATTCAAAAGCCGAGCATCAAACTACAAAAATGTCGAATATACTCTCGTAGCCAAGGCAAGACTCATCTAGGGAAATGGGCAGAAATACTTGTACTAGGCTTGGATTGAGCATCTTTGCTAGGTTTTAAAGATAAATTATTTGGGTCTGGGGTGACACGGTACTGAGTATCCGGTTTCTCTTATGTGGCTGGATAAAACCATGCTCCACGCTCGACATATTGACCGATACGATTACCTTTTTAAAGCAGATTCGCAACAATCTTCCGAATGACGCAGATAAAGCGTCGTGACCGTCCGTCTAAACATCTTGCGCAAGCACCTTGCCAGCTTCACGGCGGCATGCAGTGGGGTCAAGAACTCTCTGCAACACAAATTTTCAGCGACCTAACCGCCGCGTCTTTGCCTCTGCCACATAGCTCAAAAAGACCTACAAATAGACTAGAACACAGGAGCTAGAAATGGTACACGACATTGGCAGCCATGATAGCATTACCGATCTTGACGAAACGGCTTCAATTTTGGATGCTGATACAGACTACCAATTCCCAGAACCTGGTTCTTGTACCGAAATCGCCAGTTAATACTTGGATGTCTTAGAAAAAGGAAAGGAAAGCCCGAGCTCAAAAGCTCAGAAACCTCTGCTGCCTGTGCAAATGCTACTGTGCCGCCTGAAGCTTAGCTCATTGACTTCGGCGACATTTCAAGACAATCATCCCAGTCGGCCTGGGCCCAGCTCCACCAGGCACACTGCCGCACTGGGAACGTGGACCGTCGTCTTCCGAGCTGAACTGTTAGCCTCGGCCAACGCTCAATATTAGACTACGCTTCATCATAGGACAGACACGAACCGCCCTGAAGATCTACCGCCGTCTAGCTTAAAGAAAGCCAGGGATATCAAGGACAAACCATTTGTTTATATATATAATTTCCCGGTATCTAAGCGAAGACTGACAAATTCTTCAAGAAAGAGCCAGTCGAGAAGACTGAAGTATTATAGAGCGTATAAGCTCCCACCGACCGATATGATTGAAAGTGAAGAAGGAAGGAGAATCTGGTATAGTCCTTCACCAGCGCCATGCGTGTGGAGAAGTTATCCAATGTCGCCATGGCCAACTTCCAACTTCCTAAACCTGACATCGACTTGCATCCTCATACCTGATTCGACATCAGGAGCATCCTGAGGCTATGCCATCGTTCCTCCTTTGAGCGGTATTGAGCTCTGCCTCTAAAACTACTGCCACCTAGGACTGGGTGTTCTACAGATACAAGATCTCTGTATGTTTGATGTTCAACGGATGGTTCAAGACTGTCATCAATGACGAATAAGATAAACACACAGTCATACTCATCAGCACCTTTCTGCTATCTTCATCATAACATTCAACCTCTCTATAAGCCTTTCATACTCTATAAGTGGAAAACCGAAAAAGAAAAAAAATCTTCATGCTTCTACATGTTTTCAAGACATCCACCACCCCAAGCTTCAGATGCAGATACCAACATCCGAAACACAAGAAGATGTTGCATCACCACAGCACTCGCTTGCATATATTTCCCCCACTCACTCACTTTGGAATATACCACGGAGAGATGGTCCAAAAGTGTTCCCAAAGCCAAAAGTCCAGAAATTCACAAGAAAAACAAAGAAGAAAAGATGTCCATCTAAGGAAAATTGAAAGTCGAGACCATGCACACAAGCCCTAAGAAATCAATGCAGAACAAAACGTCAAATTCGAACCTTCCATCCATTATTACTCCATTATTACCACCCGAAAAAAAAAACGATAGTTTACCATATGTACTTCGACACCCGATCCCCCTCAACCTTTGCTGCCTAAGGTAGGTAGTAAAGCAAGGTCTGATCTACCTTGACTTTAGAAAATACCCAGTTGATTTGACAGTAAGTGTTAAGGCAGTAGTGCGAAACCCCAGGGTTGGTCCAGGAAGGTTAGTCGGGATGGCAGGTCTGACATTTGCAAACAAACATAAAATTGAAAAACGAACTGTGCGAGCGAACGGGTTGCTTTTGAAAAGGTCTATCTACGCTACGATATCTAGCTGTACATCAGGCGGAGCCACAGTTCTCAACGCAAACATATGATTTCCCGCTCCTGAAAATGCGCCCATAGTAACCAGGCTTCTCTATGGAGGCATTCCTATGCAGAAAGGCTTTCGCAATGCTAGTTCCTGTGTTTTTCCGCGGTGACCACAAACCCCTAAACGCCGCGCTAATCCGGTCTTGTGAAGCCTCCGGCTATGCTTTTGAAGTCTTGGTATCATCGTGTCGTGGTGCACGTACTCTCCATCTCGTCTTCAGCCCTGAATACAACCTTGCTATCCAGCCCTTCATCATAGCGAGCTAGCCGTGTTGTCCGTCTCGGTCCCCTCTTCAACCTCGCTGTCTCCGCTATCTTCATCGTCACTGTCACTCTCGGGCGCCTTATCGTCATCAAGCCCAGGAATATCGGTCCATTCCCGGTAGTCACCTTCAACCCACCTCTTGCTTCTAGGCAGATGATACGGATCAAAAGGGAAGTACTCATCCAGGTGTTGGTGGCTCTCGTCCTTTCTCGCGCTGAGCGCTGTCTCCCGATTCGGCTGGCCATATTCCATGCTTGGCGTGGATGCAAACTGGGAGAGCCGGATTCGCTTGTTGGTTTCGAGAATGGAATAGACGTAGACCACTCCGAGGCGATATGCTACACGTGCAAATTCCGTGACGATGACTGGTGAGCAGACTTTGAGAGGATTGAGTTTCGAGCGGATGTGGCGGTCGAAAGTTTCCTTGACCCCTGGTATCCATTGGTGTTCTATTCCATAAGGAGCTGGAAGATCGTCGTCGTCCTCGAAGTCTTCTTCGGGGCTGATCTCGAGATCCTGCCATCGGAAGCAGAATATGTAAAGTAGCGCCTGAACGAGGATGTAATAGGTAGAGTACCGCCTTAGGTTTGGCCCCTTGCACGTCGGCTCGTACTCGACCTGCAGTCTATCGAGTTCGCGACTAATATAGCCGAAGACGGTACGTACATCGCTTGATGGCACGTGTTTGCCTCTGGCAACAAAGCTGGCGAGATATGCCGCAGCGCCCTGACGTACCATGGCTGGTTGATTCCTGTCAAGAGTAACACCAGCGCAGTGGCTCACAAAGGTGTCGATGAAGGTGGGCGATGATTGTGAGAAGTGGAAGAGTAGGAACTGAGTATGACGTGATCGGTGCGTAGGTAAGATAATTGTGTCGAAATGTGACTGTAAAATGGCAAAAGCGCGGATTCGGTCTTCAATGGCGGAATTCGAAAACATGTGATCATAATGGCTGAACAGCAAGTCTAGGATGACATCCATCTTCTCGACATTCCGTGTTATGTCTTTGGTTCGTTGCGCCTCCACATCTCCTGTGTCGTCTCCTGTGCCATCACCAGTCTCTGATTCGTCGTCGCTGCTGTCTGAATCATCCATATCGTCGTCCCCATCACTTTGGAACTGCGATATGCCTTGTACCAGCCCATCATCAAAATCTTCTGCCAAATCCTCCAAATCCACCTGTACCTGCACATCGATCTTGACCAGTCGCTCCGTGATCAGTGCTAGGACCTCAGATTGTAGTTCCGGCGCGTAGCTTGTAAGCTTGAGCAGGTTTTCGACGAACAGGTAATGAGCTCGTATGGAGCCCGTTTCATGAGGAAACGACGTAGTGAGGATGGATGAAAGTATGCGGCTAGCTGAAGGTATGAGTTGCAGCAAGTACTGAAGAGCTCGGTGAGCTCGAAGGTGAATCTGCGAACGCGAGACTGTCGGTGAGTTGGGCAATTCGCCACCTGATGGCGGTGCTACATTTAAGTTCAGATTTACTCGGATGATTCTGGAACATTGCATTCTCTTACCAGCTGTAAGATTCTCTACCAGCATTCGAAGTATATCTGCCAGAAACTCTCCATGAGCGGTTGCTAGATGGGCTAGCAATCGCACATGCAATTCGACATAGTCTCCATCTCTTCCCAGCCATTGACTCCCCACTACGGCATACACCAGGTCTGAGCATGACTTGTTGAGAGACGAAGCGCTCCCGATGAGGGCTTTGGTGTAGTTCTTCAACGTAGTGGAGCTGGGCTCGTCTTCTTCGTTCTCTTTTGCGATGTAGATACCCTTTACTTGATCATAGCCGGAGTCATCACGGATCGCGTGCTTCTCCAAAGCTCTCCGCACTTCTCCTTGGATAAATTCTGGTGCTCTCTCCCAGTCGCTCATAACCCTGACCTCAACGTCGGAATCAAAGGTGACCTTTGTTCGTTTTGCTGCGCTTGTAGGGTACGCAGGGTCGCTGCCATCGCGTTTGCGAGATAAGGTGGGGCGGCGTGGGAGAGGTTTCGTGGTTGCCGCCGGTATGGAACCGGCCGACCGCGGAAGAGGAGACATGATGGAGACCATCGAGGTTGAGCATGTCAAGGCGTAGAGGTACAGATCTAACAGGGGTGTCCGTACACAGCAGCAACGAAACCCCGTGTGTAAAAATTAACATATGGTGCGGGAGAGCAAAATAACATGAAGCGAGAAGTGCGATAAGCTAAGCGAACATGGAGATGAGTCACGTGGGCCAATACTTCGTGTTGAATGACAGTAGAATAAAGAGTCCAGTTCAACATGTCAATAGAAGCTGTCAATGACCCCAAACGACATTAAGACCCGTCTGGTTTATTCAATTCACATTGAACACCTTGACAGTTGTCTATACGATTTTCAAGGACCTTGCTCCTGAAAGGTCACGTGCCAGGGTTTCTGGTGTGAAATCCAGATCTCTCTGGCTGGAACCCATATCGTGCACAGATTGAAGATTGCATGTTATACTCTAGTAGTAATCCTCACTAGTTACTACCTTCCCTTCTTCAGTCGTGCAGTCGACGTCAAAATTGAGATCTGAGATACTTTGGCCAAGTCTGGTGAGTGATGACTGCATAAGTTCGGTGGGTTGAATACGAGGGCTTGGTCCATTAAAGATTTAAAGTCCCTGGGCTAAACGCTAGAGACGCCCCGAAGTAGCAAGATGCCTTTTGGTTCATCATGGCGAAGTGATCACACGCCCGCGCCATGTATTGACCTTGTCAGGTTTCCTACTTCTTTATCCTAGCGGTAGTGGAGCGACAGCTGGCATACTTGATACTTTATTGCATGGTCTGCCCGTCAACTTTACACGAGCTAGAGTATGTACGCTCTAAATCGGAACGCGGTGTCTCGCGCGCAGCCTACTGTTAAATTTGTTATACATGGAATCTGACACTGGGTTAAGGACCGCGAAAGTGGTCACTGGTTCAGTGACAACTACAGAACCCCGCCCCGCCCCGCCCCGCCCCCAAGCCAGGGGAAGATGGGTTGTCGGGAGAACCTTACAAGGCTCGTCGACGGGGTCACATAAGCTCAGCCGCCACCGTAAAGCTTCAACAACATTGGCAACCTTGCGATTTCGGGGAGCTTGGCGTGCTTGGACGACAAACATCATGGTCCACCTGCATGAATGATACTGGCATCTATTAACGACAAGGCGTACGGCTGAAACAAAATATGCACATGG
>JAABUW010004255.1_pt1 | contig 19565 bp, 19 predicted proteins | sample 5560081 | NCBI WGS metagenome assembly JAABUW01 (sample SAMN10711882, study PRJNA513363) | rock metagenome | isolation source: Antarctica rocks | place: Antarctica: Victoria Land, Knobhead sud
GCTCTTGTCAAGCAAATGATGGAAGATTTGAATCGGGCTACAAACATTTCGACGTATACGAAGCCTACGCTTGCTGAGCCGTCCTCGAAGAAAAAGCTAGTAGAGATGGCCACACCTCCAAAGACACAGCCCCAGAAGACGTTGGAAGACATGAATAGGAGCCAGAGGCTGGCTGCCAAGCGAAGGATCGAGGATGAGTCTGAATGATATCGAACAGGCATATTGACGAGGCTGTCAGTAACAGAACACCGTGGCAAGCTCGTGATAGCCTCTGTTGACATAAGCTGGAGCATTCCTATGATGGTTCACATATTGGCGGGTTATGAACTTTCGTGAAGGCGAGAGTGCGGAGTCGAGGGTTTATTGGATATGACGAAGGGGCATCCTCTGACTCAATAGTGGACGATGACTGAAGAGAAGCGGTTTTGTTTTAAGTCATGTATGGGGCGCCAGCATCATGAGACTTGATTCAGCAAAGCATTGCATCAGCCCTTAAACATCGAGCCCCTTGAATAGTGAAGCATTCTTTGACTTTGCCCCAAGTACTTCCACACATACTTCGCGTCTCAAATCTGCAAGTGTTCGCAGCCTCCGATAGTATGGGTGACTCAAGGACAGCCCGATACCATCGCAACATCCGCGCCGGTAGGTGAGAGGCAAGTCTGTAATTGCCAGAGGATGCTATCCTGATGAAAGTCGAAAGGGATTGCAGTCAAGTGGCGTACAATTGGCTTGCTGAGCGAATCGATCAATTTTGAAATCGACCCATAAGCGCCACTAACTCAATTGCTTAAGCTCTGGGTTCTTACAACAATAAGGTATCGATACGTTGATTCAGTTTGATCCGATAGACCGGGTAAGCTGCGTTACGCTGGTAAGTGAAGCTTCGACAGTTTGGACACTTTGCTGGAAGTGGAGGACTAAAAAGTCAATGGCGGCACGGGCAACCTGTTCCTAGGCCATTCAAACCAACATAGAACCCTGGGAGGGCTCTATAGTGATGAATAGCTATCTCAAATCAACGTGTCACAGGAGGTCTATTCTTTGAACACAGTCTCAGAGGTCGCTTCCTCACACAAAGGCCAAATTGTCCATTTCTATCACGACTTCAAGTATGTGGAAGCCGGCTTCTCGGATGTGGATATCACCCTTGCGCTCTAAAACCGCGGACTTGGGACATTCGTAGAGATGACGCCTAGTGATGTCGATAAGACCAAAAGCGTTGCTGATATGAGCAACCATGCCAAACCAGGTGTCGATTCGGCATAGAGTAAGTACATTGCTAAGAGCAACCTAGTCCCAGGCTAAGTGGCTAACAGCATTAGCCCGCCTCGGTTCGGTCCACGTTTAGCCGGAAGTAGTGTACCCGCCGGTAGTACGAGTATCAAGAAAGAGTAGCGCAGTTGCTGACACCTGCTGCCCAATTGCTTGACAGATGACGAATGACTGTTGAGTCGAGAAGGGGATTCTGAGTATCGCGAAGACGAATATCGAGGCCTAACCTGACACCAATGACTCCGTTGCACGCTTAGCTTATTAGAAGACTGAAGATTGAGACCAGCAACGAAGTCGTGCCCTCCCTTGCCGTCCTTCACGAGCTCACCTTGTGACTGAGGCGCCTGCCTCAACAAGTAACCCACCGTCATGGTATGACAGGTTTCGAAAGCCTGGACGCGCCAGCTACACACCAGGTGGCTCCCCGTTCGAGTAGCCCCAGCTGCTTGGCGCATGGAGGCTAAACCTAGGAGATGTCCCTTCATTGACAACGAGCGGCAGTGACTCTGGCAGGGCTGCCAGAAAGACTCGAGTATCTGAAAATAAGTCTTACAAGATGCGTATCGGAATCCGGGAGCAGTTGGGTCTTTTAGTGCTCTTGACAACGTTGATTGCTCTGGCAGTTGTGGCCGTTGCAACGGTAACATCAACTACATCGTTCTTCGCACATTGGTTCAGACACTAACGGCCTTCTTGGATAGTGGGTCAACAATTACAATTTCGTACTCAACATCAGGTTTGCAGGATTCCCAGAATTTCTTCAGACTGTGGTAAGACTAATGTTTCCACCAGGACTTCGGGTCTCTCCCTCGCAGCCTCTCTCTATGCCAACCAGCTCGGCTTGAATCTCCTCCTCATTCAGACGAGCATCCATGCTATATCTACACGCATTGCTCTTCAGACTGCTTTGCAACGCTACAATTCCGGAAATGATACCGACGCAAATTGGGTTCGCGCAGAAACAGATATGCAGAGTGCACTATCGGGAGGATCTTCTCCTGGCATGCTGATGGTGGCACAAGTAATCTCGAAAAATGGTACTGGTAGCGGAGGACCGTACGGATTGCTGAATGTCACTTCGCCTGACGTTCAAGGTGTCATCCCATTACGGCACCAGTATAGCAATGGCACGCCAGTGTTCTTAGGCGACAACGGTACAGGCTATCCTGCCGCAGCATTCCCGAACCTTACATTCACATCTACGACTATCAATGATACATTCAATCAATCCAATGCCTTCTGGAACGGCAAACCCTTGTACTCGAACTCGACGATTTTTCTAGGACCTTGGTTATTGAATGAAACGTTTGGACTGATATCCCTCACTGTGCCAGTTGTCAATGACACGTCGATTCAGGACATACTGGGCTGGCTCACCGTCATAAGCAATGCGAAATCTATATTCGCCGTCGCCGACTCGGTGCAAGGTTTGGGAAACACGGGTCAAATCCTCATTGTGGCGCCAAATACCCCAGACCAAAGATTGCCAGGAAATGTGAAAGGTGCCGGTGCTTCCAAAGCAAACGCCACGGCAGCAAAGTATGAAGAGGTTCACTTTGTACTCCCACCAGTACAGAATGCGTCTCGAAGTACACGGCATGCCTTGCGCACTTACGGTACGTCGAGACCACCATTCCAGATGCAAAACTATCAGGCGGTGTTGGACGCATATACTAGGAATACAGGATCTCCAAACAATGCAGGTAGTCTGATCTCCGCTCGAAATGAGCAGGATCATGATGTATCTGTTGGTTACGGTCTACCGCAGTCATCCATGGTCGACTGGGCGCTGATTGTTGAGCAATCTCACGCCGAGGTATACGGACCAATTGATCATCTCCGAAATGTTCTGCTCGCTTGCGTCTTTGGCACCGTCGGTGTCATACTTCTGCTTCTTTTTCCTATTGCACACATTTCCGTACGTCCGATCAGGAGGTTACGAGAAGCAACGAAAAAGACTGTGGAGCCTTATCAATATCACTCAGAGGATGGGACCACAAGTCTTAGATCCTCAACATCATCGGAAGATTACCAACCTCACGAGTCTGGCGACGAGGAGTCTCGATCACGATCAGCAGAGGCAAGGAAAGAAGGGTTCATTGGTACACTCTTACGATGGCGAACCGGAGGGCGGAACAAGGACAACCAACGTAAGGCACAACAACGAAGCCAGACCTTCCGTATTCCTGGCAAAGTCCAGGATCGGAAGCACCTCGTCAATGACGAGCTCACGGATCTTACGCGGACGTTCAACGAAATGACTGAAGAACTCATGATGCAGTACGAGCGGCTTGAAGAGAGGGTCAAAGAGAGAACGCATGAGTTGGAAATAAGCAAAAAGGCCGCCGAAGCCGCAAACGAAAGCAAGACCGCTTTTATTGCAAACATCTCGCATGAGCTCAAAACGCCATTAAATGGGATACTCGGGATGTGTGCGGTTTGTATGCAAGAGGACGATCATACAAAAATCAAGAGATCATTGGGGATCATATACAAATCGGGTGATCTACTATTACACCTATTAACGGATCTCCTGACGTTCACGAAGAATCAAATAGGCCAACATCTTACCTTGGATGAACGGGAATTTCGCTTGGCGGAAGTTTGTTCCCAAGTGATCTCAATATTTGAGAAACAAGCGAAAGACGGAGCTATCAAATTGGGTGTAACCTACCAAGGACCTCAAGATGGCTTGGAAACAGCCGGCGGTGCTCCGTTGCAGACAGGATTTGGACCGTATGGCACTGGACGCGTCAGAGACATGTTTTTGTGGGGTGATCAACACCGAATACTTCAGGTCATTATCAACCTTGTGAGCAACAGTCTCAAATTTACGCCTCCAAATGGCTCGGTCAACGTTCGGATCAGATGTGTTGGAGATGCACCGGAAAGGCCAGAGAGCACTCGCAAAGGTTCATTACATTCTAGACCGTCCAAGCAATCCAGAAGGCAATCGTATAGAGGATCAAGGCGCTTTGGTCGTATGACATCTGATTCTGGGTCATCAATTTCACCCAGCCAAAGAGGACGCGAGAAAGCAAAGTATTCGGACACAGCGCTTCATATCAATGGCACGGAGCCTAAGACAATACCGACTGTGGCTATCCGAGAAAGATCATCAACACCTCCGCCCGTAGGCGCTCGAGTCTTGCTCTTCGATTTTGAGGTCGAGGACACCGGGCCTGGAATACCGGAGGGCCAGCAAAAGCGCGTTTTCGAACCCTTTGTTCAAGGAGATGTTGGTTTGAACAAGAAGTATGGAGGTACTGGGCTTGGATTGAGCATCTGCTCGCAGCTAGCTAGTCTTATGAAGGGATCTATGGAGCTCACGAGCGTAGTAGGCGTTGGCAGCAAATTCACGATGCGAATCCCCTTGACGTTCACCAAGGAAAGAGCCGACAGCACAACTGGCTCTACTATGGATTCACGACGCAATAGCGCTAATCTGAACCCACACTTCACCGACAATCATTCACCCATAAGACAGAGATCTCCTTCAGCATTATCTGTCACTTCCGGCGAGGCCCCCCCTGCTATCAACAGTTTCGATACGCCTGCGCAACCTCGCCTTGTGGGTTTGAGCCAACCGTTTTTCGCCGCAATTTCGCCATTGGAATCTCCGGACAAACAGCTGGCCGCTATGGAAAGTGTGACTGCTCAAGCTGCTCTGAGTGGGGACAAAATACGTGTACTTGTAGCGGAGGACAATAAGGTAAACCAAGAAGTCGTGCTACGAATGCTGAAACTTGAAGACATATATGGTTAGTTCATCGACCTTTGAGGGTGGAGCCAGTGCTTACAAGGTCCAGACGTGACCGTCGCTAAGGATGGACAAGAAGCATTCGACCTTGTGAAAGAGAGCATGGAGCAACGGAAATTCTTCAGTCTGATCTTCATGGATGTCCAGGTAAGGGAGAAAAGTGTCCGTACCCGTGTGTCCTACATACTGATGATGCTTGTTAGATGCCGAATCTTGATGGCATTCAAAGCACGAAGCTAATACGAAAGATGGGCTACTCAGCACCGATCGTTGCTCTGACAGCGTTTGCGGAGGAAAGTAATGTCAAGGAATGCATGGACTCCGGCATGGACTTTTTTTTACCTAAGCCTATCAAGCGCCCAGCGCTCAAGCAAGTATTGAAGCGCTACTGTGCCACGATTCCAGAGGCTGCAGAGGAAGCGGGCAGGACACCTCCACGCGCCCGAGCTGCACCCGTTCCGCCACCGTCATGAAGGTCATGTTGACATGATACAATTCGAGTAACCATGATACATGGCCATTTAGCCTCCACACCTTCGCCGCCCTAAGAACGACCATGTTCGGTATCTTGGAGACCAATGCGAAGCAACAAGCATCCTACCTTAGGTACCTTGCATACGAACACGATTCTATTTAGAGGACAACCGCACCGCAATAACCACCACCTCTATCCTCGGGAAGTATAGTTCACATACTTGGATTTATACCACCCGGAGGGCCAAACGCCCTCATCGATTTCAATATGCATACTTCCGCCTTCACGGCGGTCTAGCCTAAACATACAGCTCCTTTGACATTGTATTAATATTGTTCTCGGTTTGGAATCCTTGGCAGTCCGAAACTTTGTTTATATTATGACGAACAGATGTGGGAAGCGAAGCGAGGAGCAAGGCGTTCTATTTATCAGGATGGAAAGGGAAAAAGCATGATCAGCGGATTTTCGGAGTTAGACGGCTCGGCGGCTGTTGATACTGTGCAAACGTAACTTATTGTATGATCTCTATTTCTGAGAGACTCCGAGATCCCGTGCACACCCACTGAAAGTGAGCATGGTGATCATCTCCTGAAGTCTTCCTAGTATAGCTTCCTAAGGCTGCTATACGTTCCTCTTGACCTATTGCTGTCCTCGGACGATTCGTTGTTCGGTTGCAACACCGTCTCTATGATTGTACTTCTTCCACCCAGTCTTGAAATCAGTCTTGAAGTAAGAGAACGATTGCATTGACGAAGGAATCTGGCACTGGTTTTCGGAAAGGCACTTGATCTTGCGGGGCGAGATGCTAATACCGAGCTTCACCTTCGGAGTAAACACATAGTGTCAGATGCTACGGCTTTCAATATGTGCACGCAATGAAACATTATATGCAGAGGGAAGAAAACTAAAAGTATCCGGAGTCAAGCTTTCCAGATCGATACACAACTAAACACACGATTCGCCATACTTTATATGATGATTCTACATCATGCACCACTGAGAAGCAAGTCAGCGATTTGATATCAGATAGGAAGTCATAGCTCTACCATGAATCCCTCCTGTTGGTAGGCAGTGGGAGGTAAGGTATTGGAGAGATCGACAGCTAGCTGCATTGGTCGTCGCGTGTGAGATGTGCTACAAGTAATATTAGCCTCGACCTCATGGCTTTCCAGACGACCCGCAGCTCAACCACGAACAACCACTCAACCGTCGGTGGTGAAGCGTGAGGTAGAGCGTGGCCTCCATTCTAATCAGTATGAATTGATTCCTTATTAGCTCTGAATTTATATGCCACCAACATTCAGCTAAGGGAGGATCACGACTTTACCAGCATCAAGTGAAAGGGATTGCGATAAATCATAAGAGCCACCACTCGCCATCGTCTCCCATTGCCGGCTGGCAGCAACCCTCACTCAATATGTCTATGATGATGGATACTCCGTCGCCCCATCCGGATCTTAATCGAAATCGCCTTCCTACCCTCTTCGAAGTACTGAGCCGGCAAACACTAGCCCCAGTGGACCTCTTTTCCTTCTACATCTACATGCGCGATCAACAAAGATCCGTGGACTACCTTGACTTCTGGTGAGCTTCCTCACATTATGCACACCATAGTCTGGCTATGACGCGGAATATGGTAACTAACCCGCACTTCGCAGGCTCGATGTCTCCCAGCATATGTCTCTATGCCGCCATTATGTCCGTGAGCTTCGCCGCTCAGTCCTCGTCGAAACACCCGAGATGGAGAAGCAAGGCTCGAAACGCTCTTCATACATATTGGACCACATGGGCGAAATGAACGACCCGTCGGGTCCCTCGCAAAACCTTAACGGCGATGAGAAGATAAGAGACCAGCACCTTTCGGCATACTTACGACAAGAGACTAGTCACAATGGGAATGGAGGCAATCATTCACCACACAGTAGCATGGGCTCGCAACATTCTCGGATGCTTGAGTCCGTAGACAGGCCCTCTGGTGGGACCGAACGGCCACCAAGACCCAGCTTCATGACCAATGGCTCGCCAGGCCGTACCAATTCAAACTCTCCAGCCCACACAGTTGCGAGGGCCGATATCAGAGCCAGTGCTGAGAAGATCCTTTACACATTTTTGTTACCGGGCTCAGAGCGTGAGATCATCCTGCCTCAAGGTATCCTCACCGACATCACTTCATCCATCGAGGAAGAAGGTCGTGATGATCCTGAGGTTTTCGATGCGGCCAAAGACTACACCTTCCAAGCTATGGAGCGCGACGCATTTCCAGGATTTCTTCGTGCAAAAGCGCTTGGTAACCTGGTACCTCCAAGTTCGTTCCTTCGGCTCTGCTTGGGATTACTAGGTATATTTGGAGGCTTCTGGGCCGGCTTTGCTTGCATACTGTTGAATAAGCCAAAACACATTCGGTGCTGGGTAAGCTATATCCTTCGACACTTTGTCACTGACCACGATTAATCTCATATATTATCACAGCTGATCCTCCCTTTCACTATCGGTGTCTACGCCCTCTCTTCGCAACAGTACTCCATCGACCCTGTCCTCGCTTTGGCCGGCCTCAGCGAGTACACTTTCATGAACTGGTCACGCATTCGAGAACCGTACATCCGAAGACTCATGAACAAGCGCGCCTTGATGGTCCTATTCTTCACAGTGCTGATAGGCGTTTGCCTGATCGTCCTGTTCATCTTCGTGCCGGGACACAGGCTTTAGATTCAGACTTACAAAATTGTCCAGCTGCATTTATCAATGGATCTTACGATGGGTGATGGGGAGGTAAAGCAAGGCGTTTGGGATACCCGTGACAAAATACGTTTCCTTTCTTCGCTTCTCACGCCACAGCTCATATTAGGGCAACATTGGGTAGAACGAGCGCGGTCTTGCTCTCTTGCACAGGCTATGGAAGGGCTTTCCAAGGAAAAAGGTCCACTATCCAAATCTTTCGCGTCAATCTACGCGGTTGGGCTATGTCAGGACCATAGTCGCTTAATGTAGCTACCGTTCTGTGCTAATGTTTTGGTAATATTGAATTATCACGGCGTCTAATACCTCAGAGTTACAATGGAATTCCTGAAATACGTGATCGTAGATGATTGGAGCTATCGAATGGCTGTCTTGATCAGAACGATTTCTTACAGGCTCTAAATAAAAGCTATCCCTGGCCAGCTCATTCGCTGTACACACAATCAATCCATAAACCCACAGCCACATCTTCAACCATTCCCGTTCATCACCGCCTACTACCTCCCCTCAGTGCTCCAACGGAAGTGCTTGTAGATGTAACGCCTCACAAAGAGCAAGGATATGTTCCCTGTATGAAAACCCATCCCTCAACCTGGCTACGTGTACATTTCAGAGGCTAGCAGAGGTCTGCGAAGCGAATGTCCACGAAAGTTGCCAGAATATGGAATAGTACTGTCCGCCCTTTTTCCTTCCATGTTGCATTTGCCGCAGGCCTAGTAGAAGTGTGCCACTAACATCTAGCTCCTACTGCTCCCATCGATCGGAGAGGCAATCGAGGCTTGGATATGCACATCGGAAGCTTGTGCCGGCATCGAGGTAGGATTTCTGGTGAAATCGCTTTCCGTCGCTATGGGAGCAGATTGATCCGTCATTGTTCTCCTCTTTGTACCCTCAATCTCATTACAGGGCCGCATGAGCTGTTTCCACGACGATTTCTGTCTTCACTTCTTGCACTATCACATCCTCTTCTGACAGCGTAGCTGTTGAAGTCGGCTCGAAGGTCCCTGGGGGTGTGCTTGTGGGTAGAGGTTTGAGGTCGTTATCGAGTGGAGGTGGCTGTGTCGATTCTAGATTGTGGGGTGGATGGCTTCCTGTGGAGTAGGACCACATTAGGAAGACGAGGATGCAGGCGACGAGGAGGTATAGTACGCGTTTTGCGGAGATGGATGCTCGGGTTTGTGGGTTGGGTGCGGATGCGAATGACATGGCTGGTGGAGGTTTTGATGACCGATATTGGATAGTACGATGGAAACGAATTCAAGTATCAAGCATCAAGCCAACAGAATGTAAGAAACTACCAAAACAGTTAGCTCAACAGTTGAAGCTGGATTAAGTAGTGAGGTAGTCTACTTTAGGTACCCGAAAGGCACAGCATTGGTGTTGCCGCCGAAGCGCAGCGGCATAGCAGATACATCGAGGCGACGAAGCCCATGGCCCCACGCCCAACAAGGTATCTAGGTACCTTATATTATCATTTGAAGGTACGTATGAGAATTCGTGTCTTAGATACTGAGTGTCCATGTATTGATTGACATTGTGGGAACATGTAAGGTAGATATGCCTGCATCGCCTAAGGAATAGTTTCAATTCGCACAGAGCAATTTGACAGTCCGCGCTATCATTAATCATAAGAGTAATCAACAGAGCCATAAGTAATGCTCGTAGATCAGCACCTATCTGAACATATTTTGTGTTTATCTCTTGGTCTGAAATCATCGAGCATAAATGTAAACTGTCATCCAACCCACCGCACCCTCCGTATTCCTAGATACGAGGTACAATCCTGCCCCCAATTAGCGAAACGCAGACTTTGGCAGACAGGTAAGCAAACCTGTTTGAGGCTAGCACTCCGCCGTGCGATCAGAACATCGTTCTTCCTCCTCCCAACAAATTAGCAGTATCCCCTAGACCCGTACCATACGATCACTTGAACAAGGGAGGCTCCCCACTCACGTGAAAGAAAAAGACGTGAAGCACCCTCCCCACCAGAATAATCGGAATCAAATTATGCCACCGCCTATCCTTGCGGACAGAACAGCAGGCACGCTGCGTATTGCACTAAAGTGTCATCCCGTAGGATACACAATCTTCGCAACGGCTCTCCCATAGGAACATCGCCACGAAGCCAATGGAGGCAACCAACGTACTTCCTGCTTTTCTGATGCCAATTGCGCCCGCTTGCGCGGGGGGCCCTCACGGGCGGTACAATGACCGCACACTCATGCCCGGCGAAGGTACATGGAGTGGGTTGATGTGTGAAGGTGAAGATTACTCCGAATTTCTCATTTGCATGGACCTCGAGCGAGGAATACCTGCGGAGAAGCAGGTATCTGTTTGTGAGCAAAGAAACGCAGCGGTGGTGGTGAGGGTGCTTGAAGAAAGAAGAGGAAGGGAAGACGACTCCCATAGTTATACAAATTTCAATAGGGCTGAATTGAAGGGGTTCCACCGAGGATCAGCCGTGATACAGACTCCTGCTCTCAACCTTCATTTATACCGCCAAAATGGATTAATCGTGTCAGTCACGGTGGTTCTACCTTAGCTATTTCCGAGAATGGCTCCAATGTCACAAGCTGCCATCAAGCGAGGCCCGTCTGTCCTTGTAAGACTTCACTTCCTCTAGAGTGCACTCTCCGTACCTGCAATTGTTCTTACAGTATCCCTTTTTGTAGGTTACAGATACTCGTGAACAACCTAACTCACAGAGTCGCCCGGGCCAACTTCTCATGCGCCAGAACTCCCGTTTCATGACTGTGGACAGCGTTCTTCAATATGCCTCCGACATCCCCTCAATGCAGCAACGCTTCCCTACCGCCCGGCCACGCGTTGCCCGCACTAGCGCTGGGAGACCTACAGATCCTAAGCTCGCGGGTCGATTAGTCCCTCAACACATGCCCGCCCGAAGTACGAAGGTCAGCGAGAAGCTTGTACTATTGCCAGAAACGGAGGCAGATGAAGACGAGGTTGAGGAGAAAGCAGACTTTGATGAGGACAACGAGTCGTTGCCGACAAAAGATGACGAGGAAGTGTTGAGGAAGACAGGAGGGAGAAAAGGCAAAAGCTACGCAGAACGGTTACCAAAAGCTAGGAGAGCAGAGAAATTAGCAAGGGTGACGGCGTATTGTACTGCGCAAGCATACAAGCTGAAGGGTACGGCTGCGTTTCTGAAAGACAAACATGGGGCGAGAACCAAATTGTACGATGACTGCCTCTACGTCGTATATCATCTGCCCCTGTTACCTGGCAGCAAGGGGTACAGGATACGAAGCAGTCCGGTATTGAAAAGCCCTGGTGGAAAGGCAGTCCTGGATGAAGAGATAGAAAGAAGTGAGCTTCGCGATTATGGTGAGGGTTACTTCGAGGAGGATGGCGGTGAGAGTTTTGGTGTCAAAGGCAACGATGACTCGGAAGCCCTGCGAAGAGGATCTGCAGACGAAACACTCGCTAATGGCTACAGTCCGGAGCAGAGGTCGCCAAATGATGAGCCAATCTCGACGCCGCAAAATGAGACCCTTAACGCTTTCAAACTTGCCGAGATGTTCGTCTTCTCATACGGGGTGGTGGTCTTCTGGAACTTCAGCGAGCGGCAAGAAAAGGACGTTCTTGCAGACCTCACATTTTCGGAATCAGAAACGGGTATGCCATTAGTCAGTGGTGCACAACGAGAAGAGGACTTCGAGACTGAGGAGTTTCACTTCGAATACTCTCCTGAAACACCTAGACCGCGAGTCTTCAACGACATGATTACATTGAGAAGCGGAGATCATATGATCAAGCTTGCAATGTCGCACGCCATCGCTCAAAGCACTAAATTGAGTTTCTTCGAGCAGCGAATGGCGAATCAGATGATTGAAGCTCAGCATGTACCAAAACGTTTAGCTCTGACTGGCAAGCTAGGCATGAAGCGAGAGGAAGTGGTCAAGATTCTTGGAGCGCTATTCAAGAGCCGGGTGGATGTGAATTTGTCGTCCAATATGCTTGATGTGCCAAACTTCTTCTGGGACAGCGAACCTACCCTCCATCCCCTTTACTACGCTGTCCGGGAATACCTCGAGATCAAGCCTCGAATTCAAGTCCTCAATGAACGATGCAGAGTTTTCCTGGACTTGGCCGAAATACTCTCAGATTCAATTGCGGACAACAAGATGTCTCGGCTCACCTGGATCATCATCGTCCTTATCCTCCTCTCCATCTTTGTCACTTGCTCAGAGGTTTTTCTCCGCTTTGGGATTCTCTCGAAACGAGGCGCACAGGCAAAGGGCTTGCCGACTTGCATTATGCCTTCTCATTATGATACCCCTTCGCCAGACTGGTAAGAATGTTCAGTACTTGTATATAGGTTCGTGATCCCTGGACATACATCTGCTACAAGCGTGGCGCTTTCGGGGTGAGGGTCATGATTACCACATGGCGATGATCTGATTATTCTAATTAAAAGACTAGTGAAATATTTTGAATTTCCTTGATGTTCGAGCGACTCTGTCTTGTCAAATGTGACGTTCAAGATTGGCAGGAATGTTCATATGGGCTATTTTGTTGCGACTTATGATGAACACAAATTGAGACCATCGTCTTAGTCTTGTCTCGGATCCCATTAAATGAAATGAGTCATGGAAGAAATCCAATGGAGAGACTCAAGGTCATGCACGACAAAAGATACATGTTTGCAGCAGTGAGTGGCTCGGTACTAACGGTGACGACCATACTAAACGGCTGCTACATGCTCTTTGCCACGGGCGTTTATTACAATCTCACCATGTCACTTCCGAGATATATTTCTTTGTTCGTTATTCTTTCTTGAGTCAACAACGATTTTCTTACGAACAAGACTGTCTTACTTCAACTCTTTGTTCCATCTATCGCAGAACCTCCAACCCATCTAAGAAACAAAGCAAAGGACAGAGCAAAACAATGAGGACAAGACAATCGTGTCTTGTCTGTCTTTGCGTCCATTATAATCATGCTCAGACAAACAACTCGTTCGTATATCCATACCACCCCTCCTCCACAGCATCCTCTCCCATCAGACAAACCTCAGCACACCATCAAGCAAATCAACCACACACTTCCCCAAAACAAAACAACAAAAACAATGGGTTGCGGCCCCTCCAAACCCACTCCCCCCCCTCGACGAGGCCAATACATATCCTACCCCCAACAAAAAAACTACCACCTCGCACCCCTCCCCCCCAAGCCCACCAGGACCGCAAACGCCCGTCTGGACGGGCCCTTCCAAATGGCCTATCCGGTGCGGAAAAGCCAGATGCCTATGGCACGGAAACCTGTGCAGCGGAAAGCGGTTCCTAAAACGATGCCGAGAGATGCGCGGTTGAATGGGCCGTTTCAGATGGATTATCCGGTGAGGAGGAGTCAGATGTGGTAGGGGGTTGGGGTGTCGTTATGTAATGTTATGGATGAGAATATGAAGAATTAATATTTACACTTGAGAGATCTGATTTTCATGCGGTGATGGAGGCGAAAGAGGTAGTTCGGGCTGGATTGCATTTGTGAAGAGTTGTGAGTGTATCATCGTGAATTGTCTGAGTGAATGACTTTGCGATTGGGTTTTATTGATTTTGCATTGGATACGTGAGCACGGCAGTCCTAATTCGCATCTTTCCCTTCATGTGCGACCACTAACGATGTGTATAATCATAGAGCTGACCGAATCGGGATATTAGGTAATTTTGCCTCCACTCATAGTCAGAGAACGCTATGTAGCGTGAACCATTCGTTACAGACAATCCCAATCCAACTGTGCATGTTCTCCTTCCAAGATATCCAGCATACTAGTATTTCCGCCAAAGTAGTCGTCAAACCAAACAGACATTTCTTTCGCATCATCAGACACGCTCAATGTCGACTGTGCGTTTGCACTAGCCGTGAAGGCAGCTATATCGCCGTTAGAGCCGGATAGGCTGTTGGGACTTTGCTGCTCCGAGGCGTTGTTGTGGCCAATTGGCTGCGAACGCTTGGGATGTTCAATATGTGCGTCCTTCGAGTAGAGCTGGTTTGAGTTGGCGCCAACACGGAGGCTACTGATGCGCCGGCCTTCATCAATGATCCTCAGGGCAGTCTGGTAAAGTATGCGACAAATCTTGTAGAGCTTTTCGGCACCAGGGGCTTGCTTGGCGGCCGCTTCAAGTGAGGTGACCACGTCGCTGAGCAGCTTTGTGTCTTGTTGATCACTCGGATTGGAGATTGCCGCGCGCAGCAGAGCCAGGAAGGGCATGAAAGGGCAGGAGAGGAGACCCCTGTTGTTCGCGTATTAGAGTGACGGAATCCTAGCGAGGGAGCATTCGTAGTGTATAGCACAAGAGAATGATCACGGGGATGAAGCCGACCCACCAACCAATATACGTGCGCCAGGAATTGTCAGTTCGTGCCATAAATTGTGTCGAGAGCTCACAGTGGAGTTGGAGACATGTCCGCGCTGTCGAGATACACTCGGACGAGAAGTCAAGAGCGTTGCCCAGGTGCGCAGGACGCATTGAAGAATAAGTCAAGGCCAGTATTGAGTATAGGGTCATGAGGAAAGTGCCGACTGTCGCGTTGAACTCGTCTGAATACGGGACTTCGCCGGAGTCGCCCTGCCTAAATTTAGTCGTGGTCGTGTATCGAATTTTGGATGATATTCTGACCTTGCATATTGCTATCAGTCGTCCGATCTCTGCAGCAATGGATCTAGCCGATTCCTCTTTCGAACCCTGGCCTTGGCGTTGTCCGTGGGCGGAATATGAATTCTCGTAAACTCGACTCCGAGCTCTGGAGCTGTCGATGAAGCAATAGCTCAGGGTATGCCAGGGTGTGTTTGGTAGCCACGGATAGCTGTTTGGATAGCTAGTGGTAATGTCGAAATCCTGCAAGTTGGATGTACGACCAAAATTCAGGGCAAGATTCTTGTCCAACGAGTACACGTGCCAGAAGCACGACTTTTTGTAATTCAGCTGCGGGTCATCGGAATTGTCTCTCAGCCGATGCAATCCCGCGTCCAGACAGAGCCGTGGGGACATTGATGTCAGGTTCCAGGCCATGGATAGCTTGGATTCTTCCAGTGTCACTTGCGCCTGGTACCGTACCATTAGCGCAATATCAAAGGATCCGAAGGCCTCATCTTTTGACTTACGCCAAGCATGAGTGCAACGATGTTGTCCATGCAAGGTTGCAGAAAGAGACTAGACTGCTCCAAGGCTATCCCTATGTTCCTTTGGCACAAGCTTATTCTCTCTCGTGCATCCGAAGTGCTCATATGGAGCTGGCGTAAATCGGACTCGCTCGCACCCCTGATGATGGACAAGAGTGCTGCATGAACGGTGATGAAGTCTGCGCTAGAGTAGCCACCTATAGGAAAATAGACTTTCCGGGATTTTTCGACCAAATTATCCAGATCTATCATTGCGGAAGAAAGGAATAAGTGCAGTCTCATCCCTGAAGTGCCTGTCAGGTATATTGCTCCGCGAAGACGCCTAGGTACTCACCATTGGCAAGCCTCACTGCTTTGAGGATCAGATCTTTATAAGGCATGGGCAAATCATGATTATATTGACTGTGGGAGCATATTCTGTCGGTACGGCGTATATTTTGCAGAGCATTGGATGACGAGATAGTTTCATTCCATACATCTGGGTGTGCGGGATTCCTGATAGCACTCTCTAGGAATTTGCTTGTCTCTCCCAAACGCACATCGAAAGAGGAGTCCCCTTGGTAGAATGTATCTTCCAGCGGCATTTAACAGGGTCCTGCTGGAACATCTCCTGCGCGAGTTTTTCCATCATGCGGAGGAGACAACGCTGGAATCGGTTTCTGTGCATTTCTAACTCTCTTCGCAATCAATGAAACGTTGCAGTCTGCTGTCAAGCCGTGAAAGTCTTGAATCAATAATCTCATATTTCGCCTCCCTACGCATTGCCGGTCAACAACATATGACTGTCGTTCTTACGCATCGGAGGATTTACCACCGATCAGAAGTCGATGCGCGAAGACGTTTCTTCGCGGAAGGCTCCGCTGTTCGACATGGTATATCCAGAGTGCGGCAGCTCGAGCATAGTGCCAGCCCGTCACACGAAGGGACCGAACGAAAAAAGAGAATCATATGTGCCTTTCGATGCCGACATGCTTCACAAGCCCTGATTTTGTAGGAGAAGACGGTATCGTCAGGGAGATTTTGAGACTCGTTCATGGCCATACAAGTATCCAGTATCATTCAACGCTTCAATGTGGCTTGATGAGGCACTTTGAATCTAGAGGCCCGGACTCGAGGCCCTTATGGAAGATTACGTTGACGCGCCTGGCAATCGTATCATCTCTACATTGGTCCCTTCCGAATGGGAATTTTGTAACAAGTACTGGAGACATATCTAGGTTGATGGACGTACAATGTGGAAATACTGGTATGGACTGGGGCCCGCGGCTTGCGTGCCAAGAAGCCATCTTTCGAAACACGCTGATTGGCCCATTCAAATGATCTGCGAGTTAGTGTGCGGCATTCATTCCGTCGAGTCCTTGTTGAGCTTGAAACCAACCCGAGGATCTTCCTCCCCTTCACAACCACCAACAGTCATCATTGAATACTCTGGAGCGTGTTCTATCCGGGATGCTGCTATCACATGAGGCAAAGCTGCGAGTGGCTCCTACTGTCGGAGCCACTAGCCTTCAAGCTTTGAAACTTCATTTCCTGTTGACGGTAATGATGTCGAGACCGCGGCCTCCGTGTCAAAGTATATATGTTGTACTGGTGATGATTGCCTACCTCGTGAGATATGTATACATATACAGACAACACCACGAATCTTCGTGTTGGTGATTATTGGTGACGATTGCCGATCTTGCGAAATATATATACATATACAGACAACACCACTCTTCGTGTTGGGGTGATTATTGGTGACAATTGCTGAACCTGCAACGTGTAATATATATATAGGCTTCTCCATACTACTCGATCATTCATACAGTTTGTTACATATTGTCTTCTCAATGTCTTCCCATTCACTGGGCTCTTCGGACTGCATAAAGGAAAAGGACAATGGACAGCTAGCATCAGACACGTCGTCGGGGCCGGAATTAGAGAGCGAAGAGTACCAGACGGCCAAAGGTGGCTTGCAATACTATGTGGTAGGTGCGAGCTCATCAACTAAACCTCAAGGTCTATTGACACAAGAAAGCGCATCTTCCACTACGCAGACCGAGTCAGCTGGACGTTGAACTGTTTGGCGCTGATTGCTTCAATCGGCTCTGGCTCGACGCTACCACTTTTGACCATCATCTTTGGGAGCTCGACTGCCCAATTCAATAACTTCGCTGTTGCGGGACCCTCGTCGAGCAGCTTCAATGACAAGCTCCATGGCTACGTGTACGCCAAGCCCATTGGAACGTTGATCACGGCTAACACGATCGCAGACTGTGGTTTGTTTATCTTTTCTTGGCCAGACTTGTCCTGACCTACGTCGCAACTTTATCCATAAGTATCGCGGCAATCAGGACAACGAAAGCCATGCGATTGGCCTTTTTCGAACATACGTTGCGTCAAGAAGCCTGGTACTTCGACAAACAGGGTAACGGTGCGATCGCTTCCCAAGTCATTACCAACGGCAGCAAGATCAACTCAGGTATTGCAGAGAAGCTTTCAATATTCTTCCAGTCACTTGCGACCTTTTTCGCAGCCTTCGTGGTAGCGCTCGCCGTCCAGTGGAAGTTGACGTTGATCACCATGAGTATCATACCAGCGATATTCCTCTTTGTGTCGGTCTGTGTACAGCTGGACGCTATCGTGGAATCTCGAATCCTGAAGATCTATTCTGCAGCCGCTGTACACGCCGAGGAGGCTTTCTCGAGTGTGAAGACTGTGCACGCATTCTGGGCTCATGAAAGGATCATGAGTAAGTACGAGCATTTCCTGGAGACTGCTCGTATGGAGGGAAAGAAAAAGTCATGGATCTATGCCGTGCTGTTCTCTACTCAGTACTTCTGTGTTTACTGCGGTATTGCGCTGGCCTACTGGCAAGGCTATAGGATGTACAGAAATGGAGAAATCCCTGATGTGGGCAAGGTCTTCACGGTGGTGCTCTCTATGCTAATCGCAGCCGCATCGATTTCGACCATCGCCCCACAAATTCAAGCTTTTACAAATGCCTCGTCAGCCGCTGCTGAACTGTGCGAGGTTCTGGACAAGCCCTCGCAGCTAGATCCCCTGACTCGGAAGGGAGAAGTACCGACGGAATTCCGTGGCCAAATTGAGATCAAGAATCTCAAGTTCTCATATCCTTCAAGACCAGGGTTAGCAGTGCTGAAAGGTCTTAGCCTTTCCATACCGGCCGGGAAGACAACGGCGCTCGTTGGCACGAGTGGCTGCGGTAAGAGTACCTTGATCGGCCTCCTGGAACGTTGGTACGAGAAAGACTCTGGCGATATAACTCTTGATGGAATTGATATTACTACTTACAACACACGGTGGCTGAGAGGACAGATGGGGCTTGTGCAGCAGGTAGGTAGCAACCGATCAGTATCTACGCTTACTAACGGAGACAGGAGCCAGTACTGTTCCACGGTACCGTGTTCCAAAACGTTGCTAATGGGATGTCAGACATTCAGTGTACCTTTCCTGTGGAGGAACGCCGGCAGCTCGTCCGTGAAGCATGCGTAGCGAGTAATGCTGACGGATTTATTGAGCAGCTCCAAGATGTAAGTAAGACAGTCAGTCCTGCTGTGATGCTCCTGCTGACCATGTAGGGTTATCTAACCGAGGTGGGCGAAGGCGCTAGCACGCTCTCTGGAGGCCAGCGCCAGCGGATTGCTATCGCACGAAGTATCATCTCCAATCCAAAAATATTATTGCTTGATGAAGCAACGAGCGCCTTGGATCCTAAATCAGAGAGTGTTGTTCAAGGTGCCTTGGACAAGATTTTGGTTAATCGAACAACTTTGGTGATTGCGCATAAATTGTGGACAGTAAGGAACGCAGACAACATTGTAGTAATATCAGATGGCGTTGTCGTCGAACAGGGTAACCACGACACGTTACTGCACCTTGAAGGGCGTTATGCGAGGCTTGTAGCTGCACAAGACCTCGGAAGACCGGACGGCATTGGAGACGGTCAGCAGCAAGAGGCGCCTGATATCACCACACTCCAAGCGTTTGCCGAAGAGAGCAACGGAGTCAGCGGAGGAGAGCTTGCAGCCCGAACAGGGCACGATGGGATACTCTCTAGTCAGATGTGTCTGGATCATGCTCTCTGAGCAAAGATCGTTGTATCTCTGCTTTTTCTTTGCGTTCATGGCCTGCCTAACAGCAGGAGCCACATTCCCAGGACAGGCGATCTT